>Ga0209611_10013014_pt1 | contig 11542 bp, 9 predicted proteins | sample S1TSphgellanicum_3_FD_187693 | JGI IMG/M metagenome (GOLD analysis project Ga0209611, IMG submission 187693) | Host-associated microbial communities from peat moss isolated from Minnesota, USA - S1T2_Fc - Sphagnum magellanicum MG (SPAdes) (version 2) | ecosystem: Host-associated > Plants > Peat...
CCCGTGGCTTGTCCCAACACCAAAAGAGTGCAAATGGATTCTAACCAACTCGTGTTGGTTTGTGATGTAGGTTTGTGTGATCTAAAAGCTTGATCTCGTTCTAGTCTAATCCCGAGGCTCCCAACTCGACCCTCTACCCCTTTTCTAGAGTTGGAAGCCGGGAACGTGCTACCAAGTTCAACTTTCCGCAACTTGACTTTGTGAAACCCTCAAGTGGGTTTCACCCCGTGACTTGGGAGCGCGTCATTTAAAATAATCAATATAGTTAATATAATTAATTAATGAAATATAATAATATAATAACATGTATTAATTTTAAGTTAATTATAATGAAAAAATGAAGTGTAATAATATTATAATATTATAATATAATGTTAATTTATTGTAATAAACAAAGGTATTTTAGTTTTTAAAAAGTTTGATGATTATTTTTCCTTTGAAGGTTTTTTAATTTTTCTAAAATAAAATTTGGAATTTTGTTTTAGGATGATTCTTCAAAGGCAACATGCACGAAAGGCATGAAAGGTGTCAAATACGATCGAAGAGCAAACAATGCCAAATATAATTGAAGAGTAAACAATTATCATATATGTCGCCCCACCTTTTCAAAATATGTCATGAAAGGTGCATTCTGAATTTGCAGGCCGCATTAGAACCCATTTTTATTCTCCATGCGAAAGTAAGGATGGGTTTTTTTTTGTCAATGTTTTTTGTAGCAATACCTGAATGTTTCTAATCAAGTTTATTTCACATAATAAAATATTACCTTGGTTTTTGGTTCACAAGACTTTCATCCTTTTTTATTTAGGTTTATGATTTAGTGCAATACCTTCATATTGTTGACATTGTGGTGGTTAGCCTAAATGTAATTCCCCACTATGTATGTTGATTTAGTGCAATACCCTCATTTACCATTGTGGTGGTTGGCCTAAGTGTATTTTGTATATTGCTTTAGTGTAGTACCTTCATCTTGTTACATGTATGGTGGTTCGCCTAAATGCAATACCTTCATTAGTTGTACCAGATTTTACACCTCAAGAGGTTCCTCCAATTCAAGATGAACATGGAAATGTAATGGAGGATAATGAATGGGCTCACAAAGGCTCAAGATGGTGTTACTAGGTGGATGCATGCACTAGTTCTTATGTGGTTCAATGGTGTTTTGTTAACATTTGGAGTGAACACACTCCCTTTAAATGCAAGCCAGAAGATCAGGGTGTCCATCTACTCGTCTTAGGGGGTGTAGGCAACAAGATCACGGTTCTATGAATGTTTGTATTTTGAACAACCCGCATGCAAGGCAAAAGTGAAATGAGAAGAAGACCCTTAATCGAATGAAAAAGAAAGTGAAATTAGAATGGGATGAACTTCAAGCCTAAGTACAACAAATGGAATAGGTTAACGGCCCTTGTGAGCCATATTGACACAACCATGTGCGATAGTCTCAATTTTTAAGAGTTGTATTAGGGTATTTGAGTGTGTAAGGTTATTAAGGGCTTTTAACAACTTCACAGGGAATGATGAATGCGCTTAGTGCGTGGAGAGGTTGTTTTCTTTTATGAAATGCATTATTGGTGAATAAGGTGTTGGGTTAGTTCTTTTCTTCAAACAAAAAGCTGGTAACCATAGTTTTAAAAACTATGTTGTGTAATTAGGGGTGAAAAATCTCTAGAGGGTTGGGGGTAGAAATAGATACCAGAATTCGTGGTGTTCAACACAACATTGGTCTTGTTCTAGTATTTAGTGAGTAGCAAGGATGTTAAAAATTCTTAAAGTAGTTGAAGGGATGTTAATGAAAGGTCCAAAAGAGATAGGACAATTTTCAAGCCGTATGAACATAAAATTAATTCGAAACAACTTAACGATTAAATAGATATTGTGATAGTGTGCCAATGGTAACAGGAGTTTCATAACGACTAAAACATTTTTTTAGAATAGGGATAAGTTCAGCAAGGAATTGCAAGTACATGTAAAATCCTGGGCTATGTGTGAGGCGATTTTCTGTCTCTCTACTCCCGATTCTACAAAGTGACTATGTTTGAAAGCACAAATGTTATCAGTGAAGGAAAAATACAAGTGTATTTCGAGATGCTAGCTTGCGTTTGTAGTTGAAATTAAGTAGCCTGCTTCCTATGCGTCATTTGCGATCAGAACTAATAGATATATTTTTCAAGCTCACACACTCCACATTCTAGGACTCTATGTCAAATGTCATTCATTTAAACCAATGTTTAAGGACTCAACACCATGTCCAACATAGCTGCAAACCACTAATCACTTGAAATATTGTTTCTAATGCATAGGTTATTCAAATTTGGCTTGCCATAGTTCACTAGAAAGCTAACTACAAGGTGCATCTTACTACCAATCCTAAGCTCTATAGCTAAACCAACAAGAAGTTATGTTACGAAACCCGAGAGGGCTTTACAAAGCTGATAATTCAACTTGGCTACAGACCACCAATCGCTTGAAATATTGTTTTTAACACATAGGTTATTCAAATTCGACTTGCCTTAACTCATTAGGAAGCTAACTATAAGGCGCACCATCTTACCAAATCTTAAAATCTGCAGCTAAACCGATAAGGAGTTATACTACCAAACCTGAAAGGGTTTTATGAAGGCAATTGGTTCAACTTGACTAGAAACCATCAGTCACTTGAAATACCATTTCTAACACATACATTATTCAAATCCAGCTTCCCTTAATTCATTAGAAAGTTAATTACAAGGCGCAACTTGTTACCAAATCTTAAGCTCTGCAATTAAACCAATAAGAAGTTATACTACCAAACTCAAGAGGGTTTGTGAGATTTTTTCTAAAGTTCCAACTTCCTAATACTATCACTATTCACTTCCATTCCTCTAAAATTATTACAAGATTTTCATTCTACTTCTTTATTTTTCCCACCTTTATGCACATTTCAAAAAAGATGTTATATCCATTAAAAATATATATAATTTTGATTATGGATTTTCCAAAGTCAAAAGTTATTTAATTAAACTAATAGTTGTGAAGACCTTTTGTGATGGAAAAAGGAAGAAAAACCCAAAGGCAAGTTAAATCAAAGAGTGCACCTTTACTTTAACGTGTTCAAATGTACATAATTATTCACAAGTCTACCTTAATTTCAAGTAGACAATGTATGTTAAAAAGTCCACATACCAAGCCATCCACTTCAATTACAACAAAATATAACAAAATCCATTATGGCCGACAAAGCCATTATAAAAAATAATTCTAACAAATAATTTTGATGTGTCACCACACAAGTATATCATGAAAAATGCAAAGAACCTTGTTGTTGTCATGTATGTTTCACAAATTTACATTCCTTTGTTCTATATCAAATCTCATCATCTATCATTTTCATGTTCTCTACACCCACAATCCATACATCCAGATGCACAAAGTAAGAACAAGCCTTGAGATAGATCACACTCGTGATAGACAAGTTAAGATTCAAGGGCTCAAAAAACCCTACATATGTAGTTTTCAAGATATGAAAACTTGGCATGGTCACAACCTTGATATGTTGATCTCCTTTCACCTTTTTTCTTTTCTTTTCTTTCTCTTCACATTCTTTCCTTTCCCCATTTTTCTTTTGCACTTGACAAACTCCTATGATATTACTAGAGATTCTCAAGCTATATACTTCTTTCAACTTTCTCATTCAACAACCTAAGCTCTGATACCATGTTAACAAATAGGAGATCTACTTAAGTGCACTCATGATGTGATGACCAATATTATCCAAATGTTTTAAGTGTAGTGATTGAAAATGGACTTTAAGTTGCTTTGTAGCTTTGAATGTTTGTGTTTTTCTTAAGGTTGTGTAGATGTAAAAGAAGAGAAGGATTTAGAAAATTTTGTGAAAAATCATAATAAAGGTTTTGTGACCTCTGGTTCTTTTGGCACAAAATGCAAAAGACAAAAGCAACTCCTTGTCACACCCCCTAGGGTGAAGATTGCCTCATAAAAACCTCCCATCCCAAAAGCTCCTATTGTTACATTACCTATTCTGACCCCCATAGTGCTTATTGTTGACACAATATAGATAAATCAAACCTCCACATTATAGCAATAGGCCTCCACAAGTTGGAACTAACAGATTCCTCCATGGATGTTTATTTCATGGGCTATGCCACCTCCGTTGTGGATGCTTATAGGACAACGAGCACCGAACCTTTCTATAAATATCTGACAATGGACAAGACAACTTGCTACAAGTCCAACACCATTTGGAAGGACTTCAATGCAAGCATAACATGTTCCCAACATTACAATTACCCATGAACCTCCCAAGGGTACAAATGCCTAGGAAATAGGTAATAGCAATGCCCTTCCTATTTCCAATTTGGCTAAGGTGGAAAATGTACATAAAGTTGAACGAAGATATTACAAAAAAAATTGAAGATGCTGAATGTGAAGTTCACAAAGTTGCTAACCCATGGCACTAGTTAAGGTGAAGGTAAGGGGTGAAATTGATGGGGAAAATCAGTGGGATGATAACATCTGCATATAGGTTCCCCATTGGTTGGATGTAAGCATCGTCCATTATGATGAGTAGGATCCTGACGAAGTGGCCAAATTAAAGACTAACACGCTCCCAAGTTCCTAATTAAACCCAAGTTGGGTCTAAGTTATTCAACAGCAGAATTGTGAGGAACTTGGGGCACGCTCCCAACTCTCAACACTACAAGGGGTAGAGGGGCGTGCTGAAGCTCTGGGATGGGATTAGAAAGAGTGATAAGCTTTATTTACTTACTCGAACTTGCATCAAACCAACCAACAAGTTGGTTAGTTCACTTTCTGGAGCACCTTTGGTGCTAAGACAAACCACGAGCAACTCTAGACTCACATGACTTACCACAGCCCGGACTCGGAGGAAGCCACCACCTTCCCCTATATAGTATACTATGTGCCTCTCCGCGGCACCCACATCCGAATGGCTTTTTGTCCCGAGACTCCCAAGGAGGAGTCTCGAAACTGTTCTGGTTTGGACTCCTGGGATTTTACAAGGTCATAACTCTTTACTCAGACCTCCAATTGGGATGAGGTCTGAAATAAACTTGTAACTCTCCTCGAGAGCTTTTCAACGGTGTATCGCAATTGACCTGCATGCACCGAGATTGGGTCAATTCTCGACTTTTAGTGGTTCGGAATCAAACTGCCAATTTGATTCCCGACCCTTCTTTTTGCCATAACTTATGCTGCAAATGCCCAAATGGCCCATGCAAGGCCATTTTCGACATTTATACTTTGATAACTTTCCAATGATATAAAGAATACCCTAATGCAAGGTGTTTTGACCCTTGGAATCGAACTCTGAAGTTTCAAGAATCCTAGAGGACTCCCAAATCCCAATTTTGGGAGTGTGAATTTCATCCTCACACTCCCTCAAAATAGGGTTGTGACACTCTCCCCCATTAGAAAAAAAGGTCAATTTCTTCATTGACACTTAAAATTTCTTTCAAGGATTGCAATTGCTTTCTTTTGGATCCTTGGCCATCAAGTGCCGACTTTTGCGATAGGACCTTGCTTCAAGCTAATTTAGGCATCCCCAAGTTTCCAACACTTTCTTGGCAAGGGTATCTCATAGAAAGCCTTTAACCTATGCTCCGTCAAAAGACCTAAACTAGTCTAATTAACGGAACCTTCATTTGGGAGGCCATTATTTCAACCTTCCTCTCATGAAGAACTCAAGCCAAGTCTAATCTTGACCTAATCTACTTGACATGATTCCTTTCCCAACCTTGCACCTTGATCACAATAATCAGCCTTGACTAAAAGGTTTGTTTATCAAGGTACAAAAAACGACATTTGGGTTTTGCCAAAAACCCAAGTCTCAAAGTACACGATTAAAGTATGCGAACGGGGTCATGACTTCCCGCATTAGCTGCCACTACCAACCAACCCCTTGGGATACACTTAAAGCTTGTGCATGTCCCCGCAAGCTCACCTTGCTTGCTTCCTCTTTTGGGGTCAAGGTTTTTTTTAACCCTAAGGTAGGGGTCCAATTTTGATTTGGGCCTACACAAGGAAGTTCCATTCGTCCCATGCCAACTTTGACAACCCTATTTGCACTTATACATTATTTTCGTGATACAATTTCTTGGAAGTTTTTAGCCTTTATTTCACTTGTAACTTGATGTGGTACATTTTATGTGATTCCTTGCCCCACTAAAAGAAAAGTGATGTCCTCATCACATTCTATGTCTCTTCTTTGCCGGTCTAGTGTGGAATTCCTCTATGGCTTCTTGGGCATGTTCCATATTGGATTCATTCACCCAAGATGCCTCTATTGGATGGTATCCTTTCCACTTAACTAAGTATTCCCGCTCTTGTCCTCTTAATTGCTTTGATTTGAACACAGCCTCCACTTCAAATTCTAGTTCATTATGAACCAAATCTGGTGGGGGCCTTGAGTTGTGCTCCCGATTAGGCCTTGAGGCATCGCAGGCGACTGGCTTCAAAAGAGAAACATGAAAGGTGGGGTGAACTCTAAGATTTTTTGGTAGTTCTAATTTGTAAGTGTCAGAAAGTTTCTTTTCCAACACTTTAAATGGGCCTGCATATGGGCCCAAGAACTTATGACTTAAACCTTCTGGTAATCGGAAATTTTTGATGTTCAACCACATTTCATCCCCTTCTTGAAACTTCACCTCTCGTTGGGACTTGTCTGCAAAAATTTTGTACCGTTTATGCGCCTTTTCCAAATTGGCCTTTGCCACCTCCCACAGGCACCACCATTCTTCATCAAATTGTGTGACCATTGGTACTTCCTCACTTGCATCACTCGGGGGTTGTCCATGTGCTACCCAAGTCATGGGCACAATTGGTGATTTGCCCGTCACCATTTGAAAGCGGGTGGATCTAGTTGCGGAGTGTTCCGAGTTGTTATAACAAAATTTGGCTAACTCTAAGTGGTCCACCCAATCTTGTTAATCCGTTGCCACATAATTCATCAAGAATTGTTGGATCACCAAGTTAACACTCTCAGTTTGTCCATCGGTTTGGGGGCGAAAGGAAGTGCTCATTATGAGCTTCGACCCCATTTGCTTCCATAGGGCTCACCAAAACTTGCTTGTGAACTTTGGGTCTCGATCCGAGACTATGTCTTTTGGGAGGCCATGATGCTTGAAAACATGTGTGAAGAACAACCTTCCCGTCTCTTGGGTCGTGAAATAACCTTACAATTGTTGAAGGTTTCAAAACCTCTTTTAAAGGCCTCCTTGGAACATTTAAAATCATAGATAGTGAAATTGAAAGATTTGAGTATAGGTAATTTAGTTGGCTTTGTCTTTATTTCTTTGCACAAGATTTGATTCTTGCATTTATTACACTTATAGAGGTTGGTAATTCAAGGAACCTAATGATGTTATTTATACAATTCCTAATGTTGAACAAGTATGCAATGATGTTTGCCCAAATATTTTAATTTATTTTCATTTTATGGCTGTGTTGTCTTGATAGAAATGATTTGATTTTATGTCAATTTTTGTATTGTCCACATGAAAGTCATAAGTCAAATACTTGGATTTTGGCAGGGATGACCCCTCCGGATTTGATGAATTTCATGGAATAATTTTCAAAATTTGTTTTAGGAACAACTATCATCCAACGATGGTGTTGGAACTCACACTAAAACAAGCAACATTCTTAGCCCATGTGATATGACATTTTGACTACTATTGCTTGGTCATTTTTTGTTTATTTGGATTTTAATCAATTTTGTATTAATTAAATTAGTGTTAGACTTGTGTGTTTTGACAATTAGAACTTGCAATGCAAAAGAAAAACCTCACACATGTTGATGTTTGCAACCAACAATATGAATCAAAGTTTAAAGAAAGAGACATCAAACATGCCCTACCATATTTGACTCAATTCTTCATAATTGACAATGAAAAGACTATAGAAGAGGATGCTTTGAATCCTTAGTGGGAATAAAATTGTGATGTAACATGCATAAAACGTTGATTTTGATCACAAACATTCAAATTTTGTGATCATTTACCTAAACATTTAATTTCATAAATTTGCATGATTCATTGGTGTAAACTTGTGCATGTCAGCTTGTTAATGTCATGCATTTTTTTTATATAGTCAAGTCATTATTTGTTTTGTTTAAAAATAGAAATCAATCAAAATGTGGTGGATTATTTTGTTTGATCATTTTACATGTTCATTTGGGTTTTGGTTAGTTGAATGTCTAATGGGAAAAAGAAGAAGAGATGGGTGTCATTGTAGGTGGTATAGTGGTAAGAAAGGTTTGCAACCTTGAAACCTAAAGTTGCAAAAAGATGATGTTCACTTCTTCTCAATTTCAAATGCTTAGATCATTCATTCTAATGTTCTCATTCTTAAGATTTTGGTTTGCCTTGCAGGTTTCATTACATTGAACATGATTGGAAAACTTGTGGTATATCTAATAGTTTCAATTTTCATAAATAAGATGTGACTATAAATAATAATTGATGTATTTATATTAAATGGTCCAAAAAGGACAAAGAGTGTGTTAATACTTGTGCATTGATGACATGTGTGTTAGGTTTGTATAATGTTACACATAAAACAACCAAGTGTTTTTCTTGGTGGTTAAATGGAACTAAACTAGGATTAAAACAGGAGAAGAAACTAGGGAATCATGCATTCACTTGTAAACAACAAGTTGCCTACAAAAACACCAAAGAAACAAATGTAAATGATGCATACATGACAAATAGATGCTGCTAGAACTTACATGGTTATCACCCCCAAAAACACCCATTAATGATATGATAATTATCAAACTCTTCACATGGCTCACAAACTTATTTCAATCACATGGAATTGTAATGTTTAATAGATACTACAAATTTCATAAAGACTAAAAATCATTTCAATCATTTTTTGAATATATTTGCATTTTTTAGTACACTATGACAAATATATTTTTGGCACAAATATGCTTTAACATCACATCATATTAGATTTAAAAATGTAATTTTTTTGGAATTTGATTTATTTGGGTTTTGACCTACCATAATATGCAAAATCATTGTGAAAATCCTTCATAATAATGACATAGTTGAAGTTCAAACATGGGACCCTTAAAAAACGTGTTGTAAGTATTGTACCTTACCAATGTGACAATGATTTTGGCCCCTCTAGTGTGTTTTCACCCTACTATACCTACTCAAGAATTATTACCATTGTTGTTGAAGATAGTGTTGAGTCTGTCAAGGATCAAGCTAAACCTATTGTTCCTTCATTATCCATACTTTAGTATATTAGATTCACTAGAGTCCTTATATGTTATTATACATTTAACCCCACCCCAAATAGCTATAGGTCAAAAGATCACTTTGATTTCCAATATATCTCATGTCGCGGAGGTATTCACGACACCCATAATGACCTTTGAAGAAACACTTAATCAATAGTGGATTGAAACACCAACAAGTATTTAGATCTTGAGCCAAGTTGAACTTATGGAAGGAATTAATGATGTACCTATCGAAGGAACTATAAACCAACCGGTTGTAAAAACAAAGTTAACCTAAATTTTTAAGCTAACATTTCAAGGACGAAATGTAGTTTTCAAAGGGGGATAATGTTACCCGAATTTTGTAACATGTAACCTAACAAGTTATTGGACTTAGTAGGTTGCTAAACCTAACACGTTAAACTTAACCTAACCTATGAAAAAATCTAACCAATTATGGAACTTGATAGGTAGCATTACACTAGGTTAGTAGATAGGTTGACATGTAGTTAATCAACTGATAGTTTACAGAACATGTGGTTGGTAGAATAGGTAGTTAATTAGACATGTAGTTAAATAAGCTATATTTTTTGAATTTTTTTAGATTGTTAATGCTTATACCAACTAATGAATGTTTAAATGGTCGACTTGGATAGTTTAACTTTTGAATTACTTTGTATAAAACTAGGAGGACATATGTGGTTTAGAAGGAACTTTATATTGAACTTTGAACTTTTGATTCTATGTTTTCTTTTTCCACTTTGAAGAAACTTGAAGCATTTTTGTTTTTCAATAATGTTTTCTTGAAATTCTTAACAATTTCAATACATGTTGTTAGGAATTGTATATAGATATAGATTTTTAGTTTTAAATGTACATGCTGTTTTTAGAACCTGTTATTAGGAAAATCGAAAGTTGAAAAACTTAATGGGAATAGAAAAATTCATTAACATTTAGGCATTGAAATGTCAAACCTCAACATGGATCTAGATCTTTGAGATTGAAGGATTTCCTTGTTCTAGTTGGGAATTTCAATGTCTTCCATTCCTCCTTTGTTTTTTTTTGCCATTGGACTCCATCAATAATCAAACTCCTTTTGCCTTCTTTTTGTACAACTCCCTTGCTTTCAATTCTTCAACTTTTATACCATGTAAAACTTCTAGTATGCAAATTCTTATCTGTCTAAATCAAACATTAGAGCAAAGGAAGGATGATTAAAAAAAGGAAAAAGAGACAAAGAATAAAATAGACAGAAATAGAGGAATGGGAGATCAAGAAGATAGTTGTCAACATGAAGGAAAAAAAAAGGATTAAATAGTAGTCCAAAGATTAGTAAGTCATTACTGCCTTACTAATTAAAAACCTTTTAATAGTTACTAATTAAGAAAGAAAGAAAGACAAAGGAATGAAAAATTGAACACAATTCATTTAAGAGATGAAATTAAACTATGATTTAATAATACTTGCCATAATGCATTGAATGCACATGTAATTTTATTATATTCTATGAATGATTGTAATTGTTCTTGTCACATTAGTTTTAGTTTTGTGGGGATTGACACATTAGTATCTCCGAAGAGTTATTTTGGTGTTTTCTTTGCAATCTTATAGACGTGGATGCACTATTGCATTCATACCAACAATTCAACCTCTTGGGGTTGAATATATATTTTGTGGAGTCAAGATTAAGCTCTTGAAAAAAAATTCCTTAAAAAGTAGAATCCATATTTCCAAAATTTGAACTTTCCAGCATTTTGATTATCTTCTTTTTGAATTATATTTTGTTGACATGGAGGTGCAAATATAATACTTGAAAGATATAATTGTAAGTTCCATAGTGTAATACAGTAATGGCCCATTTGTATCATAACATTTGATAGTTGTTGGTATGAGGTTGGATAATGGGTCAAATGGCATCTAAAGGGTACAATATTATTAGCATGATCTTAGGATTTCACAGTTTGGCTTTGGAATGTTGAAACTATTTCTTACTGCAAGGCAGTGTTACATTAGGCTATGGTGGATTAATCACTTGCAAAGATTTTATTCATGATGGTACCTTATGCTTTCATTCAAACACATAGAAAGAAGAAGAGACACAAAAGAAGTTCTTTGAAAGCATTAAATGATTCATTGCATATGACGCACCCTTAAGCTCCTTGATGGACTTAACTATGAGTCCAAAGGTGAAAACAACAGATGGAGAAGGAGTTGGGGTGCGTTCTTTGGCTCGTAGCACTTTGGGGGTAGAAGGGTGTGCTGGAGTTCTAGGGTGGGAGTAGGAAAAGTGAC
>Ga0209611_10013015_pt1 | contig 11541 bp, 7 predicted proteins | sample S1TSphgellanicum_3_FD_187693 | JGI IMG/M metagenome (GOLD analysis project Ga0209611, IMG submission 187693) | Host-associated microbial communities from peat moss isolated from Minnesota, USA - S1T2_Fc - Sphagnum magellanicum MG (SPAdes) (version 2) | ecosystem: Host-associated > Plants > Peat...
CAAGGGCCTCCACAAGGAAGTAATTTTGCCTGGGCTTCTTTGGTTGCAGAATTGAACATCGAGCACTCAAAGGCATGAACCAAAGCCCTGCAATAGCAGGGCCGCTTCACTAGAGCTTTGCATGGTGGGCAGTCACCAATGTGACAAGGACGTGAACATAGATGAATACACCCATCTGGCCATTTCTGTCACAACTCTATCCAAAATGTGAGGATTCTCTCAACAATAACACCAGGGAATATTCCACCAACAAAGCTTTGGAAAAATCTGTGTGATAGGAACCCACTCAGATATGACAGAACATTCTAGAGGACTTATGCAGTGTTTCTACTGAGACTACTGTCTGCTTTCACAGTTAGAGACCTTCGATTGGGGGTAACAGGGCAATTTTGAATGCCTACTTCAATCCCCACAGGCCCAATGCCAGTTTTCAACTCATTAATAAGTACTTCACCATGTTATCCCTGCTATAACTGCTTTGAAAAATATCATTAACCTTGAGCATGCACCTGCAGGGATCTGAACCGCAACCACTTGCAAGAGGGCCATGTTGAGCCTAACACTTGCTTGACACCCTCAGCTTTCAAATTGTTACATCAGGTTTCACAGATTGGTTCTTCAATGTAATTATTTGGAGTACTTACCAGAAAGGGCAGTGGCAGTGTGCATGCCAAACTTCATGAGGTGTTCATTGTGTATGGTCCTGGAAAAATACCATGAAACCACAAGGAACCATCATCACAATGTCTCCTAACACAAGTACTTTGAAAAGAAGAGTCACCTTCTGGCATGGTAACTTGCACCTCTCACAAGTGTCAACTTCTGCCACACCATTGGTTTCAGCTAGTTGCTCCTGGGTTAGATACTCTGTTCCAAATCTGGTGTTGCATTTATTGTAGTTATGACCATTCTCAATGGCTGACATAACCTGAGGTTTTTGCACTTCTCCAGATTTGCAGCGGGGAACTGTCACCAAGTGGTAAATGCTTTGACACTGATGGTTGCCACATGTCAAGGGATTTCCACACAACTTTTCGCACTGAAACAGTGACTTCTGAGAGCAGACCATCTGCACAAGTAAAAGCAATCATTAAGTTTTTGAGCTTGATTGTGGCAATTGGATGACAAAGAAGCACAAAGAAAGGGAAGAATATATATACTGCTGACACTTTCATCTCCCATCCTTGCCCCACACAATTGAAATCCCTGGCTGATTTCAGATTACAGTAGCATCCGACTGAGCCATGCCACATGGCATCAAATTTCTGCTTGCAGTTGAGAGACACCATGTGCATCTAGTTGTAAAATATCAATTATGTTGACTCATTTGCACCCAAACATTTTAACTTTGCAATGCATGCAGCTGTATTGTCCATCAATACATCCACTCCACATTGGAAAAGAATCATAAATGTCCACAAAAACATCAAACAAATTGCTACAAATCATAAATTTAAACGAAAGTTTAAATTCTACATCAACGGATTTATTCCAAACAAAAAACAACACAAATGTCCACATAATACATACACTAACTTTTGCAATCCATAAACTTCCAAGAAAATCCTGATGTCCCATGAATAAGTATCATTTGCAATTCAGGAACACCAATAATGTCCACAACTTGTACTTGAAGTTTGTAAGGTTCCCTACAATAGAACAGTGACTTCCAAGAGGTCAATGGTACAAATAAAATGGCCATTTTCAATATGCAAGACCCTAAACCCTCACTATAGACTCAACAAACTTCATGGTGTACACTCAGAGACCAAAAGGCAAACCCAAATCTTGAACTTTCAAGTTGCATTTTGGGCTCATACAAGAATTCAATTATAATTTCTATATTATATTTAACTCTTGCAATGTTTTTTGGGCTACTCTCAAGGATAATTGAAAGCAGATCAACTATCTACCTTTGAAACTTTTTGTATTACATGACAACCATTGAAGCAAGAATAAAACCAAGACATATTGTAAAATATGAGTGCAAATGAAATAACTAACCTGTGTTTCCATTACGAAATGGGTGGACTTCTCACCAAAAACATTGGGTGTTATACACTTCCATGTCACCTTTCTTCTATCAGGATTCACCCTTGTCTCTTGAATCCACCATGCAAGAGTTGTTGCTTTTGTGGCAAGTGTCAAAGCATCATATCTTCATTTCCTTACAAATAAAGTCCACAAAAAAACACCACTATAATCCATAAGTCTTCGTTGTTGCACTACATAGGAAATATTACAATGGTGAACACCTAAAGCACGAGCTCTTTGTCTAAGTGATGTACTCTACCCATTGGAGCTAATAGCAACAATTATTAGAACATTTTTGGTAGCTAACTTTGCAGCAAAGCATGGTCTTTTAACCTCTTCCAAGCTTTTCACCAAACTAGCAACAATCTCATTTTGCACCTTAATTGATTTGAAGGCTTGGATGTCAGTAATCTTTGGAAATAGGTTAGATACTAAAGGAGTCAAGAGCACCTTTGACATTACCCATCTTTTATATTCATCACCGAGCAAATTGGAAACTTTGTTTTGAATGTACAAAGCAATATCATGTGCAACTTCCTTAACCTCCTTCTCCCTAACTATAACCTTTATTGGCTACAAGGTAAAAGTCATTATATTTTTGGAAACTTTGACTACCTTTCCTCAAGCCCTTCACATGTGATGTCTTTCTACATTTTCAACTCGTTCAGCCTCTCTTTGGGTAGGCTCGGGTCTTACGATGCCCAATCTTCTTTTGCAACCTTGATTATTATCCATCAGAACTATGAGTAGAGGTTGAATATGCACATTACACAAGTGTCTTCAAAGCACATTGAATTGCATATTGACGCCTCCAAGAAATCATCCTATTTCCACCTTAAACATATGTATGCATAATTAGCTACAAACTTCCCTCATAGCAACACACATATTCAACCTTAAAAACAACCATCAAACATGAAGCTTTCCATTTTGCACCAAAACTTAAACATTGAAGGTTTGAAAAAAAATACAACCCAAAATCTTGATGGATTTTTTTAGATGCAAAGTCTGTATGACACGCCCCCAAACTCCTCAAGGGACCTAAAAGTGGGTCCCAAAGTGAAACAGTGGAAAAAGGATAAAGTTGGGGGATGTTCTTTAACTCACAACACTTTGGGGGTAGGAGGGTGTGTTGGAATTCTGAGATGGGACTAGGAAGAACTCACAAGCGAGAGTTCAAGACGATATTAACCTGCACAACCAAGAAAAGAAGGCAGTTAGTGCAAGTCGAATGGAAATGGTGCAACGGACTTAATAAGGACAACCTCAAGCACAAGCTTCACACGACCCATAACCTTTGGGAGGAGGTACCACTCCCCTCCCTATAGTATATTTGTGCCTCTCCACAGGGGACTACATCCAAATGTCACTTTTCCCCAGGACTCCCAAGTAGGATTCCCAAACTTGGGACTCTTGTTATCCCAAAACTTTGGATGATCATATCTTTTTTAAATCAAGTATATTTTGAGATTATGAGGATAATATCTTATAGCCATTGAAAATATCTTTTCAATGGTTTATAGCACACTCTAATCGGACCTCATTTGACCCCTGATTTCAAAAGACTTGTGGTCGAGAGTCAAATTCCCAATTTGACTCCCACCCCTTCTTTTGATCATAACTCATGCAAATCAGGTCTAAATGAACAATACAAGGGCACTTTAAGCATCTACGCTTTAAGAAATTTTTAATGGTATCCTGGTGGCCCAATTTGGTGTTTGTTTGCTTTCCAACCAAGGCTTTAAGCATTCGCAACTCCCACACAAGCGGAACTCCCAAAGTGGGAGTGCACTTGGGAGTCATTGGGCTTCATTCCTTGCATTTTCTCCCATTTGTGAAAGTGTGTTTCACACCTAAACACACTCTTAGCTTCATGGGCCCTTGCACTTCACATTTTGTCACGAACCCAATGTTAGGGTTACGACACTATAACAATGAATACAATGAAAAACACGATGGCAAATTTACAAGAAACAATTCAATAGCAAAACTACAACAAACAACATAATTCAAGCCTTGACATGTAACTTGAAAAAATGTGCAGGTGGCCAGAGTTATTTTCATGCTCGAAGGAGGAAGCATGGGAAGTGTGAGCTTTCTTTTTTCGTCGACCAACCATCCTTCCAGGCAAGAGGTGCGAGTTCTCATCATGTTCAAAGTAAAAGGTGGAGGTTTGGAGCTAAGTGCAAACTTCAAATTTCCTAGGCTTCTTTGAACAAACCTTAAACCTAATTGACATCACATCTACATACAATGATGTCATCTGGGTAATTACCCATGGTGAAGCCCCAAAATAATTCTCATTGATTCACTAGGGAACCTTTCCATTTGATCTAGAGCCCAAGTGGAGGTCCTTCTTTTTAACATGTATGCACAAGAGAAACCCACAACCCTATTTTTTTCAAGAGTATAGGGTCTTTTGAAAAAACACCATTTTTCAACTTGTTAAAAAGTCCATAAGTAAAATTTCACAAATCCAATCATGTAAAATTTTTTACATACTTAATATTCTTAATATATTATCTAACCAAAATCAAGTCCCTAAGGAGCACCTCTTAAATTATTGAACCATGGGAAAGTCCTTTAAAAAGTTGTTACAAAAATTGTGCAATCCATAATTTCTAACTTTGAAAGTTCATATTCCTAGTGGTTTTCACAATTATAAAATCCTAAATATGTAACAAATATATATTTAAATTGGCATTTGAAAATCAAGTCCCTATGGACAGATTTGTACATTTATCTATGGGATATATGGCCATTACAATGATAAGCACTCTATAGAATTCATAAAATAGTCCCAAAATTGGTCAAGTCATTCATGCATTCACCCTAATGTGTTATGCTACCTCCTCCTCCTCCTTAATGTCTAAAACAAAAACCTTTTCCTTCTATCCTAGAACTTGTGTTTTATTGTAAGGCAGTCATGAGCCTCCTTCATTTCTTGCTTTGACTTTCTCACCAATTCTTTTTCTTGTTTCAACTCCTTCCTCCTTTTTTCCTTAACATCTTTCTTTGCCTCTCTTTGAAGCTATTCAATTTGAATTCCCTTCCATTTACACTTTGCCTCTCTCTCAACCTCTTATTGGCTCCTATTGTTTGCAATTGGTGTAATGTTATGGGATGGTGTTGCCCCAACATCATTAGGTGTAGATGGTCCAATATCATGTGATAGTCCCACCCCAACACCACCACCTACAAGTGCAACCTTAGCAAATGTCCAACAAATCACAACATAATAAATTAGAAACAACAATAGTGCCTCTAGAAAATGAGAGAAAATTTGTGATCACAAAGTGTTTATTTTGGGAACTCTAACAAAGCCAAGGTAGAGAAATAATGAGAATCACCATCCAAATGTGTTGCATGAATTTGCATTGTATGTCATGGTCTAATCTTCTTTACCTATCACACAAAACAGTAATTGTTTCCTTAATGAACTTGAATGTTGTTTTAACCCTTACAATGTTGTTTTTATCGAAATGCAAGAAAAGCGCAAGCTTGTGATATTGTCACTTGATCAAACTTTCATCATCAGAAGGATTGACTTGTAATCAACCCAAAAAAAAATGTTAGAATTTTAAGAATGTTGGAGTAAACATGATGATTAGATGAAATAAATAAAAAGGAAAAAAAAAATCACTTGGAGGATTCCATACCAATCCACATCATTGCTAATAATTTGTATCATCATTGCATTGTGAACATCCACAATAGCTTGCGATTCACTAAGGCCTTCAAATGTCAAAGATTTGCATTTTGCCGTCTCCAAAAACCTCATGGTAGTTTCAAAATTGTTTGTGAGTGACTTCTCATATATTAGCTTTAAAGCCGAAATAAACAAGAACCACACACTACATTGGAGTCTATATTGACACCTATATTTGGTTGAATAAATACAATGAAATAGTTAATTGGTTGGGTACATAATGAAACAAGGGTAAAACAACATATAGGACCTTCAAAACAAATGGAAAAAACTCATGCCAAATTAGATCGAATAAATTCAAAACTATGTAAACACAATGTTTAAAACTAAATGCAAAAAATAATAATTTAATGGACTAATCTATCTAAAAGGAAAATAATCTTAACCATGTTTACATCATGAAAATGAAAGAACAACAATTTCAACTTTTGTATTCAGCCAAGTTATTCACATACCTCTAACTTATCAACTAAACATTTTTTATCTATAAAGCCACCATAATCAAATCACTTCAAACCAAGTTACATAGGCTCATTTACCAACTTTGGTCAAGTTGAATTAGAGCCCTCAAAGGTTTGTGATCAACAAGTGTTATACCCCTTGTAAAAATAAATGCTTGATGTTGATTAGGTGTTATGTTATATATGTCTGAACTTGGAATTGGTTATCATTATTCCAAACTAGTGAAAAGTTGTTATTACCCTACCCACAAAGCTTCATTGATAGTGAATGTAGGTAAGTATGTAATAATTTGCTCAAAATTTTGGGCAAACAATCAAACAAAATCCATCAACTTTCTAATGCAACTTTAGAAGCAATGTGAAAAAATAGTCACGTGGATGAGACTTTCAAAATTGAGTACGAAGATTTAGAAAATCAACTTGGAAGTAGCAAAGCCAAATGAAAAGAAAAATAATAAAAAAAATGTAGAATAAGCTTAAAAAAAACCTCTATCTCTCTTTCCCCCTAATAAAACCCAAAAACCAAAAATGAACAAAAAAAAGGAGGAAAGAAACAAAATTACACGCACAACAACTTAATTTTAAAATCATAATGCCTGAACTTGAGTTAACTTTCCTTGCGTATCCAAAAAAATGTAGCAATTCACATCACAAAAAGAAAAAGAAAAACCACACAACCTTACGCAATAAACATAACAAACCACCATTAAAAAAAAACAATCACACGAACAACTTACCTCTCTTCCTGACTTCAATGACACAAATGTATGCATGATGAGGAACAAACACAATAACACATCTTGGGTTTTACAACCGGTTAATAAAATGATTATTATCTTTTTTTACTACAATTGTAATTACAAGTTCATGTTAATGAATGTGTAGTTGTAAAGGACATTATGGTGCCACATGGCATTATGGTTTTGTGACTGTAGTCGATATCACAATTTGATGGTTTTTACACAAATATCAAACTTTCAAAAAGGTATTTTTAATCATCCAAAATTAGGTAATAACAAAATTCCATTGATTCTTGCAACTTTTGGTGAATAATAACAACTTATGGTCATGTGATGTTGACGTGTGGTAATGACGTTGACTAATAGTCACAACACCTCATGACTGGTGACACTAACTTCACATCATGATTCATGTCATTGATTTGATGAATTAAATTCACATATTAGCTAATTGAAAATATAGTTGTCCTTTGCAATTAATAACAATTCGGTCTTCCATGTCATGACAATCCATGATTTTTTGTGACACCATAAGTTTTTGTGTTTTGAATTTATGGCACTAATATTTGTCATGTCATGCCATAATTTTTTTTTGCCACGAGGTTTTTCAAGTCGTGAATTCACATGCATGTCTATTTGTAATAAAAATTATATTGTTAATTTGTAAGTATGACTATAATATTAATAGTTGTTTAAAAAAAGGTGACATATAACTCCTTGACTTTTCAACTACTTAACACACTAGTTTAGGTTACCATACTTATTACGTTAACCTATGTATGTAGGCTACTTAGTAAAAACCTACTTCATAATATAGGCTACTTTGTAAGTTATTTAACTAAACATAAGAAATTTATTACATCTAATATGTTTAAATATACTTAGAATAGGTTAACCTAAGTAAACTTGCTTAGGTTCCTAGCTTTAGGTTTTTTGCCAAGTCAACCTAAGTAGCTTCATTAACAAGATATTTTATCAAGTTTGTAACCACCTCAAGTTTGTGCAATTAGATGCGACTATGATGCGATTAGATGTGATTAGATGTGACATGTTTTTCTTTTAGCTTAAGAATACTTAAATAAACCTAAGCTAGGTTAGTAAATAATATAGGTTGACAAAATAATTCATTTTAAGTCAACCTAAAGAGGTCTAGGTTAGGTTGGTCGGTAGTTGGAAGGTTGACATAGGTCAACTTACGATGGCCAAGGTTAATTCAATGCTAAAAAAATTGAATTTTATAATTTTGTGTTAAATATAATTATTATAAAAAAATGTGGTAATGCAATGGATAAAGATTTAAACCCCAAAGTGAAGGTGAGGGGTTCAAGTCTTCACTCTTGCAACATATAATACCTAGGCCATTTGGCTTAGGTTAAGTAGCTTAGTCTAGGTTTCTTGGGCTAGGAATTTGATTTTTTAAAACCTAAGCCACCTAGCCTAGGTTGCCTAACATAGGTAGCTAACCTAACTAGGTTAAATTAGGTTGACTTCTAGCTAGGTGAACTAAGTTAGGTTGTCTAGGTTCACTTTTGGTTATGCTAGCTACTTGAATTAAACTAAGCTGACCTTTGGTCATGTGCAATGACCAAATGTGTGATTAATAACGTGTTTATAGATTTTTGACACATGTCATCCATCCATCAAGGTGTCTTTTGTAACACTTAGTTGAATAAAAACAACTAAGTTGAGATGGCATGCACTTTACATGTCATACCAAGGTTAATGATGATATGAAATTTCATTATTATAAAAAAAATTTAAAATTTGATTCATTAAAATGACCAAGCTTTGCAGAACATCCCTTGTGACTAAATGGGTGAAACAACATGAGTTTAACAGCTCACTAGTCACTAATCACATATGTCCTTTTTGATTAGTATATAATTGTAAAGGTTAATCGCAAAACCCAAAATGTGTTGTTGTGAAACTGAAACATGTCACTTGTTCCCTTCCTCCCTTCCTTCATTCATTTCACTCCTTCTATGACCAATATTTGTTGCACGTGTACATGTTTGTTTGCCTTCCCTTCACACCATACTCAAAACACACCACCTTCACTAGTCCTACCACCAACATTAACATTCATTCACTCACTACCTTGAGACACACACACACTACTATAGGAATGGAATGCCCACAATTGATGATCAACAAACATCCACTAGAAAATGAGTAAGAACACACAAACACACTTTAAAAGGAAACAAACAAACCAAAAAATAATGCCAACAATACTAATATTGCTATTATTCTTCATTGGTGTGTGTGTAGGAATTGAAGTGAAGACACACACATGTGAGAACAACAATGACAATGCATTTGGGGATCTTTTTAAATGCATCACTTTATTTGCACAAGCATGCATTGGTGCAAAAAAATCTTACTTGTTTTTTTCTTGTTGTGGGAATTGATATGGGTTTAATGTATTATTTTGCAACCTTTTATAAGGAAAATGACTACTTGTGTACTTTTTTGTTTAGTAAAATTGATTAAAATCGAAATAAATATTCACATTAAAAAAATTAACCAAACTAAAAAAATCCCATTTTAGTTTCAAAATTAAAATTATTACTTTTTCCATGATTTTCTAAGATATTTTCATGTGGCTAGTTATGAATACTTTGACATTATTGAAAGTGTAACCTATGTTAATCATGATGATTTCCAACATGTCAACTTCATATTGTCACTAAAATTCATTTCACTATTTTGAAGATTATTCACCTGAATGTAAGGTATTGGACTATGTGGGCATGTTTTTCATTTTTTTTCCAAAATTTTCAATTTTTTCGTAGTGTCAATTCTCTTTGGATCTTTCTTATAGTGATTTTTATTATGGGAAGGGTGCGGCAAGAATATGGGAAAAGTCGTGAGAAAAAAAACATAAAATGCGAAAGTGTAGGAAAAGGTTTTGCACCTAGTACCTTCCGGTTTTGAAAGCCCACCCAAAAATCTGAAAGGTATTTATTTTTCTTAGTGTCAATTCTCTTTGGATCTTTCTAATTTTAATTTTTTTGTATGAAAATGATATGAGAGGGGTAATTTTTTGTACGAAAAGGGTATGAGAGGATTGTGAGAAGAGTCATGAGAAATAATCATAAAATGTGAAAGTATAGGAAAAGGTTTTGTGTTTAATACCTTCCAGATTTGAGGGCCCACCCCAAAATCCAAGTGGTATTGGGCACAAAACCTTCCCCCTACGTGAAAAACAGGAAAAAAATTCTTTTATAAATTTTTAGTCTTTCCATTTACCTTTATGGTTTTAAATAGTCTATGTTAACAAGGTGTCACTAAACAAGGAGTAAATAAATAAAAGAGAAAGAAAAAATGAAACTGTAGCTTCTAAAATCCAAAAGGTACATTTGCAAATTTGGGCTAGGGAATGACCTAAAATTACGCTAAGAAAATTTTCTAGGTTTTTATTGAAAGAGAATGAGTAAAATGAATTTGTTACTTGGTAGGCGCATTTTGCCTCAACATCCTCTTCCAACACATTTGGATACTTGTCAAATGTTATTCAAAACACTATTCAAATATATATATAAAAGGAACTAAGAATACAATTGCAAATGATGTGGATGTGGTTGGAGTGATTGATGCTAGTTTATCACCTATAAATACTAATGCAATGATGTGAAGGGAAAAAAAAAGAGTTGGGGGGTGAAAAAGAGGCAAAAAAAAAGAAGGGGTTATGAATATGTGTTTAAAATGAGCCACTAGATAGTGCATACACTAATAATTTAAAAATTGTGGTACTTAATTTTTTTAGAAATTCAAAATATAATTTTAGATGTAAATGGGTCATAATGTGTATGACATATGAACAAAGTTTTGGCTTATGATACAAAAAACTAAAGCTTAATAAAGTAGTTTTCATAGTTTAACATCATTTGAAATTATGATCATTTTATAAAACAAAATATAGATTTGACAAAATTTGTACACTTTTAGAAATTTCATATTTATTCAAAAAGATTTAACACAAGTACTGTAATTTATTGCGGGAATTATAAATATTTCTAAGAACATGTTGCAAAAATATCCTTCAAAAATTCCTTCCTATGAAAAAGTCCAAACATTAAAAAAAGGCCCAATTGTGGTTGAATCCTTTGTCACCATTCATTCATTTGATTATGATTGCATCCAACCCCGTGGTGAATGATGGGATGTTCAAGGTGAAAGTGCCAAAATGAGGGAACATCACAATAAATGTTCATTATAGAATGCAATAATGTTATTCTAGAACAATCAATCACATTATTCACATTAATATTTAAAATTGCTTTCAAAGTCACATCAGGGTTACTCTTGGGTGTTGGACATATTGACTTCATTAACTTGAAATTCCTCCATGATGTGATTTCTTGATCTGTATTTCTTGGGCATTGAATGTAAGTGGTCATTTTCCACAAATCATTGAACAATTTATATAAAACAATTTGATGTATTTCAAGGCATTTTAAGGAAATAAAGAATGTAGTTTCTAGAATTTGGTTAACATGTACAATTCGTCATGGAAGAAGATTTGTGAAATCTAATAAACATTGAAAAAAATGGAAGTATTTTAAAAAGAAAATAGTGTGGCGTATGTAATGTG
>Ga0209611_10013017_pt1 | contig 11540 bp, 6 predicted proteins | sample S1TSphgellanicum_3_FD_187693 | JGI IMG/M metagenome (GOLD analysis project Ga0209611, IMG submission 187693) | Host-associated microbial communities from peat moss isolated from Minnesota, USA - S1T2_Fc - Sphagnum magellanicum MG (SPAdes) (version 2) | ecosystem: Host-associated > Plants > Peat...
ACTAGCAAAGCTTTCGAGGAGAGTTACAAGTTTGCTTTAGACCTCATTCTAATTGGAGGTTTGCGCAAAAAGTTATGATCTTGCAAAGTTTCGGGAGTCCAAACCGGGACAATTTCGGGACTCCTCCTTGGAAGTCCCGGGACAAAAAGCCATTCGGATGTGGGTGCTGCAAAGAGGCACATAATATACTATATGGGGGAAGGTGGTGGCTCCCTCGAGTCCAGGCCGTGATGAATCTTGTGAGTCCAGAGTTGCTCGTGGCTTGTCTTAGCACCAAGGGTGCTCTAGAAAGTGATCTAACTAACTTGTTGGTTGGTTTGATGTAAGTTCGAGTAAATAAGTAAAACTTGTCATTCTACTTAGTCCTATCCCAAAGCTTTAACACGCCCCTCTACCCCTTCTAATGCTGAGAGCTGGGAACGTGCCCCAAGTTCTTCACAATTCCGTTGTTTGAATAACTTAGACCCACCTTGGGTCTATTAAGGAACTTGGGAACGCGTCAGTTTTCCCCATTGTTGATGTCCCACCACTTACGTATGAACAAATTTATAATTTTTTTTTTAATGACAAATAATATGACATCACCATTGGAAATTTCCCTAGATGTTCATTTGTTTACTTTGTCGCAATGTTGGTAGCTTCTTTGGGTGGTCATGGGGCATATGTGCAATGTAAACATGTGTATCACGTCTTGCAAATGATTATGTTATGTGGGTTCACAAAAAAGTTCATTCATCATTGCACGTGGAGTTGGGATGAAGTCCAACCTTTGTTGATGCGCTCTAAAGCTTTTGGACTTTAATGATAGTACATCACAATTGCATTTGCATCAAATCAATTATGATTTTCTCATTCATCAAGCTTGTTGTAGTTGCCTACACTATCTAGGAAGTTATAAATTCCAATTACGACCTAAAAGTTTTTTTGCATTCTATATTATTTCAATCATTATTATGATATGTCTATTTTTTTGTTCTAGTGAATATTAATGGTGTTCATAAATTTATTTCCATTTAGGCCACGGCCAATATTAAGAATAAAACCTTTGACAATCATAACATGTTTCCATGTGTTATTTTTTTAATGTATAATATTGTAGTGTTTTGGCCAATTCAACACATGTTTGGCAAATAATTAAAGATTTTGAAATTTTAATTTCATTAAATATTTCTCAACCATGTAGTTTCCACCCATTTCAACAATTTTGAAAATCTTATAATTTTCGTGTAAGAGCCATAAACATTTGGAATATTACTTGTAGCAAGCATGATGAAATGCATATTTTTTATTTTTTGCTTTCAAACCTTCACATGATGCTACATTCGATAGCTCTATTGGCCAAACCCATGTTCAAAATCAATAAACCATTGTTGATCCCAAAAAATTAGGCACATGACATGGCAAAATATTCCATGACATGACATGGAATATTTTTGAAGATTCTTATTTGTTCAAGTGAACAAATGAACCTATTCACCTGCTCACTCACTAGCATTATTACACTAAAAACAAACCTCTATAGATTTTCCTTTGTGACATTACATTGATAATTTTTTTCTTCAAATTTATTAATGTATTTTTTTTTTCTTATTATTATGATGGTTTATTGGTTTTATGTTGGCACAAATGAAGTTTCTAATGATGGTGGTGTAAGGTTTATAAAGGTACAAAAAACCATTATGGGATGTGACTACTATTTAATTTCATTATGGGAGGAGGTAATTTAAGTTGATATGTTGAATTGTTTTGGATGAATGTGTGCAATAACATTCTTAAAGTATTATGGGAACATTTGGATACATTTTTAGATAGATGAATATAATGAGTATGAAATACCCAAAAACATTTTTACAACAATGTATAACCAATGTTTTTCATTTTAAAAACAACTTTTAAAAGGACTTGAAATGATTTGAAAATGATATTTTTTATGAAAATGTTTTTATGTATGTCTTTACATAATAGTACAACATGCAACATCTTTTTAGGTCATAACAATTTTTTTAAAATTAATGTAAATTTGTAATTATGATCTTAAAAATAGTCTTCTAATTGTTTTATTTTAAAATCCTTGGTGCAATTGACTTTTTAAAAATTATGTTTACACCTTGTATCAACATCCCTACTCCCAACTAAAGATTCAACATCTATCTTCTTTTGACATTGGATCCATTACGTAGGGTAATACTAATAGGGTAATTGTTTAAGTTGTTAAAAACATGGCCAAAAATTGTATTGACATTCATTGTTTCAAGTGTATGTCAAGGAAAAATTACATTGAAAGTTGGTCTTGGTACTTTGGAAGTTCCTTCTCAAACATAGCATTCCAAAACTATCAACAATAGTTCCACCCAATCTACTTGGATCAAGTACATGCACCACATTATCTTTATATGTAGAAACACTAGCTTTACTCATTGCCTTCTTTTGATTTATAGTCATAACAAAATCAATAAAAACATAATCAAAAATATTTTCAATAGAAACCACATTGGTCATATTAACTTTAGAACCACATACATGATGAACAACATTTTTAGCATTAGCAAAAACAACAACAATACGATGGTCATTATGATCAGGAGTTGTGTCTTCCACTAAATGAAAACCATCTTGCATTCAAATTGTCAAAAAAGAATATATATATATATATAGAAAGAAATGTAGAGTAGCAAAAAATGTCAAATTGAAAAAAAATCAAATACAACAACTTGCCTTAGCTTTCATATGCAGATTTTTCCTTAGTGAGTGCCTCTTCATAAGGCAACAATCAACCAAACTTCATTTCACCTTTAATAATTGTTTGTTTCATAAATGCTTATCAATCTAGTTGTACATGCACACATAATAGATCAGTCAGGAAACTTTTATTTTATTTTTAAACAACGACATAATAAATTTTAAAAATTATATATAACTTACTTGCCACATGAAAGTGGATCTTTGTGCCTTGTTATTTTCATCTTGTATTGTCAAGGAACAATCGCCTCTTTGATGCCAGGTAATTGCAATACCTTGGCCAATCTTATTTGATAAGACTTTGTCTTTCAAATCTAGAAAATTCATTGTAATCTTATCAAGAATCAATCATAGTTGGTTGCATCCACTAGGAGAAACAATAAACCAAACCTCATCATTAGAAGGTCACCATTTTAAGTTTTGTATTCAAAAAAAAAAGGACGAGGCCCATGTTTGTCATTAAGCTAGAAGGTATGACAATGATGAGCCAATTTTTGAATGTTTCAATCATTGGACAATCAATAGCAAGCTAATTTGATTTGCATAATGTGGCATAATATCTATCCTCCAATTCAAATTTATCCTAATGGTTTCACGCACAGGTCTCAAATCATGGAAACGCATGTACTCAAGCCCTTCTCTTATACGAAAAAAGTGTTTTTTCCAAGCTTTCCCTCTTGAAAAAAGACAAATTTACTATTAAAAAGTGCATAAATTTTGTTATTAAATTTCAAGGGAAAAGAGAATTGCTCAAAAAAAAAATCAACAACTTTTGTCATGTTCTTGACTAGAAAAAAGGAATTTTTTTGATTTTAAAAACTATATATTGCTGATCGACTAATTTTTCTCTTTTTTTTGGTGGAAAAAACCCACCTAAATTTCTATATCACAAAATTTGGCAAAAAAATAAAAAATAGAAAATCCCTGGAGGCTGGAGGCTGGAACGGGTCAGGAACTTTGAGAGAGACAGACCCGTTCCAAATTTGAAATTGCGAAGGGTAATTTTCCCGCCCCTCCTTCGACTCTCGCCGACAGCGGCGACGTCGAAAATTCTGTCGCGTCGGGTCCTTGCAGCCAGCTCTTCGCGGTTTTCTAACATCCATTTAGATCCAATTTCGGCGAGAAAATAGAACCAATCATCGCACCTGAATGCTCATCTGCCAATCCCAGCGCACGGACTTCGTAATTTGCTTTCATTAAATTATTTCCTTGCGGCATTTGCTCTGTATTGCGAATTTGCTCTGTTTGTTTGTGTGTAGTGCATGTGTGTCTTTTGTGTGTGTTCTAGCGGTAGTGGGGATTTGAGGGGGTTCCATGGGTCGGCCTAAGAAAGGTGCGATTCGTAAGCCTTTGGCGAAGAAGGATACAAATGTGCCCCCGGAAGTAATACTCCTCGATGATGAAGAGGAGAAAGCAAAGACGGATCATGAGGAGCGCATGCGTATCGTCAAGCTTGTCTGCGAGGCTTGCGACCGTGAAGGTACCTATTTGGATCCATACAGCTTTGATTCGGTTCCTATTGAGTTTTTCTGTTGTCAATGGCGCTGTTAGGTTTGCATGAGTCCTCAGCTTCTTTGCCATTCTTGGAACTCTCGTCTACCGTCTCTTTTACCGCGGGATTCAGACATTCTGACGATTCTTGTTCTCCACCAAGTGCACTCCGGCTTTGGTTGAAGTTTTCTTAGAGGTTTTGCTAGATTAGGGTTTCTTGTTTAGGGTTTGACGAATTTGCTTGGTACGCCCTTGTTCTGTGCTGCAGAGTGGTTGTGATTAACCATACGGGAATCGGTTTCTAATGCATGAGTGTGTTGTGAGGAGGTTTGTGCAGTGGAGTCAAGAGCTGCAGCCATTCGCGCTCTTAAGGATGGTCATATTGCAAGCATCACTGGGCAGCTTACCTTGCAACAATCCAAGTACCCTAGTCACATCCGGAAGATGCCCATGATGCAATTTCTCAAGGAATATTGCCCTAACACGGAAGCTACCACTCGACCAGATGGCACTATTCAACTTAACATCATACATGATAAAGCGCACCTACTTGGAGGGTCACAAGCACAGGGTGGCCAGATGGGAGCTGGAGCATCTGTTGAAAACACACCAGGCTTCTGTGTCCCTAGAACATCACGTACCTTACTCACTTCTCTGCTTCATAAGATGTCTGTCTAGCAAATGGTTCATGTTGTTCTGGATTTCTCCTTTTTGTTTGTTGTGTACAAATAGCACTGAGCAGGCCACATTGGTGATAGAGTGGGCTTGGCAAAAGTTGGAATTCTCTTTGTATTAACTCAGTATCCCATACCAAGAAAATGCAGATGTAGCTGATGTTCCTCTGCTTGTCTGTCCCTGCTTCTCTGTAGTAACAGTCTGTCCTTTAACTCAATGGTAGTTGCAACTGATGCAAAATCTGTGCAGAAAAGGAGCAATTGATGCAAAGTATCAGCAAGCAGTTAGCAGGACAGGTAATCTTCATTGCTCTGTATTTGGGATGCTCATTCCTGGTTAAACAACAGGCATCAATGATGTCAGATTCTGGCATGCATTCAGAAAATAAAGTCCTGCATGTCAGAATGAAATATTTGTAGCAAAGAGCTTGTGGACCCTCACAAGCTTGGCATAACTTGAATTAAGATAACATTGCCTTTTGAATAAATGTACTTCTTGAGTAGTAACTGACTTTTCAAGGAGTCTTTGTGTTGCTTTTGGAAATGAAACAGAGTGTAAGGATGTATATTTTTGCATAGTATTTTTGCCTTACATTTCAGCAGAGAGCATCATTTACTTATCTACACCCATTTTTAGCAGCCAATGAAGTCATTGGGGAGTAATTCCAGCTAGTTCATTCATGGTGAAAGTGATGGTCTGATGCTTTGTGTGTGACACTCAGTAAGTTTTTATTGCACTTATTCTTGTCCTCTTTATATTAGCTTTCCCAGAACTGATGCATACTTCCTTCTGTGCCCTTCTGTTATTACAGAGTTTCTCTGCAATCACATTGATGTTCTTTGAAACCCTTTCATTTTTTAGTGCTGCAGTCAGTAATGAATTGTCTTGCTGCATCTACATAAGAATGCATTAGGTTGAACTCTGAAGATCATACCATTTGGTGAAGCTTGTCCATTTCCTGGTGGATGTCTGTTGTTTCTCTTCACTTGGTGATTCATGTGGCTTGTGCACGAGGGTTTTATGGTCACAAAGACAATTTCTTCTTGCAGAAACGGAACAATGACCTGAGCTGGGAGGAGTTCCTAGTGAAGTACAGGATGGAAACAGGGGCAAAATTACCATCTTCCTTGCAGACACCATCTTTGAGAGGTCCTGCCATGGTTGGTCTTCTTTAGCTCTTAGCCCATGTGTGAGATTCACAATGTGAGTGAACTATGCCAGCTGGTTTGTCATATTACATGACGAGTAGATGTATGCCTTCACTTATTTATGCTGGAGTTTGGGGCAAATGTTCAGTTGTATGATTTTCAGAACCTTTGTTGTGGACTGGGATTTCAACCTCCAGACACCCTAATCAGATCCTCCAATTTCATGGTGTTCAAGGCACACATTTGATAGATAATGCATGGTGTTCTCATTCAGGGCTGGGAGACTAATCTGACTAGTCAGCACATGACTCCTATGACTGAGTGCTTTACTTCAATGTTACAACCAGTGCCTGGTATGTATTCTGTGCTCTACTTCATGAGGAACAAACACAATTAGGAGGTCTAATGTGTGGAAAAAAAAATAGACACTGAAATGCAGCCTGTCCTTACTAAGTGGCAAAGCTCCTTCTGGTTGTGATCAATGAGCCTTGGATTGGCAAGTTGTAGAAAGCTGACATCTCTTCTCAGAATAGTTTGACTTTTGAAGACTGCTTTCAAATAGCTAGTTGTTGAATCTCCCAAGATCAAATGCTGAAAAACCCTGTCCTTGTCTGTGCAGTCCTTTGATTTCTTAACTCCTGCTCTTAACTTTGTTCTGCTAAGATTTTCCTTGTTTCTCTCCTCCCTTCCTGTTTCCTGTCAGTTTGTTCCCCTCTTCTTCCTCATTTCCCTGGTGATCTTGTATATGTTTTGTTGAGCTACCCCACATTGTGACTGTCTTCATGTTACTTTGGGTCCTATTACAGAAACTCTGTATGTTAGTTGATGTCTGAGATTGACTGTGTGACTGTCACTATTGTTTGAACTCAAATCTTTGTGTGTTTTTGACTGTCACTGTTGTTCAAACTCATTTTCTTCAGTGTTTATCAGTGTTGGACTATCCACACTGACTTTGTGGATCTGCAATCTCTATAAAATTATCATTGGTCATCTTTCTAGTTTAAACTTATAGCAAGTATGGAGGAAGTTCAATAAGATATTTCTTCTGCTGAAATTCCTCCTGCACTATCTGCATGTTTTGTTGCCCAATGCTGGGCTGATGAACACTTGGGCAACATTGTGGTTGCAGATGGTGTCCATCAAGGAGCAAGGGCAAGCCAAGTCTCACGAGATGCAGATGGTTTCCAACAAGGAGCAACCAAGAGCAAAGTATCACGAGAACTGTAAATTTAGCTAGCCAGGTGCTGGTAGACCATCAATTTGAGACAGATGTCCCAAAAATCTTTTCAACTGTGTCAATTATCAATGTCACTAATGTTTTCCTCTGTTCAGTAAAATGGCTCAGCTTGATTTCCACCGAACTTTCATTTCTGCACTGGAAGGTGTTTCTCAAGTGCATGAGGTGATAAAGCTCACCTGGAAAGCAAGATGTGCTACAACCACCAGAGAGTTCCCCTGTACCTTGAAGTCTGCATACATTGGCATGAAAACTTCAGATAAATGTGACAACTTGCTATATTCATCTGATTTTGTGCATTTCTGGATATGGTGATCATGTTTCCCCAAGTCCTAGATATCTTGGAGCATAAGTTATAAACTATGGACTTCTCAATTTTGAGATATGAAAGTTCTTATTCCCCATTTTTGTAGCTCAAATAAGGTTTTACTGATGTTGTGGCAGTCAGAACTCATGTGCTGCCAAATAAGAATGGTTCTCCTGCATGTCCAAAACTGTGGGATGCCTTCTCTCACTTGCTTGCCCCAAATATTGGACACAGTGAAGAACTACAGATTCAGCAGTGAATGCTTATCCAGGTTCTGGCCAGATTCTGGAAGTGTGCTGTTTCTACTTGTTAGACCCCTGCAGTGATGAAAGTTCTCTGCTCCTTTCTCAAGTCTGAAAATGGGAATGGTTACTTATGGGGTTGTCATTCATTATAACTTACTCTCTTTCCTCAATTTTTCTTTTGAGTTAGTCCTTTCAACGAGCTTGTCTTTCTCACAACATGCTCAAAATCAGTTGATTGTCTGCCAATTTAGATGGTACACTTTCAAAGCTGAGCTCTCCCATCCGTTCCCCAGCTTTGATGGACCCTGTTTCACTCCATGGTAGACAGATGCCAATCCTGACTACACAAATGCACACACCCCTTTCCCCCTACTGCAAGCCTTCACCAGTTACTAGAGGTTACTTTGTCCTTAGTATCAGCCTCTTTCTGCACCTACACAGGAGAGCAACCTGCAATTTGGCAACTGGCTTGAAGTTTCAAAGATTTTGTCCAACTCCATCACTGTATGAACATTAGCCAGAATAACCTTCCTTGGTAATCTGGATACTGTCTTCCTCAGCATCTTGCCAAATCTGTATTGTTTGTATGCGAAGTAGCAAGCACAGTCCCATATCTCTCTCTGTATCTCTCTTACATATAGCTGTACTACATATATATATTATCATATGGTTGTAAAGACAGACTAAGTTTTCCAAGATCAGAAAGAAATTTCAAGTCAGATTGAATCTGTGAGGTGACACGAAAAAAAATTTGCACAATAAAAATTAATTGTCCTCTAGAAGCAATTATCTCAAATGCTACACAAGTAAGAGCTGACCTGAATGTAACAATGGTTCCCAAATTTCATGTAAACAGACAGAAGTGCTGGATCAGCAAGGCATTGGACTTCCCTTGTCAATGTCAGACCTGTAAGAATTTCTAGAAACATCATATGAGTGAAACAAAACTTTATTTGGTTCTGCATGACATGCTGCTCTAGGATGATCAACAATTTCTCTCCCCAAATATTTAATACACCTCAAACAAGTCCCTGGCATGAGGGTTCATTGAGGGAGAAACACAGATAGTGAGACCCTCTTCAAGGGCCTGATAAATCTTGCCTGATGAAGTCCTGGGATCTGAATGTGGGAGTAGACAACCCAGAACATCTTGAAATATCACACGATTGGGATGCCTGGGTGTGCATAAACAACAGTTCAGGTCCACACGTTGCTGCTACCATACACAGATGATACAATTTTGGACCTGGTCCAGTTCAGGCAATGAGAGAAAGCCAAGGTGCCTTGCAGCACATTTATAGAATGAGAGTGCCATGTACCAGCTTTGTACATCAGCCATCCATCTTCATCTCCCTATGTGCCCTAACTATGTACAGTACCATGTACACCCAATGTAGTGGTGCATCACATTCAGAGACAAGGTAGCTAACACTTCAGACATCCAGAGTGGGAAAGAGCCATTAGCAAGGCAGCACCCTCCTCTTCATCAGATGCAAAGGCGCACATTTCTAGCATGTCCTCTTCCTGGATGGAAGGAAGAGGTTGATGGCAATTGTGCTGTAAGGGGGATTGTGCAGATGGTAACAAACTTTGCTGCCATGTGATGCAGCTGGCACCACTACTAAGCAGACTATCTCTTGGTTGTGCATAGACCTCCCCTCTCTGTTTCTGGGCTTGCTGATACATCCAGTACTGCTGTCCTAACACTTGTTCCAGCTTGCGCTTTCCCCCTTTCCCAGCACCTGCTATAATAGAGTGGCCATCTTCAAATTCTGAGCTGACAAGAGCAGCTGACCGTCTTCCTGCCTTTTTGTGACGAATCCCACATGCATTGCAAAGAGACTGTGCCAGAAGCAAACAGTACAAAGGGGGGTCAGCAACACAGTCACACACTGTACAAGTTTTCTATAGCTACACTCGGTTAGTGAATAAAGTAGGTAGTAGAAAAATACCTTAGGACCTTGTGGTCCATTTCTCCACAGTGGAGTTTTCGATGTTCCACAGTGTGCACATATCCGCTCTTCTTCATCATTGCATTCTTGTAGGCATCTATTAGCCTGCTGCACTTGAGCCCGCTGGACCTTTCCTCCTGCAGCAGCAGAAGGATTTGTTGTTGACAAAAAGTCAGGCAGCCAAGACTGGCATGCCTGTAGGCCGCCATAGGACGAATGACTCTCTAGCATGCTCCTCAACAATCTTGTGCGCGCGCGCGCGTGACTCTTTTCTTGTCTCGTCTTGCAGACAAAATGCAGCACACCTTTCCTTTGAAAACTTTCACCAAATTTGTGGCCCTTCTTGAACAGTAGCCTGCAACCAAGGGCAACAGACTGCGGAATGAACCAATGCTGCTCTTATGTCACCTGCTCGTATAACAGGCCTCCAGACTAGAAGCGCATATTCCAACATGGCTTTCAAACGTGAATTCTAGGATCCTTAGAAAAATGGAGAAATTAGCGATCTGATCAGACCGTATTCCTAGGCTTCCCGTACTTCGAAGGTGTGCTACAGTTGCATTATATGGTAGCAGGCGATATTCGTGGTGCGTTGCTAGCTCTAGACGCTGGCATTATTACAAAGACTTAATTCCAGCGACTGCCACTAGGCATCACCAGGTTAATCCCAGATCAGACCGGCACAATCTCCACATCGCAGGCCTCGCAGGTCTCTGACTGCACTTACAATAGCCATAGCCACGAAGAACCGATCGCAAACACGTTACAAAACACACACACACACACACAGCTAGGTGCAGGAAAGTCGATCGCAAACAGGGTTAAAAAAACACACGCACAGGTAAGCGCAGGGAAGGTCGATCACAAGAAAAAAGACAAAATGACTTCTCTCAGGCAATACAAAACATGCGATCTTCGGGAGCTTAGGGAAGAAATTCGACAGCAGATCAGAGCATCCGCCACTGCAGATCACACGATCATAATGCGTAAAAGTGCGGAAGTAACAGCAGCTATACAGTAGTAGACTACCTACCTGGAAGAAAAACTACTGAAGCCGTTCGAAGAAAAAGAAGAAAAATTGCTGTCTCCCGTAGAAGAAAGAAGCCCAAGAAATGCAGCGTTCACTGTCCCTGTACTCCTCAAGCGTGCGAAGCATAGCTGCGCATCCACACTGCTAAGTATGTATTAAAAAAGGCGGAACAGCGATGACGAGGAGGACTCGCAGGAAAGATCATATCAAGCCGCCACGACACGACTGTAATTCCCAACAAAAAGAAGAAGAAGAAGAAGAAGAAGAAGAAGGAATGTACCAGTGGAAATAAAATTCCTCTTGTACTTACAGCAAATCAAAATGCAAACGAAGATGCGATCAGGATCTCGCTATCTGTGATTGGTATCATCATGCTGATCATCTGCTCTGAATCTTCAGCAACAATTGGATCTCATTAGTGTGATCGGTGGCGACGAAGAAGACAGATGAGAAAGAGAGAGAGTTGTGAGAGCGAGAAAGCGCGCGCGCGAGAGGAGAGAAGATGCGCGATGAGCTTTGGTGTGAAGAGATGCGCTCCCTGAATTGGACGGCGGAAATCAGCTTATCCATAACAGAAGCTAATCTCTGCCATCCGTTTTCTCAACTTTTTGCCGGGCTTTATCCACATCAGTAATTGTAGATACCCCACCGCACATCCACGAAACCCTAAAAAAATGGCGTTGGACGAAATCCCCCAATCCCCCCCCCCCCTCCCC
>Ga0209611_10013018_pt1 | contig 11539 bp, 10 predicted proteins | sample S1TSphgellanicum_3_FD_187693 | JGI IMG/M metagenome (GOLD analysis project Ga0209611, IMG submission 187693) | Host-associated microbial communities from peat moss isolated from Minnesota, USA - S1T2_Fc - Sphagnum magellanicum MG (SPAdes) (version 2) | ecosystem: Host-associated > Plants > Peat...
GCGGCTGGCCAAAATCGAGCATGTGAAGGTGGTGCGCTTTCACACGCGCCTTCCGGTCGTCGATCCCGGCGCCATCACGCCAGAGCTTGTGGCGGCGCTCAAAAGCCCCGTCCAAGCCGTCTATGTCGCGCTCCACGCCAACCACGCTCGCGAGATGACACAAGAGGCCCGCGCCGCCTGCGCACGGATCATCGACGCCGGCCTTCCCATGCTGGGCCAGACCGTCTTGCTGCGGGGGATCAACGATGACGCGGCGACGCTCGGCGCCCTGATGCGCGCCTTCGTAGAGACACGGATCAAGCCCTACTACCTGCACCACGCCGACCTCGCCCCCGGCACCGCGCACCTGCGGCCCACGATTACGGAGGGACAGGCGGTGATGAAGGCGATGCGCGGCGACCTCTCAGGCCTGTGCCAGCCTCTGTACGTGCTCGACATCCCGGGCGGCCATGGCAAGGTCCCTGTCGGACCGGCCTATCTGTCGGCCGACGGGGCGCGGGTTGAGGACCCGCGGGGGGGCGTGCATGGGTATGGGGATGGAATGTAGAGAGGGGCGGGCGTGCTTCGAGACGCGAGCCGAAGCACGCACACCCGTCTAAGCCGTCCTCGCCGTCTGGCCGAACAGGATGCGCCGGGACTCCTCGTCGCTGACGGAGGGCTGGACGTTGATCGTCGCCGCCAGGGCATAGGCGCGCTCGGTGGCGGGGCGAGCCTTGATGGCCTCGAACCAGCGCTTCAGGTGGGGGAAATCGTCCAGGTTCTGGCCCTGGGCTTCATGGGGCACGATCCAGGGATAGCTGGCCATGTCGGCGATGGAATAGTCGCCGGCGACGAATTCGCGATCCGCCAGGCGCTTATTCAGCACGCCGTAGAGCCGGTTGGTCTCCTTCACATAGCGCTCGATGGCGTAGGGCAGCTTTTCCGGCGCATAGCGACTGAAGTGATGGTTCTGGCCGGCCATGGGGCCAAGGCCGCCCATCTGCCAGAACAGCCATTGCAGCACGTCGGCTCGGCCGCGGATGTCGGCGGGAATGAGCTTCCCCGTCTTGTCGGCCAGATAGAGCAGCATGGCGCCGGATTCGAACAGCGAGATGGGCTCGCCCCCGCCGGCCGGCTCATGATCGACCAGGGCCGGAATGCGGTTGTTGGGTGCGATGACCAGAAACTCGGGCGCGAACTGCTCGCCCTTGCTGATATTGATCGGGATCAGCCGATAGGCGAGTCCGGTCTCCTCCAGAAACATCGTCAGCTTATGCCCATTGGGCGTTGTCCAGTAATAGAGGTCGATCATCGCGCTCAGCTCCTGCCTTCAGGCGACCCGAACATAGGGCGCAACCACAGCTGTTCAATCAATCGTGGAAGGGCTCCACCGTCAGACGCTGTCCGAGCAGAAAGGCGTCCGCCACCTGAACCAGGGGCCGCACATCGACGTCATGGGCCTTCGTGGCGATCAGGTCGGCGAAGCGGTCATAGATACCGCCATATTCCCTGGCTTCGGTTTGCGCCACCGGCGCCCCGTCGATCTCCAGCTCGGCGCCGCCCAAGGAGAGGCGCAGGCGCGCGCCGTCCTTGGCCTCGATGCGGATGTCCCAGGTCTGGGGGCCTTGCTGTCGCCAATCGAAATCCGCCGTCATCGCGTCTGCGCCCTGCAAATTAAATTCGAGCTTGGCGGCGATAGGCGCTTGGCGGTTGGCGGGAAAGGACAGGTCGCTGGCGGTAATGAAAAAGGGCGGCAGGATCAGAGTCGCGATGGACAAGGCGTTGATCCCGGGGTCGAACACCCCAAGGCCGCCCGCCTCCCAGATCCAGGCCTGACCCGGGTGCCAAAGGCGCACATCCTCGCGCCAGACGATCTCGACCTTGGCGATCACATGGGCCTCGACCCAGGCCTTGGCCTGCGCCACCGCCGGGGCATGGCGGGAGTGCCAGGTGGCGTAGAGCGAGACCCCCTTGTCGACCGCCAAGGCTCGCAGGTTTTCGACCTCGCTCACGGTCGCGCCAGGCGGCTTTTCCAACAGCACGTGCTTGCCGGCCAGAAGCGCGGTGCGGGCGATCACGTGGCGCACCTGGGGCGGCGTGCAAACCGCAACCGCTTCAATGTCGGGTCGCGCCACCAACAGGTCGTCGAGCGAGGTATAGTTGTCCACACCCTCCAACGTCGAACGGGGGCTGGCGGTCGCCGCAAGCTTGAACGCCGGATTGGCGGCCAGGGCGGGAACATGCTCATCCCGCACGATTTTTCCCACACCGACGATGGCGATTTTCGATACAGCCATTCTACGCTCCCTCGCCAGTTCTCGCTGTGCGCTGGGCTTATAGCGGCTAACGCTCAGACAAAAAGGCGGTTTGCTGCGACAGGGGTGCGTGCGCCCTCAGGCGTAAAACACCCCGAGCCAATCGCAGACCAAGGCTGGCTTGTCCGCCCCCTCGATCTCTACGGTACATGTCTGCGTCACGCAGATACCGCCCGCCTTTGGCTCGACCGCCTTGATCAGGTGGCGAGACCGGATGCGCGCACCGGCGTGTACGGGGCTCAGAAAGCGCACCTTGTCGAACCCGTAGTTCAAGCTGCGGCTCACGCCGTCAATGTACATCACTGAGGCGGTCAGAACGGGCAGGAGCGACAGGGTCAAAAGGCCATGGGCGATGGGTCCGCCCATGTCTCGCTGGGCGCGGTCGACATCGACATGAATCCACTGGCGATCTTGGGTCACCTCAGCAAATCGGTCGATCCGATCCTGAGCGACCGGCAGCCAGTCGGACACTCCAATCTCGCGTCCCACCCAGGCCGAGACCTCGGCCAAGCCGATCCGCTGCATCGCCGGCGTCTCCCCCTCCCCGCGCCGTCTAACGCGGCGCTTGGGCAGCCTTCAGATCCAGCCGAGCTGGCGGTACCGGCTACGCCGGATAATCTGTCGTGAAATTCGGCGCGCCGCGCGATAGGTGTTCAACGCCATCCGGCGGGTAAACGATAGGGCGCTTTGCATCGTCAGGCCTCCATCCTTACTAACGGCGAAGGCGGCCGAGGGTTCACTAAGCCCCCCGATTCGCACCCATCCGTACGCCTGCCTACGCAGCCATAGCGACAGCTTTATTACAGCTCGACCATAGCCGAAGCCCTAAGACGGCCCTTAAAAAAAATAGTCCGAGCCTGTAACTTCAGACCCACAAATCCCGTATCTCCTAGGCGAGGGATTGGAGACTTTAGGTCCATGAATCGAAGAGCTCTACTTTTGGCCGGCGGCGCGGCCTGTATCGGCGGCGCCGGCCTGCTCGGACGTCGCCCCGCCGTGGCGGCGCAGCATTTCGAGGTGTCGCTGACGCCTGAGGAATGGCGCAAGCGCCTGACGCCTGCTCAGTTCCAAATCCTGCGCGAGCAAAGGACGGAGCCGCCGTGGACCAGCCCCCTGTTGAACGAGCACCGCGCCGGCATCTTCTCCTGCGCCGGCTGCGCCCTGCCGCTCTTTAACGCCAACACCAAGTTTGACAGCCATACGGGCTGGCCGAGCTTCTTTCGGCCGCTGGCGAACGCGGTGGAGACCTCGCGCGACACCAGCGATTTCATGGTGCGCGACGAGGTCCATTGCCGTCGTTGCGGCGGCCACCTGGGCCATGTGTTCAATGACGGTCCGGCCCCGACGGGCCTGCGCTATTGCATGGACGGCCTGGCGCTAACCTTCAAGGCGGCTTAACCCGCCCAAGACGGCGCGACCTCTCCCCTCCCCTACGCGCAGCCGAAGCGTGGGGAGGGGGACCACCATGGCTGCTATGAAACGCGGCGGAGCTACTCCGGCGTGGAGCTACTCAGGCGTCTGGTGCGGATCGATCTCGTGGATCGGCAGGTCCCAGTGGTTCAGCGTCAGCTCCCAGCGGCGCTGATCCTCATTGGCATCGGCGGCGTGATCGGGGAAAATAACGCATGGGATCGAGCCTCCTATTCCGCGGCGATAGCCAGCGGGCGAGCGTGGCGGTGGGCGGGAACCGGCAGGCCCAGATGTCCGCGCAGGGTGGTATGTTCATAGTCGCGCCGGAACAGACCGCGAGCTTGGAGGATCGGCACGACCTGTTCGCGGAACAGGGCGAAGTCGGACGATTTGCTGACGCGTAGATTGAAGCCGTCGGCGGCGAAGCCTGAGAACCAGTGTTCGATCTCGTTGGCGATGGTCAGGGGCGAGCCGACAAAATCCGACCGCCAGGTCCCAAACCGATAGGCGGCTTGGCGCAGGGTCAGCTTCTCATCCCGCGCCGTGCGAATGATACGCTCGGCGTGGCCCTTATAGCTGTTGAGGCTTAAGCCCGAGACATCGGGGAACAGTTCATCCAACGGGTATTTGCTAAAGTCGTGATAGCCGAACGCGCGACCTAGCTGGACCAGGAGCGGCCCGATCTCCAGCTTGCCGCGGAGCGCTTCGGCCTTCGCTTGGGCTTCCTCATCGGTCTCGGCGATCACGGGCGACAGACCCGGCATGACGATGATCAGGTTGGGGTCGCGGCCCAGCGCCGCGGCGCGGCCCTTGAGGTCGGCATAGTAGGCCTGGGCGGATTCGTAAGAATCCACGCCCGCGAAGGTCCCTTCCGCAATGGCGGCGCCCAGATCCCGTCCGGCGCTGGAATCCCCGGCCTGGAAGATGACGGGCTGGCCCTGGGGAGAGCGGGTCAGGGCCAAGGGCCCGGCGACCGAGAAGAACTCACCCTTGTGGTTTAGGGCGTGCTGCTTGGATTTGTTCAGGAAAACGCCGCTCGCCTTATCGCGCGGGAAGGCGTCGTCCTCGTAGCTGTCCCACAAGCCCTGCACGACCTCGACAAATTCCCGGGCGCGGGCGTAGCGCACGGCATGATCGAAGTGCTCTTCGCGGCCATAGTTCTTGGACGCGCCCTCAAGACCCGTCGTGACCACGTTCCAACCCGCGCGGCCCTTGGAGATGTGGTCCAGCGACCCAAACTGGCGCGCCACATTATAGGGCTCCCAGTAGGAGGTGGTCAGAGTGCCCACCAGGCCGATTTTAGAGGTCGAGACCGCCAGGGCGGACAAGAGCGTCAGGGGCTCCAGCCGGTTCAGGAAGTGAGGGGCGGTATCGGGCGTGATGAACGGGCTATCGACGATGAAGACCAGGTCGAACTTGGCGGCTTCGGCCAACCGGGCGTTCTCGATATACCAGTCGATATTGACGCTGGCGTCGCCCGGCGTCTCAGGGTCTCGCCAGCCGTTGTGATCCATGCCGACGCCTTCCAGGATGGCGCCCAATTTGAGCTGTCTCGTCGATGTATCGGTCATGGTCGCCGCCCTCAGGAAGAAGGCGAACTTTAAGACGTAGGCGCCGATCAGGATAACGACGTGTTCTCATAGCCATCTTGAGCAGAGGTTATGACGTCCGCAGTCTAAGCCCGCAGTCTAAGAAAGAGCCGTCTATCGCCGCTTATAATCTCCACCTCCACCCTCCCCGCACCAGGGCGCAGGGAGGATAAAGCGCGCCTAGCCTACAGCTTGTAGGCCACCTTCAAGAACACCGTACGCGGCGGGCTGACGGGGCCTTCCCACAGATTCGGCGTGCCGCCCCAGGTGATGGTCTGGTACGACAGACGGTCCGCCAAGTTCTTACCCACCAGCGAGACCACCCAGTGACCGCCGGTCGGGGCATAGCTGAGGAAGGCGTCGATATAGCCCTGCTCAGGCACGCGCCCCTGCTTATAGTTGAACACGTCCGAATAGTAGGACGTCTCATATGTACCATTCAGCCCAAGGAGGGTTTCGCCGGGCAGGTTCAAGGGCAGCTTATAGGTTCCGCCCAAGTTGAACTGCCATTGCGGCGATAGCGGCAATTGATTACCGGTGGCGCCCAACAGCACCGTCTGACCATTGACGACGCCGGCGCCCGCGTTGGGAAAGGAGTCGAAGCGCGTCTTCAGATAGCTGACGTTGCCGATCAGGCTCAGAGCCTCGATCGGCTTGAAGGTGTTCTCCCATTCGAAGCCTTGCGTATGGGCCCGATTGGCGTTGGAGCGCACGGAGACAAGCCCATCGGTGACCGGGCTGATGATCTCGGCGGTTTCCTGCAGACCCGTATAGGCGTTGTAGAAGACCGTAAAATCGGAGTGGAGGCGATGATCCAGCGCGGTCGTCTTCAAGCCCACCTCATAGGTGGTGACCTTTTCCTGGTCATAGGGCAGCGCCGTCGCCAACGAGCTGGCGCGGTTGTTGAAGCCCCCCGCGTCAAACCCTTCGGACAGGCTGGCGTAGCCGAAGACGCCAGGGGTGAACTGGTAGGAGACGCCGTATTTGGGCGTGAAGGAGTACCAGGTCTTACTGCCCTCATAGGTGAAGTCGTTCGCCGCCGCATAGCCGCCGGCCGTGGAGGTCGAGGCGCCCGGCGTCGGGGTCAGGGGAACGCCCGTCAGCGTGTCATAGACGCCGGCGAAATGGAAATCCCGCGACTCAATGGTGTAACGGGCGCCTAGCGTGCCGATCAGCTTATCGGTGAAGTGATAGTCGCCCTGGATATAGGCGGCGTAGTTATAGGTCTTGGTGTCGCCGATCTGATCTTCAGGATAGGCCGGCGCCGCGGTCGCGGCTGTGGGCGACACCACATAGCCGATCCGATTGCTGGAAAAATCCTCGTAGAGGAAGAAGAACCCGCTGGCGAAATCAAAGCGATCATACTTACCCAACAATTGGAATTCCTGGGTCGCTTCCTTGTCGCGGTAGACGATAGAGTTGTCTGAAATCGAGACCGGGATCGGATCTGTCGGGCTGTAGGCGACCAAGGGTTGGCCGTCATTGTTGTAGTTGACCGGGTCTTGAGCAAAGCCCCGCAGCGCGCTGATCGAGTTGAAGGTCAGGTTCGGGTCGACCAGGTACGTCGCCTTGACCGAGCCGCCGCCCACCCACGAATTATTCTTCGGCGTCTGCGAGGCGTAGCTGTCGTTGGGATTGAAGGGGCCATAGACAGGCTTCTTCAGCGTGCCGCCGATGATCGGCTCCTCAGGTACATAATAGTCCGTGCCAGATGTATCCACCGTTCCGTCGAGGGAGAACAGAATCTTCAGCTGAGGCGACAGGGTGGCCAGGAGCTTGCCGCGGAACGCCGTGGTGTCCTGATTATTGACCGACTCCTTGATGGTCGGATCATGGGTATAGCCGTCGTGCTGTTCGTGACCGACCGTCAGGCCGCCATCCAGCGTGCCGGGGATGATCGCCCCGCTGATATAGCCATGGACATTGAAGGCGTTGTAGTCGCCATAACCCAGGTCGAAACTGCCGTCGGTCTTATCCGTCGGCGTCTTGGTGATATAGCGAACCGCGCCCGCGTCGGCGTTTTCGCCAAACAGCGTCCCCTGCGGCCCGCGCAGCACCTCAACCCGATCAATGTCGGCCAGACCCGCCAGCCCATTGATGGCGCGCGGCAGATAAACGTCATCGATGTATTGGGCGACGTTGGGATCGAAAATGGGGTCGGAGTCGCCGATGCCGCGGATGAAGAAGGTCTGGGTCAGAGGCGTGATGCCCGAACGCAGAATCTCGACGCCAGGCGCCTGGCCGGCCAGATCACGCGCTGTGATCAGATTCTGCTGCCCGATCACGTCCGACCCGACCACGGTGACGGCGACAGGCGTCTTTTGCAGGCTGGTGGATTGGCGGGTCGCGGTGACGATCACCTCCTGGACGGCCGGGCTTGAGGCGTCGGCAGCGCTCGCGTTCGCCGTCGCGACGGCCTGCGCATGGGCCGCGCCCGCGAAGGCAGAGACGGACGACAGCAAGATCAGGCTTAAGGTCGAGCTGCGTAGAGATCGCGCACGACGCCCCATATTTATAACACTCATTTCGAGTCCCCTTTATTGATGGGGGCTGAATGGGCTGAGCGTTCGGTTGATTACAATGCAGATATTCTGAGGGCGGCGCGATATATAGTTATATTATGGATTTCTATAAATTGTATTGAAAGTAAAAATTGATATTTTCTGATGTTTGAGATTTGGCGCGCTCATGGCGCAACGCCGCAGTTGCTGAATGGTCGTCAGGCCTAGAGCCACATGCCTGATTCCCGAATCAGGCATGTGGCTCTAGATGTTTGATTGAGCATCGTTTTTTGCCGAAAACCGGTGGCCACTTTTCGGCACGATGCTCTAGCGGCCCCCCGCTCCTCCATAGCTGCACAACTTCGGCTGAGAATCTGACAGGCCGGCCAGCGTTAGCCGGACGGAACATTTGATACAGTCGCCCAGGTCAGACCTTAAAACGCCGCCGCCGCTGGCGCCGCCTGGCCGAAATCGCGGGCCAGTTGGCCCACGGGCGCCTCGCCAGCGCGGGTCAGGCCCAGTTCCGGGAACAGTAATTCGGCAACCTTGTAGGCTTCCTCCAGATGGGGATAGCCGGAAGCGATGATCGTATCCACGCCCACCGCCTGATACTCGCGCAAGCGGGCGGCGACGGTTTTGGGGTCGCCGACCAGGGCCGTGCCCGCACCCTCCCGGATCAGACCGACGCCGGCCCACAGGTTGGGCGCAACCTCCAGGGCGTCGCGGCGGAAGCCATGCAGGGCGGTCATGCGCCGTTGGCCTTCCGACTCGAGGCGGTCCACCCGGCGTGTGCGCGCCGCCTCGATGGCGTCGTCGGTGACACGGCTGATCAGCCGGTCGGCCGCGGCCCAGGCCTCAGCCTCGGTCTCGCGCACGATCAGATGGATGCGCAGGCCAAAGCGCACCGTGCGTCCCTCCTTGGCCGCCGCCGCGCGCACCGCCGCAAACTTCTCGCCCACCGCCGCGGGGGGCTCGCCCCAGGTGAGGTAGTAGTCGGTATGACGCGCGGCGACCGCTATGCCGTCGTCTGAGGCGCCGCCGAAATAGAGCGGCGGATAGGGCCGCTGGACCGACGGATAGTAGAGCTTGCCGGGGCTCTTGGCGCTTAAATGCTCGCCCTTGAAATCGATGGGTTGGCCGCTGGCGACGGCGCGCCAGATCTGGAGAAACTCGTCGGTTTGGCGATAGCGGGCGGCGTGATCCAGAAACACACCGTCTTCAGCCAATTCGGTCGGGTTGCCGCCGGTGACGATGTTCAGCAGCAGACGCCCTTCCAGAATCCGGTCGAGCGCCGCCGCTTGGCGCGCCGCAAAGCCGGGCGACACCACGCCGGGGCGTAGCGCGATCAGATACTTCAACCGCCGCGTCAGAGGCCCCAACGCCGAGGCCAGGGTCCATCCATCCAGGCAGCTCGGCCAAAGCCCAGCCGATCCGCCGCCTGGGCCACCGCCTGGAGATAGCCGAACTCCGACGGCCGCCACTGTTCCTGAGAGCCCAGATAGGGGCCGTCGCCCGCGGTCGGCAGGAACCAGAATAGTCTTAAGGGCGGCTCGGCGATGGCGTGCAAGGTCATGGCGCAGGCTTCCAATCGCGCCAGACGGCGCTGGCGATATCGATATGGGCGGGGATGATATGCAGGTCGGTGAAGGTGTCTGCGGCGGCCTGCTGACGCACCACAGATTCGGCCGTCATCGGCTCAACGGCCAAGGGGCCGCGGCGCAGGCTGGTGAGCACCACATCGGCCGGCAGGTGGTTGGCGCCGGAGATGATCTTGACCATCTCATCCTGGTGGGTCTCGCCCCAGGCCGCTTCGACGCGCAAGGCGTTCAGGAAATCGCGCAGCAGATCGGGCGCCTCATGGGCGATCTTGGCGCTGGCGAGATAGAAGGCGTCGGTACGGGGCAGCGAGGCGCCGGAGACCAGCACGCGCGCCTTCTGGTCCTTTTGAGCCAGGGCCATATAGGGGTCCCAGATCGACCAGGCGTCGATACTCCCCGAGCCGAAGGCGCCGGCGGCGTCCGACGGCGTGAGGAACACCGGCGTCACGTCCGCCCAGGTGAGGCCGGCGCTGCGCAAGGCGTGGATCAACAACAGGTGGGCCGAGGAGCCCTTGGTGACGGCGATACGTTTGCCCTTCAGGTCCTTGCCCGACTGCAAGGGCGAGTCCGGCGGCACGACCACGCCCTCGCCAACGCCCGATATCGGCTGGTAGGCGACATAGACCAGGGGCGCGCCCGCGGCCTGGGCGAAGATCGGCGGCGTATCGCCGGTCGTGCCGAAATCCACCGCGCCCGCCGCCATCGCCTCCAGCATCGGCGGCCCGGAGGGAAACAGCGCCCACTCTACCGTCGTGCCGGGAAGCGCCTTGTCGATCAAGCCGCGCGATTTGGCCGACAGCAGCACGCCGCTTTTCTGATAGCCGATACGCAGGCGATCCGGTCGGCGCGGCTTGGGCGCGCAGCTCGCCGCCAAGCTGGCGGCGGCGAGAGAAAGCCCAAGCGTTCGACGGCTTGGGCCTAGATTTGACGATGGTCGATCAAACATCATAGGCGCCCAGTGAAGCGGCCTTATCGGACAAGACTCCCTATCGCGCGCCCCAGAAAATCTGACGGAGCCTTCAGTCCGCGCGATACCGTCAGGCGACGGCGGCGACCCTTGCCGTCGCCCCCGTCAGCGCCGCAACCGCCTCCAGGATCGGCTCGGCCTCGGCCCGCACCAGCCAGTCGGGGCTGACCTCGGCGAACTGGACGACGCCGTCCTGACCAATGACGATGGCCGCGGGCATGGGCAGCTCCCACGTTCCCGTGCCGGTCACGTCGCCGATAAAGGTTCCCTTGGCGATGGCGGCGGCCTTTGAGGCCTCGTCGGGCTCGAACACAATGCCAAAGCGCTTGCCGAGCGTATTGTCGCGATCCGTAGCGACGAAATAGTCGAGGTTATGGCGGCTCTTGATGGCCTCAAGACGGTCTGAAACCTGGGGGCTGAGCGCCACCAGAGTCGCCCCGAGCGCCTTCAGGCCCGGCTGAAGCGCCTCATTATAATAGGGCAGCGCGATATTACAGGCGGGACAGCCCGCAAAGCGGAAGAAGACCAGCACGACCGGACCGGCCTGCAACAGGCTTGCCAGGCTCAAATAGTCGCCGCCCACTTCCTCCACCGCAAACGGGGCGATCAAATCTCCCGACTTAACGAAGGCGTCATAGTTCGAGGTTTCGACCAGATGGCGCCGCTGATCGATATTGACCTGCAAAACCGCAGGGTCCCAGGTCCGCACCCGTTCGGCATGGAGGTCTGCGAGGCGTTGGCGAAGGGTATCGGCGGCCATGGGGTCTATCCTCGAACTGTTCGGCCAAGACCCTGGCGTCCCGACCGGTGTTACGACCCTACTTCGGCCGCCTAGGGCCGTCCGATCAAGCGATGTTGTTTCATAAGCCGCTTCAGCGGCGCCAATGCTTAAGGGCCGACCGCCTTATTGAATTCCGGATCGAACGCGCCGGCCGTGGCGGGCGCAGTGGCCAGCACGCCGCCGGCGACATAGCGCTGAAGCGTCGCCTGCTCCTCCGCCGCCAAGTCGGGCGTGATCAGCGTGGGCCTGTAAATATGCTTCTGCGCTACGACCAAGGCGACGTCTGGCGGAAGTCCCGTGTCCGCCGCCAACACCTTGGCGAATTCGGCCGTATGGTCGCCTTGCCAGCGCTCAGCCTTGGTCAGGCGCTGAATAAAGTCGGCGAGTTCCGGCCGCTTG
>Ga0209611_10013019_pt1 | contig 11538 bp, 9 predicted proteins | sample S1TSphgellanicum_3_FD_187693 | JGI IMG/M metagenome (GOLD analysis project Ga0209611, IMG submission 187693) | Host-associated microbial communities from peat moss isolated from Minnesota, USA - S1T2_Fc - Sphagnum magellanicum MG (SPAdes) (version 2) | ecosystem: Host-associated > Plants > Peat...
AAAAAGAATAACCAGTTCTCTGTTCTGCATAAACCTAGAATTGGTTCTCTCCTCCAACAAATCCTGCTGTAATTTGTGCACTCTGGTGAGCATATTCTGGAATTGGGTTGTGGGCACACCAAGTCCTTGCGGAGATACTTTCCTATTTCCTGTCATCAAAGAAGTGAACTACCACATTTCACGAGGCAATCCAAAGGTCATCACAAGTTGCCTTCATCTCACTACAGCAAGGTCTTTGATGACAAGAAAAATTCCAGTCATAGAATGGAATGTGATATGCATTCTAAAACAAGACCTTCAATGAATCCAAAGACTCTGGAAGAAAGAGCTGTGTCACAGAATGGGAAATAACCTAAGAAGGCCCTTCAACTCAATATAGCACATGCAAAAGTTAGACAAAAGAAAAGATCTGTATAGATTCTGTTTCCTTTCTTTGTAGATAACCCTCCTAATCCCTAAACCTAGCAGCGAGCTTACAGACATCCTTTAACCACTTTGTCCTTGGAAGTGATGAAATCCAAAACCATGAAAGACCTGCACACAAACATTTTTTTCCTGATTGTACAATTGCCTCCTCAAACTTCAAGGATCAAAACAATCAAGGAGTTCATAACCGGTGGGCGACCTTTACCCTTTTTTGCGATTTTTTGGCTGAGGTTCAGGAATCGAAACCCTCTCTACTTGTCCTTTGTTGAAACCCCGTACTTCTCTTGAAGTTTGGTGAGTTCCTCCTCCTTCTTGCGCTGGTCGAACTTCTTCGACATCTTGGCATGCTGATAATACAACACGATCAAATACCGGTTAGCGACGTTGAAGCCCGAGAGATGGTCCACTGCATTCTTGGCATCGTAGATGTCCTCGTAGACCACGAAAGCCGTGCCTCGCGTGTCCTTGTTAGTGCCGATACGAATCTGACGAATCGCACCATACTTGCCGAAGATATCGTACATCTCCTCGGAGGAGATGTTGAAAGGCAAGTTCCTGATGTACAGCACTCTGTTCACTTCCGGCGGTAACCGAGCGTTCCCTCTCCTGATACTCAACGCTGCCATCGCTCGAGCTTCTAAAAACAAACAAAATAACACCGAGGCAACGAAGAAAACACCGCAAACGCTCAGAAGCACTGATACACAACAGAGAATTAGAGCGAGAATCAAAGCGGAGCTTCAACTGTGTAACCGCAGAATCGCTACGCTTTCTTTCTAGGGTTTCGCGACACTTTCCTCTTTAGGGTTTTTATCGAACTGCTGGTTTGCTCACGAGAGTGAGTTGGTGTGTTCCCTGAAAGTCTTACTCTTTTCCTTGGTCGTTTAAACCCTGAAAATACGAAGGAAAAAAAAAATGGCAGGTCTTTGGGGACAGGAGAAGGGCCTGTTTTCACACCCTTCCAGAATTGGAGGTGCGTTTGTGAGGCTGAAGGCTGAGTGGAAGGTACCCAAAATTCCGCAAGGCTCTGAAAGCAGCAGACCCTTCTCTTGCGAGAAGAACAGGCTCGGTTTTTGTTTTTTTGAAAGCGGGCATCTTACGAGAGGTTATAAGGTCCAGCACAAAATTATGGCCAAGGAGCCACCAAAATATACAAAGGAAAAAACTGCCTAATTCTTTCTTTATGCGTACATTCTTCAGGGGGTGGGTTTGAGGTTTAAGACCAGTTTTTCAAAATTTGTTTCAGTTTTGGCAAATGCTTTGATGACCACAGTGAACCAGCACCCACCAGCCAACCCATGAAGGATGAATGGTAAGTGATCAGGAAACAGTTTTCTGTTAAATTCCAGTTCCGTATCTAACCATGGTAGTTAGTGTAGTTGCTTTTTTTTCTCTACGTACGTACCTACTATTACCCACAACCTGCTTGTGGCTTTACAGTAGGTAGGTAGGAAAAACATACTATTACCGACAAGCTGCTTGTGGCTTTATAGTAGGTAGGTAGGAAAAACAGCCTTTATCTATCTATAAACCATCTAGTCACCTAGTAGTTAAATATTTTCCTGCCTACACCGTAGTACCTTTTCAGGTTTGGCATCTCATTGCTGAATAATTATTTTATTTTGAAAAATTAATTTTGGCACAAGTTTTTTATTTTTGACAAAACTTTATTAAATTGAAAAATATCCGGCACAAAAAAGCTTTGATCCTAGAACCTCCCCTGCAAGACATATTGCACTAACCATTGACATACCATTAGGCATTGAAGAATATGGATTATTTTTTAGATTTATTGCATACACAAAATCAAAAAAAAAAGAAAATTAAAAACCTTGCAATTTTTATAAAAAAAAGCATAAATCTCTGCAGGCTGCACTATCAGGCCCATAAAAAGGGCAGATAAATAAATTTCGGCTTCAATAAACAATAATTTTTAAAAAAATTCAGCAAAAAGAGGCCTTAATTTTCTAAAATATCAGCGTTTAAAAAAATAATATAATTTTTGCCGAACCTGAAAAAGATACTATTAACTCAGTTGAGGTTCATCACAACTGAGTAATAACGGGCATCCAATGGATGGTGTGCTGGTGGGAGAGCGGGTTCATTCTGGACTGTTTGAACTTCAAAAAACTTTCAGGCCCAAATTTGAAAACAGGGTCCCATTTCCTGTACACACATACACACACTCCCCCCAAGACGAGAAATTGTACAAATCTAAAATTTTATAAAAAAAATCAAAAATTGAAAATTTTATGCATATAAAAATTATGAAAATTTTATGCATATAAAAAGTTCAACAACTAATTATAAATCCATCCATTACTTATAACAATTGGTGTTTACCTATGACTTTTCTTTTAAAATTTGATCCTTTGGGTAAGAAGAGTATCCTAATTTGTTACTTTCTTAAAATTTATCCTCAAGGTGAAGGGTGGGTTTGGTATATGGTTTTTCACACCCTATGGGCAAGGATATATCTACCCACAAAAATTTTAAAAATTAAAATCTTTGGTTTAAAGGTATTTATGGTTTTTTTTCCTTCCCTTTAAATTACCCTTTTAGGCTACAAGCAATTTACGGTTTTTGCTGAAATTTTAGTTTAAGGTAAATAAATATGGGGTGCTAGTCTAATTATACCATGAGGGCAAGAGTAAAAATACGGTAAAATACGGGAAAATACCTTTGTGTATTTTAAAAACTCATTGCTTATACGGATGATACGAGTCCATTGTCGAATACGTAGTAAATACATAACGAAGTACGTATTACGACTGCGGCCTGCGAGTCGGGGCGGCATACCACCCTGCCTGCTAGGGTTTCCGGCCCTGGCGTCGTCTCCTTCAATTCCCGCGCAGAGCATTGTTGCACTTGCGAGGGGGTGGCGTGATCGATCGAGAGGAGAAGGAACAAGTAGTGGCGTGCGCAAGAGTGGCTTGCTGCAGCCAGCGAGTTGTAGTAGAGCAAGTCTCTGAGTTGGTGGGGAGGGTCTGTGGGACGAGCACAAGATGGCGCAGGAGGTGACGCAGGTCCTGCTGAATGCGCAGTCGGCAGATGGCGTTGTGCGCAAGGTTGCAGAGGAGAGCTTGAAGCAATTCCAGGAGCAAAATCCTGCTGGTTTTCTAATCTCCCTCTCGCATGAACTCGCCAACAATGAGAAACCCCCTGATAGCCGTAAGCTTGCCGGGCTTATTCTCAAGAACTCATTGGACGCCAAGGAGACCGGGCGTAAGCAAGAGCTAGTCAGTCGATGGATCTCCTTGGATCCAACCGTGAAGGCGCAAATCAAGGGGGCGCTTTCGCAAACCTTGTCTTCCGTGGTTCCTGATGCGAGGCATACGTCCGCGCAGGTGATCGCCAAAATTGCGGCTATCGAACTTCCTCAGGGAGAATGGCCGGAGCTTGTTGGATCATTGCTGGCCAACATGGGGGGGTTGCAAGTGCAGCAACCGGCGCACCTGAAGCAGGCGACGCTGGAAACCCTAGGGTATGTCTGCGAGGAGGTATCGGCCGAGAGTCTGGCGCAAGAGCAGGTGAACTCCATCTTGACCGCCGTCGTGCAGGGCATGAATGCTTCGGAGACTAGCAACGATGTCAGGTTGGCGGCCACTAATGCTCTTTACAATGCCTTGGATTTCGCTCAAACGAATTTTGAGAATGATATGGAAAGGGATTACATCATGAGAGTGGTGTGCGAGGCGACATGGTCACCAGACAGTCGAGTGAGGCAGGCTGCGTTTGAATGTCTGGTCTCGATTGGTTCCACATACTATGAGAAACTGGCGCCCTACATGCAGGACATTTTTGCAATCACATCCAAGGCTGTAAAGGAAGACGAGGAACCAGTGGCTTTACAGGCAGTCGAGTTCTGGAGCTCAATCTGTGATGAGGAGATCGAGATTCAGGAGGAGTACAGTGGAGACTCTGAGGTGCCATATTTCCAGTTCATCAAAAAGGCATTGCCAGCCTTGGTGCCTATGTTACTGGAGACTTTGACAAAGCAGGACGAGGAGCAAGATCAAGAAGAGGGAGCTTGGAATCTTGCCATGGCAGGAGGTACTTGCTTGGGCCTAGTGGCTAGAGCAGTGGGTGATGATGTTGTTCTGTTAGTGATGCCCTATGTACAAGAGAATGTGTCCAAGCCAGATTGGCGGTGTAGAGAGGCTGCGACTTATGCTTTTGGTTCCATTCTGGAGGGGCCATCCTTGGAGAAGCTTGCCCCATTGGTAAATGTGGCATTGAACTTCATGCTGAGTGCCATGAAGGATGAGAATAACCATGTGAAGGATACCACGGCCTGGACGTTGGGAAGGATTTTTGAGTTTCTTCATGGGCCAAATGTGCAATTCCCAATTATTACTCAAGAGAATTTGCCTGTGATTCTTAAAGTGCTTCTAGAAAGCATCAATGACACACCTAATGTGGCTGAGAAGGTTTGTGGAGCAATCTACTTCTTGGCACAAGGTTACGAGGACAATTCAGGAGTTCCATCACCTCTGTTACCCTTTTTCCAAAATATTGTTCAAGCGCTTCTGGCTACAACAGATAGAGAGGATGCAGGCGATTCACGACTTCGGACGTCAGCCTATGAGACATTGAATGAGGTTGTGAGAATCTCAACACAGGACACTGCTGCAATGGTGATGCAGCTAGTGCCTGTCATTATGCAGAAGCTTAACCACACGCTGGAGATGGCTGTTCTCTCCTCTGATGACAGAGAAAAGCAGAGTGAACTTCAGGCCCTGTTGTGTGGAGTATTGCAGGCAAGTGCAAAGCCAGTGCTCATGATTTCAAATGGATGTTCTCAATGACCTAATTGTTCTGATTGCAATTTTGTTTCCTTACTGGCAGTTACTCTTTTCCATGGTCTGAGGTGAAGACATTTGAGGATTGTAGTATTCTTCTTGTTCAAATCTAAGTAATTATTCTGCATTGGGTTTATGCAGGTCATTATCCAAAAGCTGGGAGCATCAGACACAACCAAGTTAGGAATAGTGCAGTATGGAGATCAGATGATGAGTCTTTTCCTCCGTGTGTTTGCCTGCCGGAGCGCTACAGTCCATGAAGAAGCTATGCTTGCAATTGGGGCATTGGCATATTCAACAGGTCCTGAGTTTGGCAAGTATATGCCAGAGTTTTATCGGTACTTGGAAATGGGTCTCCAGAACTTTGAAGAGTACCAGGTGTGTTCAAAGGATTCATCCTGGAGGCCTTCTTGTATGTTAAAAGTCTTGTACATAGTCATGTGCTATGTGATTTTCCCCACATTGGATTTCCTGTCTTTTGTATTCTAGTTCATTGTATTCTCCCCTACAAGTTTTTCTAAAGATCAGTTTGATTTGTGCAGGTGTGTGCTGTTACAGTGGGTGTGGTTGGTGATATCTGTCGTGCGTTGGATGACAAAGTGCTACCTTTTTGTGATGGGATCATGACACAATTGCTGAAGGATCTATCCAGCAACCAACTGCATCGCTCTGTGAAGCCTCCCATATTCTCTTGCTTTGGGGATATTGCCTTGGCAATTGGGGAGCACTTTGAAAAATATCTCATTTATGCAATGCCCATGCTCCAGGGTGCTGCTGAGCTTACAGCCCAGCAAGCAATTCGTGATGAGGAGATGATAGATTACAACAATCAGCTACGAAGTGGAATCTTGGAAGCATATTCTGGAATCTTCCAGGGGTTTAAGAGCAATAAGGCTGAGCTGATGGTCCCCTATGCAGGCCATATCTTACAATTTATTGAGAATGTTTACCAGGACAAGGAAAGGTATGTATGCTGTTGCATTGTGCAAGAGTTTCCTACCATTTGGAACATTACAGTTCACTACTACACAGCTAGGTCACCTTGTGGTTACATGCCTGTTCAGTTTAGTGCCCCTCATTTTGAGTTGAGAGATGGTGGCAGAGGGCAGCGTTTAAAGTTTACATGGTGCATGTGCACTGTCTTGTCAAGCTCTGCTGTTTGCACCTTAGCTCTCCATTTCCCTCTGTCTTTTAGACCAGCACTTATGCTCAGACACTTTCTTTCTGTGTGTTTGTCTTCTGATTCTGATTTCTGTTGATTCCTGCTGCAGGGATGACTCTGTGACTAAGGCAGCAATTGGGGTGATGGGAGATCTGGCTGACACTTTGGGACCCAGTGCTGCACCTTTGTTCACCCAAGCCGTGTTCTATAAGGACTTTGTTGATGAGTGCACATCATCAGACGATCAGCAGTTGAAAGAGACAGCAGAATGGGCTCTTTCAACCATCAACCGCATAACCAACACAGGCTGAGGCTGCTTTTGAAATCTTTTGTGATTTGAGATGTTGTCTTCCCTGCTTTACTCTTTACTCATGACTATTGCCAATGATTGTTTCTGCATAACATGTGCTTACACAATACTCACAGAAGAATTGGCTGCTAGGTCTGGTTGTGTTTTGAGTATGATAATGAGAGGCTGCTGGGTAGTGCCAGTGCTCAATGAGGCTTTTCAGTGTGGACACTCTGTGAATCGGAGATCGATAACTAGTACAATTTTCTTGTGGGGTTGAGAATTACATTCCAATCCCCATCCCCTATTCCATCCTGCAGCCCCAATCTTTACGTTAAGTTGCATACAGCCCATAGAATTTTGGTCAAAGTGTTGTGGCTGTCTCACTATAGGATAGATCATGCAGAGTGCTCGTACAAATTGGCAGTAAACTACTGCAGAAGGCGAAACCCCTATGGCTGTTCCATTGTCCGTCCAGTGAAACTACAAATTGTCGCTCAATGTTCACAATCAATTATGCAAAGGAGCATCCACTCTCACCCTGTAGTTACTTGGGGCAAAAATGGTTTGAAACATGTCCACCTCTACTAGTAGTTTCATTTGGTGCTTAAGATGTGAGTAGTTTCATGTCATACTCCTGCTCAATTTCAGTAATGCAGATGAGAAGGTATGTGTGTTGGGACTCTCTTTGCTTGGGTTCAGCACAAGATTCGTACACTGGGTGCAGCATTATGACTAAATTGTCATTAGCAGGGTGCTTGGTGTTTGTCTATTGAACTTTTTGTTGCAGTAAAATCATTCAACTTTGGTTGAAGTTTATTTTCACCTCTAATTTGTTCAATTGAAGATTTCTACTCACAATTGTAGTTTTCAGTGTATTATATGCATAGTTCAGACTTTTCTGTTCCTTAATTATTGTGCAGAAATAGGTGAATTAACTCTTGACTGTCACAACAGTTTGGTGTTTTATAATTAAATTAATAGTTCTCAAATGGTGGTTCTTGAAATTAAAAAGACAATGAAGATTTTGCACCATCAATCAATTTTTTATATTCTGGAGTTCAAATTGATAAGCATCTCCTGTTGTATAGGTTGGATGTCAACAATCTCTTAAGTTACTTTAACCAAGTTGATTTTACTTTAGTTTGTGCTTCATGCACTTAGCTTTTTTGAAATTATGAGATACTTGAGTTAAGGTTAGTTAAGTACCACGGTACATATGATGCTACATATGATGTTCCCCTAGTTAAGCGGAGACAGTATTTACATAGGTTGATGATCTTGTGCACAGATCTTTTGCATGTGTTGTTTATCTCTTATTAAGGAGTTGCTTACATTAGAACTCTTGCCCCATGAACTATAGAATTTTATCATACCTTGTTTTTTGGATAAGACCATGGGCAAACCCATAGGCCATCACTCAAGGGCATTTGTTTCTAGTGTAAACCCAATTTGGACTAAAGAACGGACACACGATGTTCACATGGCCTTATTTTTTTCTTTGATCTTCACAATCTCCTTTATTTTGTTCACAAAATCAAAATGTTGTGAGAACAAAATTGAGGACTTCTCTCCAAGAAATTTTATAATTTTATCATTACGATAAATCTTCTTCATATGTGAAAGTCATGAATTCATTTCTGTTGGCTGAAATGCACTATAATTAAACATTTTCAAAGAGGGCCCATGAAATTGAATTAAAAATTTTAAAAAGTAAAGATTGTTCAAGGTGGTCAAAGAGTTGGGCCTGGATAAATACCTCAACGACCCAAACAACATTATTCATAGTAGTCCATGTAGGATTCCAACAAGACTTTCTGAGCGCCTGGGCCTCAAATCACCCTAGTGTAAACCCAAATTGACCACCCTTTGCACTTTGGACCAATGAGAGATTTTTAATTTTTATGGTCCTATGCCCAAGCCCATTAGTGGAAACCCCTCCTAAAAGCATGTCAAAGCTCAAAGGTGGATTGCAAAGTTTGTAACAACTAACAACCTGTAGGCCTGAATCTGAATTTTAACCATGGAAGGGGCAAACCAACTGGTGGACAGTCAGCCATTTAATGCTAATTAATGCTAAGGATCCTTGACATTGGACATACTTCAGGAAATTGGAAGAAAAAACCCTGGCCTCTTCAGTGGATATATTAAACCTTTTTCTCTGCGTGCAGCCTGGGCAAAATGCTTGTGTTGCAAATGTGCAATTGGCTTGAACCAATGGTTGCTTGGAGAGTAGCACGGTGATCTGGGTTGGTTAATCAAGAACCAGAGATTACATTTGTGTATATGGCTGATACTGTAATTTTAAGACAACTTCAGCAACTAATCAGAATAAAGAAATATGGAAACAAATACAGAACCCTGTTGAAAAGACACTACCGAGTGAAGACAATAAGAAACATATGCATTGGGAGTGAGTGTTTCCTTGCCGAATGGAGGCAAAATGGCAGAGAGAAGAATCAGGTATCATCTCTCTCTTCTGACTCATTGAATCCCACAAAAACCAGGTTACAAATCATCTAGTGAAGAATCAGGTATCTCTCAATTCTCACTCAAGGAATCTGAACAAACCAACTAACACATTGTCTAGTGAAGAATCCAGGTTTCTCTTTCTTCTCACTTGAGGAATCCTAACAAAACCAGCTTACACATCATCTAGAGAAGAATCCACTCTCTCTCTCTCTTCTGACTCAAGGAATCCTTACAAACCAGCTTCCACATCATATAGTCCATCGCAAAAATTGAAGATTGAAGTGCTTCAATTCTTCAGGATTCTTATGGCTCATTGGATTATCTCAACTGGTGGTAGAATGGGGTTTACCTGCCCAGAAAGTTCTGGCACTCCTGTAGAAATGTAAACTGATCCATTGATCATCAGTATGCTACCAAAAGCTGATCATGATCCTGATGTCACAGTAGGTGCATCATCATCCTTGATGGCTCTAGTGTCTCCCTGCCCAGTGGCTTCCAAACTTGGGCTCTCTGTCTCCAGTGCTATGGTACTCAAAGGTGGGTTTGGAGTGAATACTCCTGTCTCTCATCCTCTTTCATGTTATATAAGAGACTTATGGTTGGGGGTAAAAAAAATTGCAAGAGACTGGAAAATTTCTAGTGGTACAAACTCAGGCTTGGTGTTGTTAACAGAAAGCCTACAACACAATAGCTGCTTTTTCCTGAGGTAGATGAGATGCGGGGTTTGCTATGATTGGCTCATAGTGATCTGCACCTGCACTGCACCAACCTGTTCCCCAAACCCAATTGTTCATCATCAGTCTTCCATAGAACTCATACAAGATGCTGAGTCCAGCTCCAAGGAAAATGTGACAGCTCCAAATATCTGCTTGATCACTTCATGTAGGATAAAGCATATCATTAATTCTGGTGACATTCTCCACAGAATTTTATTATACATAACAAATCCCAAACTCTTGCATCAGCTTGCCCTTGCAAACAAATATGTCCTAGTATGGAGGAGACAAGATGGTGAAACAAATCTTTAATGGCAGGATGTTCTCTACAAACAGCAGTCAAATTAGAGGTGCACATCGTACCTGTTCCCTTCATGAAAAGGAAAACAGGTGGATGGCGGATTTGAGCTTGGGGACTGGGCCGATGAGGAAGGAAAAACAAACAGTTGCTGCTCTCCACCATCGCATCAGTCCCATGTGCCTGGACCTGGAAGCCCAATACAAAGCACTGATTCATGGTTTGGAAGAGATCAATCAGGTGAGACATATACTGGCACCTAGCATCAGGGAGCCCCTCTTACTTACAGCAGTAGCGATTCAAGTTCAATGGCATGTACTGGTACTAGGTTTGCCTCCCATACACTAGAACAGATGTTATCACCAACCATTTTGAAGTGCAACCAAAACTGCGTGTCCAAAGACAAAACACCATGCAAAGAACTCTGAATTCAACACCAGAAACTCAAGGTCTGCATCTGTTCAGACCAACCAAAGGTAGGATAGTGTAAAAGTGCAAAAACAACATACCACAAAGATTTCACGTTCATACTCTGAAGCCAGACATTGAATAGCAATGTCATCCCCAAAAGCTGCTGCTCGTCCTTCTTGGTTCTCATCAACGCTCAACAAACCTTCTTCCGTATACTGTAGAGTAATTATATCATATTCATCATTGCAACTGCCAGATACTGACATATACTTTGCCCAGCTCTCCCCATTGGTGACTGGAATGCAGCGATCCTTCATAATCGACTCTGCTGCTGAGTCCCTGTCGAACATGGAAACAACATATGAGATTAACCAGAGTTTCTGATCTTGGATCACCTCATTTGATCACCTCACTTGATCACGTGGTGGTCACCTTCCTATTCACATACATCTTGACCAGCAGGTGAGAATAAATAACAGCAGCTAAGAAATCAGTGATTCAGATATGATCAACAAACTAACAGGCTATCTCATATCTATGAGATTGCACAAAAATCTTCACAGCAACACTTTGAAGGGGACACAACAAGTGCAGTTGTAACCTTATGAGAGTCACTCACTAGGAGTCAGACCTTCACCTTCATCATGAATAGCAGTGACGAGCTGCCATGACTACCCACTCACTTTATCAGCTCCAGACAGAGGGTGTAGTTAGGTACATAATAAATCTGCCCAAAACTTTGGGCAAAACATTATACAAAATCTGCATCAAGAGTTTCTGTCACATTTCAGAAAGCAACAGGAAGACTCCATTATGATGTTGGCTAGCAGCACTCCAGAGACATTACTGCCTCTGACATTACAATATCAAACTGCTCACATTGCTGCTAGATTATTCAAAGTGATGTGAAATGATGAAAATTACTTTAAATACACAATAATCTACAGTTTTTGTTAGTGCCC
>Ga0209611_10013021_pt1 | contig 11537 bp, 7 predicted proteins | sample S1TSphgellanicum_3_FD_187693 | JGI IMG/M metagenome (GOLD analysis project Ga0209611, IMG submission 187693) | Host-associated microbial communities from peat moss isolated from Minnesota, USA - S1T2_Fc - Sphagnum magellanicum MG (SPAdes) (version 2) | ecosystem: Host-associated > Plants > Peat...
CGTCATTGCCGACCGTCCAAGGTGCTTAGTCACATCAAAATCAATATGTTCGGTAGAATAACATTAGGACAAATGTCTTGCACTCTTAAGATAAATGTACTGCACCTTTAAGACAAATGTCGTACATCCTTCAGACAATGACCTGAGATCAAATTATAATAGCCCCAAGCCATTGGACCAAGAATTTTTGTGTATTTGATGCAAATATATATTTAAAATAATTACAATACACATATATTGGCTTAATGTTTGACCTAGGCACGGGGCACACACTAGTATACCAATGCCCACTACCACTTTTTACAATCGTCGGATATATGACACTGACATGGGAGATTAATCCTCTTAGGAAATATTATAATACTCCAAGATAAGTGAGATTTCCCGGGTCCTGGCGGCCTGATTTCGTATGGCCTCCTCCGTCGTTGGATTTATCGCTTAGATCTAACGTCTCTGACACGTCTACATGAACAGGTAGGTGGTAGCAAGCTAGCTAGCTTAGCTTCAGCAACTGATCAGTTGAGTAAATCCAGCAGGTTCGTTGGTGATGCTAAACGTACTGCCACTGGCCTATACAATCCATTACGATTAGCATCACCAACGAACCTATTGGATTTACTCAACTGATCAGTTGTTGATGCTAAACTTATTGCCACTGGCCTGTACAATCCATAACCTTCTTAATCTTCCCACCATTCTGAGTGAGAGGCTGGAGATCACTCTTCTCAGGTCTAAAACAACCTTCCAAACCATTTGTTCCAGAATCTCCACATGAGCCCTCCAAATCTACAACAGAAAGCCTTCTGACCTGAAGGGCCTTACTATCCTTCACTACTGTATGTACAAGAGAAGCAAAATGTAACAGAAAATTAGGCTACTAATCTGACACTGATCTCAGTTTTTTTGCAAAGGGTTTTTGTGTTGTGCAAACCGTGGAGACAGCAGCAGGTGGTGCTGCTGATGCAGGAGGAAGAAGAAGAGCAGCATTAACCGAGAAAGCTATGTTGTTGTTGATGAGTCCATGTTGTTGTGCTTGAATCTGTTGTTCACCATCCTCGTTGTTACCCACTCTCCCCGTAGCAGCCTCTTCTAGTTCCTCCTGTGTCTCTTGCATCCCTCTGTCTCTCTCTTCTATCTCTCTCTTCAACTCCCCTCCTCCTTGTTGTAGAAGAATCACTGCAACACCAACTCCATCTCTCCCTCCTAGCTCAAACTGGGCTAATGTATGTACATTGTCTCTTCTTGTTGGAGCTCATAGCAATACCACCTCCATCTCCCTCATGGCCCAAATGGGTCTTCAAAAAAAAAACATAATCTCGCTCTCTCTCTCTCTCTCTCTCAGAGATCAAGGATCTGCAAACACTGAACTTTATTTTTCTGAAAGTGAAAAGGGTGGGGGGGGGAAGCCAAAAATCAAAACTCAAAACTTCAAAAACTACTCAATAGCTACAAAATCATTTCATTGTCTGTCTGATTAACTCTACTGAGCTTCCTTCTTCTGAGACTGCTACAAGGAGGAATGTCGACGGCATCAGCAGCAGGAACATCAGGATCTTGCGGTAACACCTTCTCTCTGTCGCCTTCTTCCAAACCTACACGTCTCCTCCTCCATCATCATCATCATCGCTGCTCAAAGCTCGAGAGCAGCGCAGAAGTAGCAGCCGATGATGATGATGCTGCAGACGTTGCTGCAATTTCCTCTACACCACAAGATGTTTGGAAAACAGATGATCATCCTTCAGGAACAAAGGATTCTTTTGCTTGTTGTTGTACACCAGCGTTGGATGTCCTGCCTACTACAAACGAATTTGAGATTCCTGTTACATCAGAAGCAGCAGAGCATTATTCCATCCCTTCTTCTAGAGAGTTTGATTTTGCAACACCACCTACCCCAGCAACAGAAACCTCGGTGTGCATGGTGGTGTCCAACCAAAAGCTCCATGAAGATGTTGAGGTTGTTGATAGACATAGGGAATACAACAACGCAAGCAGCAACAACAATAGAAGGAACAGCTGGCTTCACGACGTCCTCGCTATATTTAAATATATTTAACTTGCTTGTAGAGACAGCAAGTTCACTCCAGGTTCTGGACATGCCGCTTGTTGAAATTGATGATGAGGACATGAGGGTTTTGTTCAACCTCGCTACACGCTGCCACACTTCGCATCTGCGAGTCCATGTATATTTAGCTACATTTAACTTGCTTGCATAGACAGCAAGTTCACTCCAGGTTCTAGACATGCCACTTGTTGAAATTGATGATGAGGACATGAGGGTTTTGTTCAACCTGGCTACGCGCTGCCACACACTTCGCATCTACGAGTCCATGAAAATAAACCAAACCTTGCCCTTTCTAAAGGCGACTGTCCATCCGCGGCTTCATTGTCGGTACCATTGTTCCTTTACTATATGTAATAATGTTTCGCCCAAAGTCCTCCCCTTCTCACCTATATAGGTGGGCCAAAGTGGGAAGCAATCTATCTTTCCATAGAATCTTCTATTTTGGGCGAGCCTCCATAGTTTCAATTTTATTTTTTTTGCAATGGGCCAATCAAATTGGCTCATTGCAAAAAAAAAAGAAGTTGGACGTGTGAGGCACATCCAACGAATTAATATGAAACAGAATATGTCATATACTTATAGAGATGAATAGGAGAGGTGAAGCATCTAAACAAGACCCTATTTAAGTAGTACGGAGGTGCAATTCCCTAAATCCAAACCCACAACTCAAGCTTAGTTTCTACTTTGGAAAGGGAATTGGATCTTGCAGAGAAAAAACATCTCTAGAGTCCATTATTGCATGACAAAGTCGGTGAAGAAGAAACAGCATCCATCTTATAGAGGAAAACTGCAAGTTTGTAACTTGTGATAGAAAGAGCCAGTGATGGCCATGCATGGATGTAGAAGAACAAAAATTCATGCTTTGACAATCAAGAGCTCAGTGCAAATGAGCATAATATTCAAATTTGGGATTTTACACCATTTGGTAATCAGATGTGAAAAATTTATGTAAATATGCTAAACCCTGAACCCTAAAATTGCACAAAGTCTGTAGCAGGTTTGATTTGCTAATGAACAAAAAATAGATCAGACTTGTTGGATTGATCACTTTGATCATCATCAAGTCCGACTCTTTGACTGCAAGCTGGTGCAAACTCTAAATTGATTCTGCAATGGTCTATGATTTGCAAGGGAGGGATATTGGCAAACTTGCTTCATGACATTGAAGGTTTGTTGAGCACCAGGAGCATCACTTTGCAAAGGAGAGCTCTGAGGGAAGAAAAAAAAGGGATGGTGGGGGTGTGGGGAAATAGAATGCTCCCCAAGTATGTGTTTAAAAGCTGCAAACCAGATCTTGAACAAGAGTAGAAATTCTCCAAATGGGTACTGTCATGGCTGTTGATCTGACTCCTCCTCACTACTAATTGGTGTCAAGCTTGCAGCTTGTTGGAGGTTTGCTCTTCTTCCTGTCTTCATTGAGACTGAAGAGAAACTGGCAGTTGATGGACAACAGGATCAAAAGCTCTTTGATGGAGAGAATGCAAAAAGCTCTACAGCCAGCGTTCATGTGCTTTGGGGCAGGGAATATCATCTTCACAGCGTTCGGGCTGTACCCAAACACCTGCTTCATTCTGGATCAAACCTTTGTTTTCCTGCTGCCACCAACTAGAAGGAACCACCAAGTCGTCATTCAAAGAATCACTATACCTATTCACCAGAGCAGTATCCCTCCCGACAGCAGGCTCGAACGGGCGAGATCGGCTGTGAAATCCGTCCAGCAAATGCAAGTAGAGATCCAAGTTGTGGCTGGCAGCATAATCCCTCTTTCGCTTCACAAAAGGAGAAGCTGTCTGGTCCAATTTGAGCTCCACACCCGCATGAGTATATGTCCAGGGAAGACGATCCAGCCAAGGTCCCACAAACCTTTCAAAGGTGCCAAACATGTCAAACATAGATTCATTGACAAGAAGTCCCGGGACTTTTGGCACGATGTCATGGCTGTTCACCACACGAAGAATATTCACACCCAGCTCCCCGAGTCGATCTCTGAATGCATCGTTCCCAATTCTCGGAGATGCATATGTGAACACCGAAACCGGAATTGTCGATCCGAGGACATTGATGACCTCGTTTTTCTTGTTGTTCTTTTCTAGAGAAATTTGATGTGCAGCTTCAGATTGCGATGTCTTTGTGAGTTCCCTTTCATTGCACTTTGAATGCACAATGTCAAATGCACAAAGAGATGCAAGAGCTCCTCCAAGGCTATGTCCTGTGATCGTGATACTAAGCTCTTCATCAGCATACAATTGCACTAGTCTACAGATCTCCTCTTTCACCTGCAGCAGCACAAACATAAAAACACTGTGAGCAACCTCTTCACTGCATCAAACTTGTGGTAAATTCAACAAAGTCCTGGTGATGTTTTTGTGAAATTTGTGTCACGGAAATCTTGATATTCGATAGCAGAACATGGAGGCATGAAATGAGGTTTCTGATGCTGAGAAGTGCTTCGCGAGAAGCTGTGATGGAGTGAGTATGATGCACAGATCTCTTACTTGTTCAGCAGCGCTTTTTTTGTTGTATCTGGTGCTCTCCTTTTTGGATGTGTAGAGGTTGCAGAAACCACTCTCCACATTCACAGACCGACCCCGACTGGTAGCCTCTGTGCTTCTATGAGTGGGGCTCAAGGGTGTGAGGTAATCATGCAAATTGGCTAACCATTCAAGGGTTGTCACAGTGCCTCTCCAGGAGATGACGATGTCCCGTCTTCCCAGTCTTTTGATCTCTGCTTCATCAGTGGCAACGGCCACGAATCCCATCCAATTGGAGTCCTTGCTCCAAGGATCTGCTTGCTTAGATCGCGAGAAAAACTTAGGGATGTGATCCATATTAGCCATGGCATACAGGTACTTGGTCACTTCATAACCAAAATTTCCCATCCCCACTTCCTGCAGCAGCTTCTGCTTGTTGTATTTGCTGCTCCCGCAGTATTTGGAGTGCTTCTCATTGTCAAAAGCATCATAAGTGGCTTGTGCAAACTCCCCATACTTCATTATCTCTTCCCTCAGGACTGCATCCAAAGCAGGCTCCAGCAAACCTTCCCATTTCTTGCAGCCTTGAATCTCTCTCCATCTGTGTGCTAGATCTGTAGACCTAGGGTTTTTCCTCCAAGCTCCTGATCCTTCCGCCGCCGCCGCCGCCGCCACTTCTGATGATTCTTCCTCTTGAGAATCTCTTCTTCCCGTCGTCATCGGCTTCCTCTTCTCCTTGGTGATTTCTACAAGATTACTATTACCGCCATAACTTGGAATTAGAGCTTCAGCTTCTTCTTCTTCAACCCTGGTGGTCGTCCTCGTGCTGCTGGAATCGATTTTCTCCCACGGCCAACTGATGTCGATCTTAGGATCTTTTTCTTCTTCTACGAGCGCCTGATCTCGTGTTGCATGATCTTGTCCTGCAGGATTTGACCAGCTGCCTTCTAGGATTGTGACGTTTGAGTAAATCTGGGGATCTGATGATAATCTAGAGCTACTAGGGCTTGAAGCTGCTCTGCTTTCAGAAGCTGCAACGGCATCACTACTACTACTACTACTACTATTACAATGCACATCACACTTGATGTCGAAGCGCCGGTGAGTGGAGTTTGTAAATCTCACAGGAGTACCCGGCTCCTTCCTCTGTGCTCGTACTAGAGGCATAGTGTAAGATGTGACAAGCTTTTTGGCTTGTCGGGGCAACAAACAGAACTGCGACTCACGGATATTCATATCCGTGAACATTTGGCTTCCAGGTAGAAGAACCTGCTGTGCCACTACTGCAGTAGTACTACATGCAGTCTGTGACACGGCGCATGATGAGAAGGCCATTTTCAGGTCCACCCCCACTACAGATTAGGATGCCCAAAAATAGAACTCGGTGCAAACCCCTCGACCAACTATAACCTTGAAACTGCAACTAGGTATGTATTCCTCTCAACAGCTTGGAGAAATAAAACTCTGCTAGTCACACCCAAAAAAAAGTTTTGAAAAATCTTTGCAAAGAATCTTCAAGCTCCAGGTGAATAGAAAGAGAACTTATATGTTTCAAAACAAGGAAGAACAATAATGCAAAGATCTCTGGGGTTGCTATCGGAGCTAGGCAGCGATGAGGGTTTTATCGTTGCGAGGGAGGGAGGCAGGTATGCAGGCAAGCGAGCGAGCGAGCGAGCAAAGGCAATGGAGAACAAGAGAGAGTAAAATTTTCTTTATATGCTTTTGTGCACTCAAGGTCGTGGTCCTAAACGTGTGTGTGCTAGGTAAGTAAGTACAGCGTGTATGTGGTAGGTACGTTGGTAGGTATATGGATATATCTGATCTGCGTCAAAAAGGGTATCACCGCTTTTTGAAAAAGCGCCGTTCAACGGTTTGACTCGAACAGAGTGAATTACAAGCAACTCACTCACTCATTGTCTAACAACTCTGTCCCCTATGGCTGGTCAAACGTCAACATAACGAGCCCAAAATGATGACGTTTCGTGGTACCGCTGTCGGCCCCTATTTGGTGCTTCAAAACTTGGTGAGAACCAATATTGGGAACACGGAAACCCTTTGGGAACTTGATGGGAACCCCATGGAAATTTTTCTTTTTTTCCAAAACTGTTTGTCACCATTTTTTTTTGCCTAGGCTAATACCCCTTCTTCTTAAGACCTGGTGTACCTATTTTGGTGCTTCAAATGTCCTGGGTTGAAATTTGGAACTAGTGCTAGGTGGGTAACATGGGTTTGCCTGAGTTATCTCAAGTTTCAGTTCGGGTTAGTAAAAACTAAACTAAAATAACCCGAGTCCCCTTTCTTTAGTTGATATGCTTTCATACAACTGGTGGAGGTTTTGGGCACTTAGTGGTTCCCTTACCTTGGTGTGGCTCCCCCTCTTTGGGACTCTTTTTTGCCTGCCTGGACTTTGGTCCAGGCTCTTTGTTTCTTTTTCTCTCCTGTTCCCATTCTTGGGTGCTTTCTGTTTATAAAGTTTGACAAGATTTCATCAAATAAGGTCTGATTTTGGGAACAAGATTTGGAACCCAAATCGAGGTTTTCAGCTAATTGGAACTGGGGTCCTGATTTCTTAAAGTACCCAGAATCCAAGCCAAACTGGGTCTGCTATACGGGGATTTTTCATTTTTTTGATGATCTGAAACTGGGGATTTGTTGTTTTTTGTTTTTTTTCTTTTCTGAAGAAGATCCCGACCCACAACTGGAACTCTCCTAATTTATTTTTGGGTCGAATTCTTTCTGGGAAAGTAAAAAAAGCGCCCCCTCATGACCCCCACAGTAGTTGAAAATTAAAACACGTTGTTGAAAACACGTGAAACATTTTCGTACGGCGCTTACGTGGCAGATGGATAAAATGTCCCCCTTGGATAGAATTTTCTGAGCACGTGAAATTCGTAGTACGGCCTTTTATATGGTACTTCCTATGGCGGCGGTAGAACAATGATTGACGAGCACGTGAAAGTCTTGTCGCGTTCAAAGCTTGTACGTACGTACAGCGAAAGACCCTTCCTGTACGGGAAGCACAGCAAAAATATTTTTTTTAATATTTTTAGATTATTATTTTATTAAAATGACAGCCTGGTAGATAACTTGCGAGTTGTGGAAGTTTCCTTGACAGACAGCTTTGGCAAATATTTTCTACTTGCTCCAAAGTTTCTCTTTCAGGCTCTCCATGAAACTTGTTTTCTTAAGGTAGGTGAGAGATCCCAAAATAGAAACTAAAATAAAAGTTAAGAGTGCTTTCCGTTGAATTGTTGTATTTTTCGTCATTGGGCTTGGCTTGTTAGTACGAATTGTTGTATTTTTCATCATCGGGCTTGGCTTGTTAGTACATATAGGAAAAGGGTTTACCGATAGACCCGTCTCATAGGTACAGCGGCATGATGATAACATCACTATAGAAGGACAATGTTGTAATGAAAAGGATAGTGAGGATGGCCAAGCTGATTACCATGTAAAGCATCATTGTGACAACAACGTTGCAGTGACGAGGCCAATGAGAAAGGACAAGGTAGTTGGAAGCTAAATTCATAACTTAGAAAGTACCTAAGGGACAAGGTAGTCGGAAGCTAAATTCATAACTTGGAAAGTACCTAAGGGACAAGGTAGTCGGAAGCTAAATTCATAACTTAGAAAGTACCTAAGGGACAAGGTAGTCGGAAGCTAAATTCATAACTTGGAAAGTACCTTTCAAATCGTGTAAATTATTGTTTTTTTGACGTCATTATGATGTCAACAAACAATATTCTTTCAAACCAATGAAGGACCAAAATATACAAAGAAAAAAAATGCGACAATGCTTTATGTCTTGCCCAAAGTTGGTATGTTTAAAAAACTTCCCTATTGTAAGATCTATGAATTCTCAAAACCTAGATGTATACACTTTTATGGAACGTGCATGTATTCATGATTTTTACACTTAGTATGCTAGATGTCATTCACACATTGGGTCAAGCTTGAACCAAAATTTTATGTTCAAAGTTTTTATACCAGAGTGTAATTTTTTTTATATGCGTAGAGCCAACAATTGAAATGGAAATTGTTTTTAAATGATTTGTCAATTGTATTATGATAATTATTTATAGTTAATTTAGTGTTAGGTTATGCTAACTTCATTACTCTAATTTAGTTGTTGATTAGTAAGGAACTAATTTTAGTGTGAACAAGTTTTATTTAATTCATGAATGGGGTTTAATTATTTTTTATGTGCATCACAAATCATTTTTGGTAATTTCAAATTTCAACATGTTATTATTTATATGTTTGTATAATTTTTTTGTGTTTATGTATTTTTGTAATTTTGTGAACATTATGTTTGGGCTTGGATTTAGGGTGTATTCACGATTGGGGTACTAAAAGAAAATATCTATTTTTAAAGGGTTGCAAAGAATAGCTTTAAGTTTTTGTTTATTTTACATTATTATAATTATAATGAACTAGTGAATGCCATTAGATAAAATGATGTTTTGCTATGTTAAAAGAAATATTTCACAATAATTTGGATATTATGTAAATGTCATTTTGAATTTTGTAAACTAACTTTATCAAGTGTTTAAATTATATTTTTTAATAAAGTATTCAAAAGGAATGCATAAAATCATACAACTGATTTCAAACTTTTTATACAACAAAATATATCTCCTTCTATAAAAGTACATGTTCATTGGGTGAACTTGATGAAAAACTAAATCACACAAAAATTTTAAAATTTTGAAAGAAAGGGTTGCAAGGCAAAATATTCATTTTTTAAAAACCATTTGACAAAAAAATTATGTTCAATGAGTTCAAAATGTTTAGCTTTATGTGCAAGTCACATTTGCAAGAAATAATTTTATCAAAAAACATGTTTGATTATTCACTGAAACCCATTTGGGATTTTTTTTTTTTAATTATGTTTCTAGTTATAAACCAAAAATATTGATACACAATTATATATGCATGTGAAAAGTCATCACTATTGCATGAATTATTTTAAATTGGATTGAAGTAAATGTTATTTTCAAAATGTAGCCCTACAAAAGTCCCGGAGTCCTTTTTCTTTTTTTTGAACCCCAACCCTGAATAAACCTTTCATGTGCATTGCAAATGAATACAACTTTTTGGTTTGGAGATGATATGTTGATAAGGTGGTTTGTCATTTATGATGTGTGTATAAATAGTGATAGTTGTAGGCACAACATGGTACTGCACGACAAATTTGATTTATGAAACTTAAGTTTTCACAATCGCACTAATGTGACAATGGTTTTATTTGGGGTGATTTTTCCCCTGGTGGCCACAAAGAAAATTAAAATTGAACTATATCATCATAAAATTTTGATATTTTTTTCCCATTTAATGAAAAAATGAGTTTTAAGAAAAGATATTGCTGAATTTTGAGTTAAATATTAGGAAGGTAGCCAAAATATATAAAGATGACTGCAAAAACGGATAGTGTTTACAAAGTGCTGCAGGTAATTAATGTTATATCATTTTTTCAGTTTTTCAATGTTGCCAATTGGCTATAAAGCAAATCTCATAGTCGATTTTTTTCAAAATCCTTCTACACTTGGCTCCCTATTACAACCTAAGTTAGAAATCTAGCAAAAAAAAAATTTAATTAAAAGCCTAGTGAACCTAGATCATTATTTTTCAAAAAAATATTTTGATGTTGTTGGGTCAATGTTTTTTTGCAAAATGGCCAAAATTCCCCACAATAAAAAATGATGTACCACTTCCATTGAGGCTACATTAAAAAGAAAAAAGAAAAAAGAAAAAGCCTTGTGAATGTAATTATTTTTAATCTTTAAATTTGAAAAAGAATGTGTACATATATTTTTACCATTCACATGCTTGATCTTCATTACTAGTGCCAAACAAAGTCGAGCCCAAGTCAAATGGAAACACTATTTGCATAATCTAAGATCACCAATAATGCAATACAGACTGGAGTCACGTACCATTAAAAATAGTTCTTTATCATTTGCTCTAGTGAACCCTTGTACTAATCTTTGGCCCAAGTATATTCAACTTCTTGCAAGGTCATGTATCCCAATACTCATATAGTCAAAGTGGGCTTTCATTGTTCTCATGAAAAAAATCATATTTTATTTACATATTGAATTAATTTCCAGGGATAAATATCATTCTATATTTAGTAATTTTTTTATCTATTGACTCAAAATTGTGAAAGTACAAATGTGCACATCACTTTGTCAAAGGGCTTTCCAACTATACCAAAAGTGAAAGAGCGGGCCCGTGGTTTGAGAGGGTTGAAGTGTGATCACATCCCAAAAAAACAAACAAGACTTATCTTAACATTTACATGGTTGATCTTCACTAGTAGTGCAAATTAAAGTGGAGCCCAAGTTAAATGAATAAGTTTTTTTTGGTCATTTGTATAAGTTTAATGGTTACTTATAGTGTGAAACAAAGTGGAGGCAAAGTCAAATATAAAAGTATGTGATGACCTTACGTTTGTGGAGACTTTGAGGTACCCCAAGTCAAGTATTTGGGTTCTTATTTTGGGTCATTTTCTTTCATTTTTGCAGATTATGAGTCATGAATGACCCACCTTCTCTTATTCAGATTTTTAAAAACCCAATAATAGAATTGCATGTTCAATACCGCCTTGGGTTTTCAAACTGGCCTGGACGCCTGAAGACTTGCAGATCCTTTCAAAGGAGAAAATAAGCAGCAGAAGTGACGAGCTAAAGTCCTGTCTATTAACACTTGGGCTCCACATTGCTACGCCGTACCAGCGACAGACTTTCCTTCTTACAATGTTCCCATATGATTGTCAATAATTCATCATTATTTATGTCAATGTCAATTTTCATTTTCATTAATATAAATAACATGAACATGAAAAGGTACATGCTAATTTGTCTTTTCATATCCGTTAGTGTGGCCTGTGCCGTTGGCCCAAGTGTGAACCCATTACAAAATAGGGAAACTCAACTTGTGAACATTGTTTTGCAATGTATGTATTGATTTTTTTAACAGCCAAATATGAAAGGAAATCATGC
>Ga0209611_10013023_pt1 | contig 11535 bp, 19 predicted proteins | sample S1TSphgellanicum_3_FD_187693 | JGI IMG/M metagenome (GOLD analysis project Ga0209611, IMG submission 187693) | Host-associated microbial communities from peat moss isolated from Minnesota, USA - S1T2_Fc - Sphagnum magellanicum MG (SPAdes) (version 2) | ecosystem: Host-associated > Plants > Peat...
GGGGGAATTTGTGTGCATGTTTTCATGGGTTTTGTTAGTTTTGACAAAGTTGGGTGCCGATCTAGTAGTTCACAATAGTTGTTAAGTACTTATTGTAAAAAAGTTAGTTTATGTAGTTTGCCATGTGTGATTTGAACCATGTGCATCATAAACAAGGTTCCATTTTTTGTGTGTTTGGGGGGGGTTTATCCCCATAGTGTCACTTTAAATTTTCATCTTTCATGTTTTGAAATTCTAAAGCACACAAGAAAAATAAATGTTGTTTGTTGTTGTTTTGAACTTGGATTCTTGCAATTTGTAGGTGAGTTTAAACAAAATTGTGTACATGTTTCCATGTGTGGCATTGATTTTGTTAATAATATTGGATGTTGATATAATAATGCATGACAAATGTCTAACATCAAGGGAGTTCCATTTAGATCCCAAGAAGCCGGGGAAACATATTGCATTAAAATAAGGTGGCATATTGAATTAACAAAACCAAGATCTAGGGTGAAGTGTACTACAATTTCTGTACTTTCTAGGAATAAATGCAAGGCATTTATTGCAAAGGGGATGAATGAAACTCCAACTCCAACATACTTAGGTTTATTTTGACCTAAAGTTCATGTGGAATCCCAACATCATAACTTTTGGTTCTATGTAGATGACATCCATAGGTGTGTGGAAGGTTGAATGTGAGCATCTATCTTTAAACATCCATCATTGCCCTTTATATGGTTGGTGATGCCATGCACAAATCTCACAACTAGTGAAATTGTGAATATTGAATAATCAAGCCTTCATCTACCAAGACATTCATTCCCATTTAAATACACTTAGGGAGCATGGCATTTATCAAAGGTGATGATCATTACCTCCATATCAATAAGGCAAGTCTTATCAAAATGAGATGGGAACTTAGTTTGACATACTGAACTAGGTGAATTTCATGGTTGCAAATGAGAGTTAGCAAACCTATTGGAGGCACTAATTTTGCATCTCATTGATGTCCCTCCACTTGGGATTGGATGTGTGTACATAATTTCAATTATTAGTACCATGCTACATGGCAATGTTTATGATGTCATAGTGGGATGTTACCTTGTTTTTATTTGTTTTGATTTTGTCTTTACGTTGTCATCTTTTATTGGAAAGAAGGGAAAATATGTCCCATGCAAGAATTTGCATTTCATCTTTGCCAAAAGGATGTATTTTGATCCAAAGGTTGATTTCATTGTCCATAAATCAACACCAAGTTAAAATAAGGTTCATCATTTGTTCCAACAAGATAAAGTATGGGCTTAACTATTAGCATGTGATGGGCCTTTCTTATGGCAAAACTACGTTGGATGAAATCATTTATATAAATATTTTTAATTACTAATTTCTTTTTGGACCCCAACCGTATCTCTTATAATTAACATAGGTTTCCACTTCAAAAGGACTTGAGGTTAGTCCTTATTTAAAATCATATGGGGGGTACCCTATTAATTACAAAACTACCCACAGTAGGTGAGATCTACTTCCTCCACTAATATAGGAAGCAATGCTAACTAGTTTAACTAAGATTTGGATAGAATTGTTGTCACAACTGCGAGAGGGAGGAAGGGGAGCACATGGTTTAAAGTGAAAGGGAATGTATCTTGCTCCCTCTCTCTTTCACCCATTGTGTTTTAGTTTTGTACATTTGTGGGCAATCATAATCAAGAAGAAGACTTTGTGTGGAATATCTTTGTATGTGTATTTTCCTTGTTTATTTTAGTGGTGATTGAAAGAAGGATTAAAGAAAATTGTGTAAAATTATTTAGTACAATATTAGGTACATGGTTGTAGCCATAGGGCATGGGTGCAATTGTTGTAAAGGTACGTGACACTAATTATTTCATCCCTAGAGGTAGTATGTTAGATTTCCAAATAGTAAAAGGCTATAGTTGTCTTGACTATGTTGTTCTTGTTGGTGGTATTGTATAATCTAGAGAATGCAATTGACCCCACTTGGCTTTGTTTGCTTTGATTCCTTTGAATTGGGTAGTGTGTGAAAGGCTTTGAGAGTTTTACATCAAACAATGCTAGATGGTGGGACTTGGTGATCCACCAACCAAAGTGGACCATTTCTCCAATAGGATTCCATAGTCCTATTTATGTGGTTTCCTTTTTTTTATTCCATTATATCAATTACCCAACAATGGTTCAAGGCTCCATGTGATAATCGACAAGTTCCCTTGTGGAGTTGCTTTCCCAAAAGCTTTGACTCTATTTGTAGTGTTGTCCTTTTAGTCATTAGTAAGATGTATACATGATCAAATAGTGAGAGTTCAATATGGATGAATGGATGAATTGTTTTGATGAATGTAATGGATGATGATAGATGAAATAATACTAATCCATAAGCTTATCTTTACCCCCTTAAACTCATGGCTTATAACCTAGCTACACTCCAAGCAATTCCACCCATGCCCCCTAATTTGGCTTCTAGCAATGTTTATCACATAAAATGTGTTACATGTTTTTAAATCTTCACTAATAAATATGAAAAATGGGACAATATAAAATGAGAGTTTATTTGAAGTGGTTGGCTTCTAGCAATGTTTATCACATAAAGTGTGTTACATGTTTTTAAATCTTCACTAATAAATATGAAAAATGGGACAATATAAAATGAGAGTTTATTTGAAGTGGTTGGCTTCTAGCAATGTTTATCACATAAACTGTGTTGCATGTTTTTAAATCTTCACTAATAAATATGAAAAATGGGACAATATAAAATGAAAGTTTATTTAAATGCAACCACTTCAACTGGAGATTATAATTGGGCAATTAAAGCCCTCTTTATCCTAGGGTTGGGGGCCTGTGGACCATGAAATTTAAAAGTCATTAAACTCATACCAATGGTCGTTCCATGAAAATTCCAAAAGAGATTTTGAGTGGGTCAAGGTTATCAAATATAGTGTAAAATAAAAATAGCCCTTTTTGAGAGACCTTGACATTACATAGGAGGGAAGTATTCACAAAATCCCCCCGCCCCAAATACCCTTCATTTAAATGATGAAATAATACTTGACAACTTATTATAATTTTCCTTTTCTTGGTCTCCCCATGAATTCATCTCAAGCCAACCTCTTTATGTTGTCATGTGAAATTCCACGCGTGTTTTTCATCCATTTTCAATTTTGAAGTCCTTCAAGCCCATAACCTGCAGTGTAAAGCAAACTTGAACCGCTAATTGATTTGTATCCAATCAATGATTTTAAAAACTCATGAGACAAGGGCTCTCCAGCCTAGTGTAAAGAGGGGCTTAAGGTAAGTCATTTTATTGTGCACAAAATTTTAGAAGCACTTGATTCCTATTGCCTTTACAAGAGCTTGATCCTTTACAATAGGATCCCTTCAATGTTCAAATTGATGTATAACTGTGCAAACCAGCAATGGAGTTGCTCTAGCACAAATGGACCAAAGAACCAAATCTTGAAATATTAGAGATATCCGTAAAGTCAGGAAAAGACAGCACCAGTACCCTGAGTTTGGTCATACACAGGGTGAGAATTAAAAAAAAACCTGCAAAAAAGTACATTAGCAGTCAAGGGGGGTGAAACTCAGGAAACCCTGAGTTTGATCCTGACTTTCTTTTTCTTCCACTGCTGCTACATAGTTTTAAACTGCTCCCACCTTTACAGCTACTATAATTCCTCTCTAACCTTGTGCATTAAATGCTGAATCTCAGCATTTCGTACTGAGTTTCAGCATTTCATACTGAGATTTAATAAAATTTCCTTACTTTCCGAATATCACTAAAAGAGGAGGCGTTAGGGGTGAGAAGAGGCCCAACGACAGGGTGAAGAGACAGGTGACTTTACGAATATTCTATTCCGTCAAACACGTTTGCAGAATCATCATATACTTCATTGGAATTTGTGAAAAAGGCACTATCAAATTTATTCTGACTTCCAATCACACCATCTCATCAAATGCTATATTTCCTACCAGAGTTGAAGCTTTAGGCTTCAAGAGCTAGCTAATTAATTTCTCAGTTGCTCCAAGAGAGTTACTTATCTTTCCTACTTTTACCACTCGAGGGTTTCAATCAAGAGGCACAAATTCAAGGCCATTCAACCCTAAACCCTAAACCAGCACCCACAATTGGTACCTTCAAGTGAGGCCTTAGTGTGTTCCATATTAAGCCACACACTAAAAATGTTAGATTTAAACACAATATTTCAACGTTACAGTCCACCACAAAAACAGTTTCAATAGTCTAGGGTTTCCAGTCCAGTTTCATAAACCCACCAATCCTCTGGATTTGATTTTAGAAACAAAAAAACCTGAAGTATATATAGAAAGAAGGTATAATGTATAATAAAAATTGAAGGAGAGTTAGAGAAGATCCAAAACCTGAGAACCGCTGGGTATCAACCCAATGATCATTTAATGTTCCGAGATGTACAAGATTGGCCTAACAGTGTCAGTGCATATGTATAACTAGTGTAAGTATGCATGCAAGAAAAAGGTGCACTTCTCATGTGAAGGACCCTTTCCTGACATCATCTTCAAGGAGCCAACCATTACATGCCAGGCATGCGAATCATGCAAGCAAAGGAACAAGAATGTGGAACAAAGCCCATTGGTAACATATCAAAAACTGGTCTTCTAATGCAGAGAACTGCCAGCTAATGTTTACATCCACCTTTGCTTGTCGCCTGTTTGTCAGTCTATGGTTTTGCCAAAACAGTTTGCTCAGCCGAGGAAAAAATAGCTCACAGCTTAAGAACTTCAATCAGGTTGTTGGAGGAAACATTCGGTGAAGACCAAAAGGGAGCCGGTAAAATTCATAGTTTCTGGGATCGTCATGAAAACCTTTGAACCTTTTGATCCACAATCTACCCCGATCCCTCTTTGTCACATGCCTTGTAAGCGTTAGGTCCAGAACGGTTGCTACAAGAATTGTGATAATCACCGGAGAACCAAAGAACACATTCAGAATATTATTGAACTGCACAAGTCACAGCACAGAAACATGGCATGTAAGTGTGTTACCAAAATGGCAAAGAGAGACTGTATTCAAATATGATAAATTCCCACAGAAAAGCCAACATATGAAAAAAGAGAAAGGAAATTTACCCATAGTGCATGAGTGTGAACTGGACCATGATCAGACCGAATAGCAAACTCAGAAAAATATTGAGGGACCGATAAACCCAGGAATATTGAGAAGCCAACAACAAAGATGTTGCGAGTCAAGTTCATGTTCGTAAATTGGAGATGGGAAAGTCCAGTTCCCACTGTTTCAAACCACCAAAATACTCAAATCAGATTGATAAAAAAAAGCCATGTTTACATATGTTAAGTCACATTACATATGAGGATCATGCGTAAAGAATGAATGTGTGTTCAGAGAAGTCTTTCAGAAGATTTCTGAAAAAAATTATAGTACTCACCAACCATTCCAAAAGTAATAGAGAGAATGGCAGCAACAATGGGTTGTGGAATAGCAGCAAGAATTCCTCCAAATTTGCCTGCACTCAATGAAAATAACATTATATGGAAAACCCTCAAAGTGCTATCCACGCAAACTAATTGTTTTTTGAGTACAATAGCAAGTGTAAAGCAGGATATCCTGCAAAAGACACTCACCAAATATGGAGAAGAAAAACATGAAAAAGGCAGAAATTATGATCACTCTTCGGCTTCCAACACGCGTGAGTCCAACAAGGCCAATATTTTCACTGGCAGAAGAAAAATGGAGTTATTAGATACAACAGATCCAAAACAAAAACCATTGGATTAAATGAAGACCAATCACTCTGTAGATAAGACAGTGTAAAGTTCTTAAGTTGTGTACTTACGGAGCAACTGTAGCACCAGTGAAGGTACCAAAGAAACCATTCAGCAAGACCCCAATACCCTGCCATCCAATTCCTCGACCAATAACAAAAGGTGGGGGAGGAGTTGCTCCTGCCAATCGAGAAAGTGCATAAAACCCACCAGTTGACTGCAAGGTCAAACCTACAACCATTAGTAAAACAACAGAAGAAGAAAAAGTACACGATTATTACTACTACTTCACAAGCCAAAATCACAGAAGCAACTTGTACCTCAACAAGAGCAGCAAATGCTGCTGTCATGACTCCAAATGCATCTCCAGCATTGAACGTAGGAGAACCCCATTGAAGTGGATAAGAGAGCCGAACCCTGTAGGCAAAGGAATTGGCCCACAAGAAGATTTAAGACTTGAATGATCATGCAACAGCTTGCAACAGCTTGAGAGAATATAGAAAAGACATACAATGAAAAACCAATAATAAATTACCAGGGTGCATGGGAGACCAGACCACTCCGGTCAGTGCGACAATGAAGTTGTCCCAGTGCACTAGCATGATTATAAGCTCCAGCTACAGTTAAAATCGTTGCATAAACCCATACAATTACCACCCCAAAGATTATAGGAAAGAGCTCAAAGAAGTGAAATCTCCGGATGTTGATATGCCTAAAATACTGATCATCAGAACAAACAATGAAAGATGTTAGTCAAGTGCAGCTTCATGTGGAGTTGAACTCAATAAATCCAAGAAATTGAAGTAAATAAAAAACACACAAATGTCAAAATAAAAAAGCTGCAAAATTAGCACACATCTCAGGAGGGAGTTGGAGGTACCTACCTGCGAGAAGAGCAATATAAATAACAAAGCTGGAATGCCAATCTCTACACACTTGCCAATCTGCCAAAGTCAAGAACAATAAGATGGGGTTATTGTTGTGCTCAATCACCCAGGAAAATCCCAAAGCAATATAAAACTGCTTTATACAATTTCAGGGTTAACTTACTGCAATGGAACTGGAGAAGAGAAGGAACACTAAGAAGATGATGCTGATAATGTTGATTCTCACAAATGACATAGGGACATAGAGAACATACCCCAGGGAACCCATATTCCAGAAGGCCCAAGCCCACAATGGCTGTAACAGGGGCAATGACAATGGGACTGACGTGCCTGCACCCAGCAGCATTCATGGGATCAGAACTCTCTGTATCTATCTTTCATCAAGAGCCTTTGATGATAGAACATACACCTACAACAGGCAAGCCTCAGAACTAGAACTGACAAAGAGAAGCTTGATGAAGTTGCTGAGAAATCTCCACAACAACAATTATAGGTAACTGACAAAGAGAACTTCATCACCAAAGCATTCTGATCTTTACATTCTTGCAGAACTCAGGGCTTGCGCTGAGTTCTTGCATGATAGGGTTTTTCATTTAGATGGGTATTGCAATTAAGGCATAGTTCTTCTTGACCCACAGAGAGCTGTTGAATGAAGAAAACATGATTTCAAGCTCGTAGGTCTGTCCCCGACCACAATTTGAGCATTGGGTTGTTCTTCTTGTAAAACACAGACAGGACGAGAAATGGGTTGGCACAAAAAGGAGAAGAAGAGACGGAGTTTTCAAGCACCAGAAGAAGAGGAGATGGGGTTTTTCATTTACCTGGCAGCTATGCCCCATATGCCACTGAAGCCAAGAATGATGTTTAGGGCTGAACCAGCGATGAAAGCTCCCTGCGTTGCCCTCATTGCGTGCACAAATCTCTGCACATGGGTTGGTTGGGACAAGTCATCGTTGCTGTTTTTTCGAGGGAAGAAAAGAAGAATGCAGATAGGCAGGGATGTGGGCAAGAAAGGAAAAGAGGAAAGGAGAAGAGGAAAAAAAAAAAACAGGGTCATCCACCCACCTCATGCGAGTCTTCAATGTCGACGATGCGAGGAGCATTGACGATTGACAAGGTAATAGGAAGGAAATAGAAAGAGTTTCCCATCACTGCCGGCAGTCTTGAGCCCAGTATAGTCTGCACCAGGGTATTGATAGCTGACACAAACAGCGAACTCTGTACTACTCGAGCCAAATCACCCTGCAAACACAAATGTGTACAATCGCAAACACTCACTATCAGACTTCCCACTGCTCCTCAACACCCCGCCACCAAAACCCACAAGGTACAGACAGAAGAAGCGAAAGCTCAAGAAGTTAGTATTCCCAAAAAAGAAGTGTCAAAGCTCGCTCTAGCAAAACACTGTTTCTTTCTAGCAAATGACTCTCCTTCTCTCTTTTTGATTCTTGCTCCAGATGATGGACCCACCGAATGTCCACCAATGCTACGAAATACAAGAGTTGGGATCAGCACTGTAGTCCCCAGCATGGTAAGGTAGTGCTGAAAGCCTAAGATGATTGCTGACACTGCACAAACAAACAATAACATTGTATTAGCGTCTTCTTCAGAAAAACTCCTCCCCCCTACTCCTCCTCAGAAATCAATCACCAAGGAAATAAATTATACGAATTCATTCTTTCCAACTTCACAATGTTTTCCCACAGCAACAACAACCAAAAACACACACACACACACACACACACAAAATCTCCGAAAACTCTTTCCAAAAAACGAAACAAACAAACTTTCAAAAAGATCCTTGACCAAACACTTGTACTTTTGATTCCTTTTCCTTACCCCATCCAGGATTATCATTGATACAATAAGCAAGATGAGGAAGCTGCTCCATAGCAAGATGCTGGAAATCCTCCCCCGTCTTCATCATCATCTTTGAAGGAGGGACTATGATAGCAGGAGTTGCCATCGGTACTCCAGTCCCCCAAACCACAACTACTAGACACTATTACCCCCCCCCCCCCCCCCCCTCCACCTTCTCCTTCTCTTCCTTCTCCTCCCCGACACTCCACCACCACCACCACCACCAACCCGAAACCCCCCCACACCTCTGGTTTCCTCTCCCCCAAATCCCGCCTTCCCCCCCGCCCGCACCTACCCCAACTCCAAGAAATCCGACAACTACAAAAACAATCCCAAAGAAAACCCGACAATCAAAGCTCCAGAAAACCAGAGCACCATCTTCATAGATCACCAAAAACCAAACTACAACGCTTGAAAAGAAAAAGCCTTCGTTGGGTGATGGGTGTGGCAGACAACACAAAACCACCGAAAACAAGAACAACAAACACAAAACACACAAGACTCGAGAGTGGAGACCAGGAAGAGGAGAGAGAGAGAGCTGCAAGAGGAGCGAGTAGACTAAGTGGGACCAGCAAGCGGTAAGCCCACTTCAGGAAAAGGTCCGGGTAATTTAAGTGGACTTGTAAAGAAAAAAAGCCCAGTTTAGTTATGAGTACTGAATTCACACTCCGACTCCAGCAAAATTTACTATTAGAATTTACATTTTTACTACCTACCTGATGAAGAGAGTGAATTTACTACCCCCCCACCCCCACAACCCTCCAACCCTCCAAACAACCCCCCAAAATTTGGGGTAGAAATTTTGAAATCAAACGGTCTTCCTCTGACGCCTTCCTTTTTTTAGTACCCTCTAGAGTCAGGCAACAGATGAAGAAGAAAGCTCAGCTCTTGGGGGTCGTGTTAGGGGAAGAATTAGGGTTTCTCCCTTCCCAAGTTCCCATGAACTCACCAACCCTAGTACATTTTCCACCTTTTCCATTCAAGCATCTTCTTGAAGAATTTTTTTTTTAAAATTAATATTTTTTTATCTGCATTTTCCAATCAAAAATTTACAAATTCTTGAAATTTCTATAGTTGAGGGTAGGGTGGGCGGGGCGGGGCGGGGCGGGGAGGGAATAAAAAAATTGTCAAGTAGTAATATGAAGCAAAATTTCAGAACATTTCGGCATTCGGAGCCAGCTGATTTTGAACCAAAATTTCAAACATTTATTGAAGGGAAGAACACGGAAGTACTGAGAACGGTGCCGCCATTCTGTGAATGAACTCCCCGACATTACATAAGGTGGTACCCCCCTCACGAGGGAGTCGAGTGTGAGACCTGAATTCCCAGAACCGCTTTGTTCGAGGTTGTCTTTAGTTTTTACCCCCCCCTCCACAACGGCATAAAGATCTGATAAAAAATTTAAACGGTTGTGATTCATTTGTTAATTACTCTCTTGAGGTAAATTTTTTTTTTAACGGAGGTAAGTAAGGCACACTAGTGTGTATACACTACCATGATGGATGGAGTGCATCCTCCTCCTCCTCCTCGGGAGGCATTACCTTAGCATGCCGGAGGACAAGGGCATTACCAAAATAAGGGCTTGCTTGAGGCAATAGCCAAGAGAGAGCACGGAGGACCCATGTCTAGTAATGTCCTCGTGTAGTAAAGGCATTACCCCATGTCTAGCAATGTCTTCATGTACAGGCATTACCCAACAAAAGGACCACGACAAGAAATTTAAATGAAAAAATGTGAAAAGAGAAGGAACATTACAAAAATAGAAAACTTTGTCATAGGTCTATATATAACTTAGCCTCCCCTAACACTACAAAAAAAATAAATTCCTTCTTAGTCTTTACCTAAGGTTAACTTATCCTAGTAGTAATGTATAAAAATTGTATGGCTGGTGAGTGACTACCATGGTTGGTTGGGTTGGTTGGTTAGTCTCTCTCGTTTTATGAAAATATTTAATTTTAATAAAAGAATGGGGGTGGGATCTGTTTTTTCTAATATAAAAATGTTTGATGTTGTGTGTGACGATACCTAGATGGTGAGTGGGGTTCAGGCAATCCAATGTTGAGGCAACCCCCTACATGGGTGGGGGGACACAATACATGTAATGGGTTAAAGGTTAAATGAGAGAGTAGTCACGTAGTATGGTTGTAAGCATCCCAGGCATGAACTGAAAATTAATAAGAAAAAAAATTTCCATGTTCAATTGTCTCTCTTTGGGCCTGGAAAGGATGTCCTAGAAAGCAAACACAAGAATTGGATCAACAAACAAAAATTCAAGTGGCAACCCAGAAAATCAAACAAATCTTGTGCCACATCTTTCATTTCTTTTGTCTTTTAGTTGCATTTAGGTTGAATTTCAAACCCTAAAAAGCCAAGAAAGTAATGAAAGTTGGACAAAGTTAAAATGAGAAAGGAGAGTTGGGGAAGGTGGGGTGGGGGGGGAGGAGAGGAGGCCAAAGGGAGCCAGCCAGCCAGCCCACTTTGTTTACTTCTCTTTAGGGGTTGTTGGTTCATGTTCACTACTTCAACTTTCAGCACCAACAAGAGCAAAACTTTTTTTTTACAACATAGATTTGGTGTCAAAAAGACCAAAGCCCTTCTCAAAGTAGCCTACCTAAAGTGTTTTTTTTTATGGAACTTGCCTGTTGAGAAATTTGGTGGGCCGTGGTCGGGCAAGTCCAACTTTCTGAATGGGCAGCTAAACGGGCACAATGACCTGTACCTGGCATGCTCCATAACATAATGATTTTTCATGACTTTGAACCATGGTTAGGTCAGGTATACCCAAGAAGAAACCTCTCCATTGTGGTCCTTGTAGTAAGGAGGACAAAAAAAAGAAGGGGACTTAAGAAAAGGCAGAAAAGGCAATACAAAAACTATTCTGTACCCAATAAAGGGCCCTCCAGGGCGGATTCTGGGTCGTATTATGTACTAGGCAAGTATAGGAGCCCCCAAATCCATCCTTTTGGTGGCCCTTTATTGTACGTAATGTTTTTCATGTGGCCTTTTCTGCCTGCCTCTTTTTAGTCCCCCCCCCCC
>Ga0209611_10013025_pt1 | contig 11532 bp, 9 predicted proteins | sample S1TSphgellanicum_3_FD_187693 | JGI IMG/M metagenome (GOLD analysis project Ga0209611, IMG submission 187693) | Host-associated microbial communities from peat moss isolated from Minnesota, USA - S1T2_Fc - Sphagnum magellanicum MG (SPAdes) (version 2) | ecosystem: Host-associated > Plants > Peat...
AAAAGTTTGGAATTTGATTTGATCAATTCTTTAAAAATAATCAACAAAAGATGAATATTTTTTATGTGATGAATATATTTGGACCAAAATTATACCCATCAAAAAGTATGAAAAATAAATAATAAACTTCAAAAAAAGTTATATGTGTCATTTTTGGATGAAAATTTAGGTGAAGAATGAAAATGGTGTAAGAAAAAATAATCCACCAATTTTTTGAAAAGTAATATTTTGTTGAAAAACTTTGGTTTAAAACATGATTTTTTAATGTTGGTAATCCATAGAAACTTTATTATAATCAAATGAAAAAAGGGAAGATCCTTGAAGCGAACAAATTTTTTTTCCCCTTGTTTATGGAGCATGACACCTTATAACTATAAAAAAATACACATTATATACATTGAATTTTCCCAATCTTCATAATTTGACCATTGGATCAAGGTTAATTTGGGCTTAAAATGAACTTTCAATTATAAAAAAATTGTTATGCACATTTCAAAAAGAAAATTTTAAAATATAGGATTACCAAAAAATTACGACCAAGAAAAACTCAATGTACATTGTCATACTTGTTATACATTTTTGCCCAAAGTGGGTCCCCCCTAATGTGCTTTCACGTGGGGATTTACCAAAATGTAGAAGAAAAAAAACAAAATAAATCCAAAAGCACCTTCTTCAACACCTTGTTTTAATTTCACAATCAAAGTTGTCATATTTGATCACTTGATGAACTCTAGTATCAATGTGTTTCACAAAAATGAAACAATAACCTATTATTACAATCAAAGCAAGTGACCATGAAGATCTTTGCATTCAATAAAAAAAATGGTGATGCAAGACACAATCACAAAGTCTAGATTATTGACACAATCATAATGCACCAAAAATATTACATCGAAAGGGGCCAAAAATGTTAGTCCATAGTATTTGTCGCCTCTATCTTTCGATTCCAAGCCTAAACCCCTGAACCCAACAAAGAAAAACCTTGAGTATTTAAAAGGGTATATGACCAAGGCTTGGTTAAAAAAACCTTAGTTTTTTTAACATTGAATCAAATATTGGTATGAAAGTGATTTTTTTAAAACCCAAATGTGGGGGCAAAATAATTACCATATTACTTATGATCCCAAATATAGGTGTGAATGTAAGTATTGCCATATTTGGTATTCAATTGGTATATACCTACATACCTAATAAGATATTCCATCAAATACTTGGCGTAGTCTAAACACCCACCCAACATTAGATATGAAGAAGATTAGAAAATAATTATAAAAAAATAGTTGCAAGGTGTGATAAAGGAATTCACCTTGAGTTCAACTTGGCAAATCTAAACCCACATCTCATCTATAGCCTTCCAAATTCATACTCTTGTCATTATTCAAAGTTGAAACATCCACCCCCATTACTTTGCACAAATCCATAAACAAATGGATTGTAGTACAACATTCCCAATTATATCAAACTTCACAAATATTCAACAAACAAACAACAAGAATACATTCAAAGGGATTGGACTTGGGAATGGTCATTTCAACTTTCAAGCATAATAAAAAGTTATGAACATTTATTGCATTATCCATAATTGGCAATAATTAAGCATGAAGAAACAAATTTAGGTGATCTCAATAATAAAAAGAATGAATCCTAACATTCTACACTAAAAGAGCTTGAGACTCCTCTAGCAAATGAGTTACATTTCAAGACACCACTTTTGGTGACAGTTGAAACCTTATGAGGGTAAATTGGTTGTGCTCAAGAATGCTTATAGGTGTTGGGGGGGATTAAAGTTAAGGCTTTGATAGTGAACATGTGACGAGCTTGCAACTTTGTTAGCTACACATTTGACAAATTTTTTAGTGATTTAAGTGCATTCAATTAATGTAAAGTATCAACTTGCAAGTTCATCCAAAATGTTCATGGTGAAACACATCTAGAAATCCTAGTAGCCCCATTGCATGATGCCAACAAAAGTTGAAATTTGGCCATAAATTGTTTTTAAAAAAAATTGTTTATGACTTGAAACAAAAAAAAAATTCACAACCCCCTACCCCACCATTGCATCACAAAAGAAATTAGTCAAACTTTGGATAGTCTCAAAATAAATATGTAATGTTTTATTTCTTTGGGTAATCAAATATTACCAGAGTAGAATTCATGGCAAAAGATGTTTTTATGATGATAATAATTGGAATTAATTTGAATGAAACATATATAGGGTCCATTAATGGTCATCACCATGACGATTATGGATGTCATCCATTTGACAATTATGAAAACATTTCATAATTGCATAATTAACTCTCCTTTCACCAATTCTACATGACAATTATGAAAACATTTCATAACTACCTGATTCCCTCACTTGTTTCACCAATTAGTTACATGGATATGAAAGGCCTTTTCATAATTGAATTTTCATAATTTGGTTGGATTCAACCCAACACACTTATGAAAATAAATTTAATTCAACTTGGTTTGAATTCAACCAATTTGTATTGAATTGAATTTGATTTAGTTCAACCGTATTCAATTCAATTGAAATTTCAACGAAAACATTAATCCAAATTATGTTGAATCCAAAGGAAAAAAATAAATTGTGTTCAATTCAATTCACTTTAATTTAGGAATTTGGATTCAATTTAATTGAATTTAAAATCCATTGAATATGGATTCAATTTTAAAATTTGAATTCAATTCAAGTTGCATTATGCAAATTCATTCAATATCAAATCATTCAAATGGAATCTAATTTCTACAAAAGAACCCATCTATTTCATCTTCATCATCATTAGTAGTGTGTAGTAGTGTAGAACCCAATTGGGGTTAAGTAAAAGCTATTGAAAAATGTTGGGAACACATTGTGAACTTGGGGAACATGTTGAGAACCCATCAAAATTTTGATGGAAACATAATAAGAACACATTGGGAACAACAAAAATCCAACATCCCCACCATCCCCCAAAAGAAACAAAACATGGTTCCCTTAGGGTGCATTTTACTTCACTTCATTGATTGTAAGATTATGTTTTATTTACTTGTATTCCTTGCAATTTTGGCATGGATAAGTGTTAAGGCCATGAACTATGGTTGTATACTGTAATAGTTTGTGAAGGTTTGTGTAAAGTTTGCTAGAGAGAATTTGTGAAAAATTGAGTTGTGGAAGATGTACAATGGGTTGTTGGCCTTCAAAGGTGGCAACCAACAACTCGATAATGTTACCCATCTATGTTGAAAATTTGCCCAATCAATGGGTGAGAATGTGTTGTTTGTGTTTGTGAGATATAATGGAGATGATTTTTTGTCCTTTTTGATCATGTGTAAAAAAAATTCCAAAATTGATTTCATGATCCTTTTTGTGTGTCCATGTGCCATTCATTCTTTAAAGTTTTTTTCATGTGAGCATCACAACAATTTGTATTGAAAATGCAAGTTGTTTTTTGTGGAGTAAGGAAGAAGAAGGTTTGTACTATGTTATTGAATCAAGTGGCACCAATTTTCAAGTTCTACAAATTATGTTGGGTGAAACACAAGGGCACATTATGTCCACACGAAACAAAAATTTGAGGAGGTTATAATTTTTATGGCGTTAGATGTTGAACACAAGTAAGGCACAACTTTTGTATGAAAATTCAAATCCACAAAAAGAAAAAATAAATTGTTTAGATTGCAGTAATAATTCCAACAAAAGAAGTTCTTTGAATTGTAACAAGAATCCAAAAGAAAAAAATTACTTGAAGTTTAGTAATAACATTATTATAATCTCTCAAATGCATTAGTGGGTGCAAAGTGCAAACCTATTCTTATGTCTTTGAAATCATTATTTATTATGATCAATGTTAATTTGAAAGGAACAAATGAGAGAAACTTCAATGCCTTTTCTATACATCAAATACTTATTTTGTTGTTTATGTCAAAAGACAATGTAATGATAAATTGAAATGTAAGAAAACCTTCCAAGAGATGGATGCTAATGAAAAAAAAAAAACTTGAAATTGGATAAGCACTAATCTCATCAACAAACGTTGTAGGCCAACCACATGCAGACCTTGCTCTCCATTCATGTCATTAGCACTAATATTTGTTGAGATAAACATAGGTTGATTTTTGTTGAGTTAAACATATGTTTAACACCCACTAAGCTACAATTGTTTCACAATTTTGTTCACGAAAATATTTTGTTTAGTTTCTTTATGTTAAAGGAGAAGAGCTTCATTGTTGGATGGGGGCAAGAAAAACCCCATTTTACAATTGATAGTTGTATGACCTTTGTTTTCACCATGTTGGTAGATTGGTATGTACTATGTTAGTGTGATTTTGTGTGGATATACCTAGAGCGGGGGGCAAGTACTAGAAATGGCACCAAACCCCCCTTTCGGGTATCAATCTAGGTATCAAATTGGGTAACCATGGTCATAAAAAATCAAATAGGTAGTCGGTTTTGATATATAACCATGGTTATCAAAAAATCCAATATTGGGTTATTATATGTGACTATGGTTTTTCAATTTTGTTTCAATTTAAAAAATCAAATATCCACTTAGAAAACCATCGGATCTTTGTTAATTCTTTCATCAAGCCCAACAGTGTAAAAAAAAGAAGGGCACACTATATTACACGGAGACTATGTCATCAATCCACACACTTTACGACATGATCTTTGTTTCATTTGAACCTTAACTATGAAGGTTCACACAACAATAAATTCATAGTGGTCCCAAGCAAAACTGATCTTAAACGAAGATAGACAATGGATTAGAACATTCAGAGTCCCCTTTCAATGGCTATCTTGGTCATTGGTTGTGGATTCTCACAAGCTGATTCAAAAACAATTAATCTCCTAGTTAGAAGCAAATTAGGGTTTGAAGAGGGATCAAACACCTTTTTTAGGCAGAAACTTGAAGAATACCCAAGTAAACACCTAACTTTCGCATGAAGGAATGACTGCTCGTAGCTCCCAATACCCATGTACTCAACCATATTCAATAGTAATTAGTGCTTGATTCAAATATATCTAATTTTAGTTGTGAATTCCATAACCGACCATCCAATAAACCCTCTAGAGCCTCTCATCCCTTCCATCTTTTGTCTCTAAAGATCTATTAAAACCTCACATTCTGTCTCTAAATCCAACATAACGAAAATTTTGGAGTTAACAAAATATCGATTGAGACTTATGGGCATTTACCTCAAATTCAAACTCACACGAAACAACACAGTTTAAACACCAAAACCAAAGAGCTTATTTGGGAATTCTCAATGGTTCTTGTAGCCTTGTGCCATTGTCCAGCTCACTCCAGCTCCATCCTCACACCATTCTCCACCACAGAGAAAATAAAAACAAAAAACATAACACTAATCTCTAGTATTTCGCTCCTTCTTAAAAACATAATTATCATCAACATAAAACCTCCTCATCAGACATGCTCTCATGCACATAATACGACAAGATAGGAGATAATTTTTGATGCCTAGATAACAACAATGAACACCCTCTTCACACAAAAACCATAAATCCATATTTCTTTGTCACAACAGTTCTTTGAAATGTTTAAAATATACTTGAAATTGACAGTTCTTTGAACTTGATTAATTTTTCTAATATCTATACCCAATGGCTCTTTGACTTTCAAAAGGTTCAAACACCTAGGTTCAAATACTCGGCTTCAAAATAGGTTCCTAGAAAAGAGCACGAACAAAACTTAGGGTTTGAAGTTTGAACAAACAAAGGGGTGTGTCAGATTGTGGCCTTGCCATTTACATTAAAAAGTAGCTTAAGGCAAAAGAAGAATTATAAAAACTCAAACACTTTACCATGCAAAAATTATATAATCTTCAAAAAATCCTCTAAAAGAAAGAAAGAAAAATCCTTCAAGATAATATATAACTCTACAACGAATCTCAAGTTTTAACATAGGCCAAAATATCATCTAAAAAAAATCCTCAGATAAAAATAGACCTATTATTAGGTTAGGGGCCAAAATCCCTTAAGCTACAATACTCTATAATAAATCTAAACACAATATTGGGTTGGGTCACAGTGTGGCCATGCCATTTACACTAAAAAGTATCTTAAGGCAAAAGAAGAATTACAAAAATTCAAATATTTCACCATGCAAAAATATAATCTTAGAAAAATCCTCTAAAATAAAGAAACCAAAATCCTTCAAGATATCATAACTCTATAACTAATCTCAAGTTTCAACACAAGCCAAAATATCATGTTTCAAAAATCCTCATATAAAAATAAATAGACCTAGTATTATTATTTACCTAGGGGCCTATAAAAATCCCTTAAGCTACTATAACTCTATAATGAATCTACACACAATATCCCTCTTGCCTTGCTAGGCAAGGCCAACAACAAAATGGTAAAACAGACTCTAGGGCTGAGCTCTAGGGTTTCCCGTGGACATGCAATGCGTAGGAGATCAGAACAAGCGCTTGCTGGATGCCGACGGACGGTGATCGCTTCGGCAAGGATTGCAGCAGCAGCAGGAGTTTGGGAGAATGGTAAGAGTATGATCAAGGCGAGAGAAGAAATCGTTAACAATGAGAAGACGACAACGTCCTGTTCTTCCTCTCGTCTCTTCCCTTTCCCCCGCGGTTCAAGAGATTCTGGACTCTCAGTTTCAGAGTGCAAGCGACCTTGCATCGGCACGAAGCTTATCGGCGAAATTGAAAGGTGATCGGGAGAATAATGAAGCAGAGTTGCGGAAACTGGAACTCAGAGTGCAATCCCGAGCAGCGGAAGGTGCCTCCGTTGCGCAACACCTCACTGCGTCTCTTCACGATCTCGCTGTTAGAATCGAGCAGATCAGAAGCTCTGCGGCGGTTTTTTCTTCCGCTGCTGCCCCCGCCGCTGCCGGTGGCGGTGGCGGTGGTACGGGGGAGAATCCCAGTTCCCCGATCTCGAGTCCGCATCCCGTTGTTTCGAGCCCTAGTTCCAATGGAGCTCTTGTCCAGGAGCTTTCGAGCTTGGCTAGCGAAGTTGCCAGAGTGGAGCAGGTTCGCGTCTATGCACAAAACGTTTTGCGCTTGGAGCAGCTGGTAGGGGACTTGGAGGATGCTGTCACTGCTGCAACGTCGCTTGCTAGGAATCGACGATTCGCGGTTCAGCGAACGGTAGTGTTCTTGTCTTCTCCTTCTTCTTCCTCCTCTTCTTTCACGCAGGGGCTTCCCCTAAAAGTTTCTTCGTCTTTCAGTCTTCTGATTCTGGTACTCAGGATCGATCCATGACAAGAAACACTGCACAGCATTCATATCACGCATCTTCACTGCACGCCATGCATGCCATTTCTGATGGATTTAAGTCCATGTGTTTGAGTGAGAGAGTGAGTGAGGGAGGGAGGGAGGGGGACTTGTCAAGCTTTTTGCGACTGAGAAAAATGCTCACAAATGCTCCCCTCTCTTCATGTCTCCCAATGGTTTCCCTGAAGCCAGGTGAATGAAGAGATTCTGGAAAGGTTTTCAGATGCAGTTCGAACAATGCGAGTGGTGGAAGATTTGATTGCTATGATTGCAAGCACAAAGCCACAGTGGAGGCAGCTTGTCTCAGCTGTAGATCTTCGGGTTGAACGGGCTGCTTCATCTCTTCGACCTGCTGCAATTGCGGAGTATTGTACTCTCCTGGCTATTATAGGTTGGCCACCCCCTCTTGCTCCAGCAGGAGGAGGAGATGCAGATCAGAAAGGTGGTGGCAGTGCTCGCATGGCAAATCCATTGCTTGATATGGAGGATTATATAGCATTGAGGTATGTTTCTCAAAGCTTACATTGGACAACTTGAGAGATTGATGATGTTGAAGTTGTGTTGAAGACAAAAGCTCCTTCCTGTCTGTATGATAAATGCACAAGCACAAGCTTTGAGTCCTTGCTTTCGAGTTGATATTTGGTTTTGTGTTCAGACATTTTCAGCCTGAGGAACAACAGTCTTGGACTTCACACATTGATGTTTCTACCAACTGCAGGTATCAAGACTGTTTTATGGTGCTATCAACTTTGCAAGCTGTGCAGCGTAATTGGAGGCAACGGCAAATTTGTAGGAAGAGGGAGAAGGAGGTGTTTTCAACTAAGTACAATGCCAGCAGCAGGAGCGGCATTGATGTAGATCATCTCCCACATGAGCCACTGTGGACTGTGGAGGAACTAGTCAGTTCAATTGCTTCCAGGGCAGAGCATCACTTTGTGAGGTGGACCCAGAAGCCAGAGCTTGTGTGTGCTCTTGCTTACCGTGTTTGTCAAGAATATGTTGATATGATCGATGAGTATCTGCAGCCCATGATTGATAAGGCGAGGCTAGCAGGTTATAGTGCCAGAGAGGAGTGGGTTTCTTGCCTTGTGGGTATGGTTGGTAAGCATCTAAGGATAAAGATCTTGCCAGGTCTTGCGAATGATGTACAAGAAGAGACTGTGGTTTCAGGACCGGCAGCTGCACTTTGGCTTCATACAGTTGACCAGATCCTAGCTTTTGATATTCGTATGAGGTCACTGGCAGTGCGTGCTCTTGGTCTTTTCCAGATGGGATCAGAGGGGGATGCAGTCAATCAGGAGAGTATTGGAGATTTATTAGGATCAGGTGTGGGTTGTATAGGGGTGTTCGCTGAGCAAGCCAGTTGGCTTCAGGTGTGGGCACATGTTGAGTTTGCAGATGCATGGGACAAGCTAAAGCCAAAACTTGAGAAGGAAGAGTTCTGGGTTATTGACAGAGGAATGATGCCAAGCTCTCAAAGGCTGGTTGCGAGTGGATTAGGTGATGGGGACTTTTTGGGACAGCAATCATTGGGATCTAGTGAAGAGTTTCGAGCTCCTGCTGGGGCTGATGCCATGCTAGCAACCATGTTATCAATCATAGACAGGTGCCGGAGTCTACCAAAAGTAGACCAGCGTCTGGCTTTCATCAGAGCAGGAGCTGTTCCAGTTGCCAAAGAGTATCATAAGGAGTTGCTTCAGAGGTGCCAGGAGGCTGAAGGTCTGACAGCACTTGCTGAAGAGAATGAGATGGTGAAAGTTGCTTTCTGTGCAAATGCTGCACGTTTTTTTGAATGCAAACTGCAGGTACTCCTTACACCAGAGTTGCTTAGGTGGGGATGTATGATCCTTAAATTCCTCAGTTTGGGACAGATGATGGTGGAGAGAAACTCAGGAACACACAGGTGCCTTGCAATAGGGAGTCTCTTACTTGGTCATATATGTGGTAGCCACAGATGCTAGATCTCAGGGTTATTGATCCCATTTCTTGTGTCCTTAGTGCTTAAAGCTGGCTGATGAACAGTCACAATATAGCCAACAATTGGAGCTAACTAGACCAATCCCTGCAGGAGTCAGGGGAGGACATCTTCTTTCTTGAGCTGCGGCTTGCTCAATTGAGCACAGAGAGTGATCAGGACGCTGAAAATGATGGTGATGTTGAATCATCTGAGGACAGGTTTTATGGGTTGGAAGGAACCATATTTGATGAAGAGATTGAGCGGTTTGCCCGCCTTAGGAAAGATTGGATTCAAAAACTGGTGGCTGCAATGTCAAGAGGATTTGAGGCTCGTTCTCGAGAATATTTTCGCAACAAAAGAACATGGATAAAAGAGGGAAATGCTAGCATTCATGGTGTGCACTCTCCATCCTCTGTCTGAATTTGCTTTGGGATCAATGACCACAAGCCTATGGCAAGAAGGGTCTTATGAGTAGGGTATTCAAACTGGTTTTGGGGGTCTGGTAAGCAAAGTCTGAGAAGTTGTGGGGGGAAGGTTAGAAGAGACATTAATCTCTTATTCAGAACACAAAGAACATGGAATAAGAAGAATCAGAATCAGAAAAGTTGATAGCTAGGAATGATGTGTTAAGGTCTTGACGATAGAAGTCTGACATACCCTTCCATTGACTTGTTTCAAGTATGCAACATGGGTTGGGATGTCAAAGGTGATCTTCTACCCAGTCTCTAGAAACTTAAGAGTGGGATATGTATCTTTGAACAAGAACCAAAAGCAGGAGAGAGTTCACAGGCTTGTTGTCCAGAGGCAGTGAGGGCAGTTTTAATTTTCTGACGTAGTGTTCTCACATCAGAGGGAGGCCTTTTGAAAGCATCCAGGACCTAGTTCACCCTAGTGTACCTTTTTGCAAGTCTCAAACCTGGGCTGAAAGCCTGAATGGTCAATCAAATGACAATAGTATTGGAGTGAGCCTTCCGCACTGGCCTTTGGCAGTGGTTACTATTCTCTGCTTCTCCCTTCCACCACTTTCCCACTGGGCTTAGGATCTTAGTCCAAAAGTCTGTGGTAAGTATAGCTGTGTACATGGAATTTCTCTCCCTTGCTGTATCTCTCTTTGTGTGCTACACTCTGTCCAATTGGGCTTGGGGTGTATGCAATAAGGCTGCATAGCATTTCCTCAGAGTACAAATCTCCTCTACTGCAGTCCATTGTATGATGAACCAAATTGTGAACACACTCTAAAATTGTAACATCCATTTTGGTCCTCTATGTCCAGACACTACGTATATTTTGTCAGTATTCATAGAGAATCCAACATTGAACTGGGGTTTGTTGCAGGTGTGCATGAGATCCTAGATGCACAAGCTGGAAATGTTGCTGTGGACGAGCATGCTGAGAGTGTGGATGAAGTTGGTGTCTCAGCCACTCTTGTGGATGCATTGGCTGTGCTTCAAAGTCAGCTAAGAGCTCTCAATGGAGCTTTTGATGAAGTGAATTTCATTGAACTCTGGCGGGATTTGGCTGTCAGATTGGACCAGCTTCTTGTGAATTCACTTTTGAGTGGTTCTAACTTTTCCAACTTTGGCATCCAACAACTTACAGCGGATGTTCATGCAATTTTCCAAGTCTTCAAGCCTTTCTGTGTGCGACCAGCAAGCTTCTTCAAAGGTTTGTATAGGGGTATCCAGGCTGCTGAGTATGCATCTTTTAAAGGCCTTGTATAAATAGGAAACCAATGTCTCAATGCAGTAGGTGCAATTTGGGTTTATGCAGTTTCAGCTTATGGAGTTTATGATATTTGATCATGGAGCCCCTTTGTCCTAAAATCCCATACCAGCCTGAAACAGTGCACCCATGTACCCCTGTCAGGGGGGATCCATAATTGGGTCTCCATGGGACCTTAACCAAAACACAGTCTTAGGATTCTGCGTCCAGTGGTGCTGTCAGATTTCAGATCTTGCAGTTTAAAACCCGGACAAGAGACTCACAGTACAGGCAAGGACCTGGGGATCTGGTCATCCCCTATCTCAAAGGGTGTCCTCTGCATTATCTCTTGAGAAGTAATTGGCAATTGTCAGAAGGATTAGTCAGAAAACAGCCACTTTTTTGGCTTTTATTGTCCACTGTTTGGAACACAATCTGACTTTTTTTTCCCCTTAGTTTCAGTTGCATCTGAAGGCATGAAATCATCTTGATCTACCCAGACCTGAAAATATCATCGCAATTGTGAAGAAAACAGGCATGATTTGGTTTTTGCTTCAATGTTTGCTTTCTGCCATACTGCACACATTTGGTCTAGGAAGCACTCTTGAGTGAGGAGACCATCTTGC
>Ga0209611_10013026_pt1 | contig 11532 bp, 10 predicted proteins | sample S1TSphgellanicum_3_FD_187693 | JGI IMG/M metagenome (GOLD analysis project Ga0209611, IMG submission 187693) | Host-associated microbial communities from peat moss isolated from Minnesota, USA - S1T2_Fc - Sphagnum magellanicum MG (SPAdes) (version 2) | ecosystem: Host-associated > Plants > Peat...
CGTCATTGTCTGATTTTCTAGCTTGAATGCTGCTACTATAAAATCCGTTGCCTTATGGAGCTCAGAGATGTCAAGTTCAAAGAAGAATGTGAAATGATGAAGGCTCGCATCCGTGAGAGCGGAGGCACATATATATGTACATGACATGCAGGTAGAGCGAACAAGTTCGAAGAATCAGACGGATTTGCAAATGTAGAATGAAGAAGCAGCAAGTTACCTCAATCGCTCGATACTCGAAGGCGAGAGTCACGACCACCCCTGATTTGGTGATTTAACTGCAAAACTCTCTCAATAAAGAGTCGAGTCTTTCTAATATTGACAGAAGAACTTGATTTACTAACTTCCTTTGAGAAGATGGAAGATCCAATTGATTCCTGAGACAACAGATCTCTAATTTTGAAGCTTAGGAGTCTGCAATGGACAAGAATTAGCTGATGTTGTGTAAGGAAGCCATCGCAGTCATATGCATTATATAGAGCTGGCAGTCGCTTCTGATTTCGAGCAGTCGTGTTGACGACGCAACACGAATAACCGGTGCGCCTGGCCACCATTACTAAGGGGTCCAGGGGCTGACGAAAGCACCTGTCCTGACCAAATACCTCCAAAATCTTGCGTGGAACCGACAGGGCTTCCCGCTTCGACACTGTCGCGGGGTCCTGTTCTGCAACTCGGTAGCAAATTCTAACTGTCTGCAAACTAGCCCACCTTTGCTACCCCGTCTCGTTTGTACTATCGCCGCAAAATTCATCGACTGGTCACAGCTACAGCTCGCTTGCGATTGCAGTCACTGCCTTTGAAAGTGCGCGGAAACTGCTACAAAACAGAGAAAAAACCCGAAAGAAAAAAACTAACCATACAAGCTGTGAACTACGAGTTTAACGAAGCCCAAAATTAGACACCCAAACCCAACCCTCCTTGGACATTTCTCTGTACCCGCCCCTCCCCTCCAAAAGAGAAGTCATTGTTCCGAACCCCGGCGGAAACTATAACTCTCGCCTAGTGCCCAATTAACCTTTTCTGTCATCAAAATTTCTATGCATCTTCATGCGAATTTCCTGTTGGTTGGAACCAATTTGCAGACATGATGGCAGGATGTCGAATTGGAGGCCGAGGTGCTATTGTACTGGTCGGGTAAAGGAACTGGTGTGAATTCGACCAACTGTAGTTACTGACTTTCTGTTTTTAGCGGCAACTTGAGGAAGTTGGTGGACAACTAGTCGGAGGTACAAGTCAGAACCATCGAAGATCGATCGAGGTCGCAAGCGGAAGCTGCAACAGAAGCTCGAGCGAGCCAGACTGCGCTCCCGCGAACACCAGCAGCACACGAGCACGAGTCAGGGCACACCGGCGACCGACCGACCGACCCTATCTCTTTTTGTTCACTAAACACGAAATTCCAGAGTTGGGAATTACCGACTAAGATTTTATTTTTTCTAGCCTTCTTGTTTAAGCATTTGACTTCTACTGTTTGAATCTTGATAGTCCTTTGCAAAAACAAAATAAAATAAAATAAATCTTAAAAAGTACTTAAAAAATTCAGACGGGTTTCCAACTCATATAATATGTGCTTATCTTGGTTTTGGAAGTTGGAAGTTTCGTATTCTAGTTATAGGATTACCCTAGTTGTTTTTCCGTTTGACTTCTAGAGTTCAATCTTCTTAGGCCCGCTTTACACTAGGAGTCAGGTCCTATGCTCGACCCAAATCAAGCATTCCTATTGGTGAAAAAGTTGAAATCAGCCCCAATGGCTTTACGCTCGGAGTCAAAGCTGAACTGGAAAAAATATTTTCAATCTGCCCAAAGTTACTAATAAATGCTGAACTTTATGGGCTTGTATTGGCCCCAAGTCTGGAAAAAGGATACCATCAAATTTGGGGGTCCAATTTGCAACCCTTGGGCCCAATGTTCCAGCATTTATTATATTCTGACGCCAATGTTCTAGCATTTATTAGTAACTTGGGGCCAAACAACAAGCCAAAAATGCTCAAAGTTGGCACCAAGTTTTCTCGGCCCTGACTCCTGGTGTGAAGCAGGCATTAGTCTTCTTTAGGGAGGAAAAATAAATAATTTCATTTTTTCTGATGGGTTTCTAATTTTTATTTATGTACTTATCAAGTCTTGGAAGCTGGGTATTCTTGTGTAGGATTCTTTGCATACCCGTCAGAGTTTTTTTCTCCCAAAAAACTTCAAGCATGATTTATTTGTGGGCTCAAATACATGTTTTTCAAACGTACTTCTTTCACAGAAAGTAATCGTCAGTTAAATATAGAGGTAGAATGAAACTAATGCAAAAAAAGTCGCCTCCTTTGACATTTTTCTATAGCATCTTTTTCTTTTGAGAAGATATAACCCCTTTTTTCTTTTGTTGCGTTTTTTGCACAAATTGGGAGAATTTTGGAAACTTTAAACTCCATGAATTTTGCTAATGTTTTGAAAATGGCAAAAGAATATAGAAAGAGAAGACTACATTATGTCTATTTTGAAAGTGGCAAAAGTTTGCTCACCAGTCTTACACGTGATGTGCACAGGTTTTATTTTAGGAGTCTTCCAAAAGTGGGTTTCTTTTTTTTTTGGGTTGTGGACCAATGAAATAGCTTGATCACCAAAAGAGAAAAAAAGTCTTAATTGTTCCCCCAAACTAATTTACACTAATTACATAATGCAACATTAGCTCATATATTTCAACAACCAGGTTTCAGTGTTTTTTTGAGGAATTCTGTTTGGGAGTCACAGTGATGCCCACCCATAGAAAGATATAGAAAAGTTGGCAACCATCCTTGAGAAGATTTAGCCAAATCTGGCCATAAACGAAATATGAAATATAAATCTGGATTCATACTTTTACATATTTAGCTGCACACTGGAAACCAAATATAAGGACATGGAGATATTGATATTATTTTTTCTCACTTCTGGCGATTGAAAACCTTCAAAGATACTTCATTTTCAGTTTTTTAATTGATAATTTCGCTTTTTCTGGAAATGTCACCAGTAAAAAACAAAGGGCTCCAGTCTGTTTTCTCCTTTTCTCTGGGTTGTTGACTCTTTGGGTTTAGTAGGGTATTGTTATTGCTCCGAACACTTTTCCAAGATGAGAAAATCATTGCAGGAAAAGACTTAAATCGGAACAAGACGAATTCAGGCTTTAAATTTATGCTCTTTTGTGAAAGCCAGGCACGGTTTTCAACCCACGTTTTTAGCCTCTTTAATTTTGCAGAGTTTGCGTCGATAGCCAATTTAGCATGGGTGGTGGTAAAGTTGGGCACCCAAGCAAATTCTGCCTCAATATGGGCTTTTACTTCAGATCCCTGGTCTATAACACCAGAAACTGGGTGGGGGCCAGTTCCTAATCCCTGTGTGCCTATAGGCCCTAATATGCTCATTGATGGACTTGCTATGAATCAGCATTCAGCCCTAGCTGACCCACTCCCTAGTATGTAGAGGTCCAATGTTCATGCATGAGTTCTCTTGTGATCAATTGCATTAGAAAAGTGCTGGGATCATTCCTAGTAGCCAATCTGCTGTCAAATGTACGAGTCCCATCTTAGGTCTACTTTGTTTCCAAATGGCCCCCCTGGAAGGATGTTGGTCCAATGTCTAAAATGGCTCTTCTACTCCATGACTTGAGCTGAAAACAATATATTTATGAAATTTTCAACTCTGCAAATTAAGTTTGATAATTTTCTGTTGAATTTGGGGTGTTGGATAGCTGGTTGCCAAGCCAGGGTCCTAGTTGATGAGAATGTCAGGGTGCTACTTACACCATATGAACTCATTTACTTTGTGTGCTTTGGACTCCCATCCTAGGGTCCCCAGAGAGATTCAGGGTCTCTTTCCATTAGATTGCTCTAATCACAATTACACATAGTATGCTGTGATCAGATCAGCATAAGGGAAAGCCACTGAATTAGGTACTTGTTACATGGATATGTGCTTTATACGAAAAAACACATAGTGACTCATAGTTTGACTCACATCTTCTTTATTTGGTCAATACTTGACTAGTAGATATATGACAGAATGAAGCGCTTGACTACCTATAAGGTCTAGCTAGCTTGAAACACATAATGAAAAGGTCTTGTCGGGGCAGAATCTTTGATCAAGTAGCCTATTGGAATTTGCTCAATTGTTTCTGAAAAGCTCATTGAATTTCTGGTTTACATGTCTATACTAGTGTTGGACTGACTGGTATCTACTTTTGATCATACCATAAAGTCCTAATATGAGGTTTCTTCTTTTCTTGCACCTGGCAAGTACTGGTATTGTGCACTTTCAAAAAAGCTTTCATATTAGTCTGGTACTCGTATTAGCTCTGATTTTTTCTGGTATACATATAGGTATAAACTTGGTAGTGGTATTGGTATATGGAAAGTATGTACTTGCCATTGACTTGGACACGTACTTGACATTGACTTGGAGTTTTTGATGAAAATCTAAGTATTGCCAATTTTTCTCAGAAAAGTTTCACCAAATAATGAAATTTGACCACCAAAAAAAGCACTGACACAGTTGTACTATTTTTTAACGCTTTTCATTTGCCCTACTGGACTGGTATATATTTCGGACTTATTCTATATCTACCCTACATGCCGGTATACTTTTGAGGTTTACCCATCACCTAAAGAGATGTAATTGTTACTAAGTAGGTCAAATTGACCATGCAGAACTCATGCTCTACTTTTTTTAGATGCTTTCCCACAATTGTTTTGCAGGCAGTTATTGATGGCAGGTTTGTTTAACTTATTGTATTCAGTGTTTCTTTTCAATTTTCTGCTGGAGCGTCAGTAGGCTAGTGAGCAGTCATGTTTTGTGCATTTTTGTAATGTAGCAGCTCTGGCGAGCGTTCCCGGACAGATTCAGTTAGATTTCGTATAACTGGCGACACATTTGTAGAGGATCATTTAAACTGTAGCCAGTACACAAACTTGTGGCGACACGCCCCCAAAAACGGGTGTAGTTTGGCGAATCCTTCTTGAGAAAAGGGGGAATTTTCGCCAGAAATTTGAAGCAGTGTCGCCATTTGGCGATTTTTCGCCCTAAAAACAAAGACTGGTAGTGAACATCCAAAGTGAGATTTAACAATAAATGGCAACCTCTAAGAAAATAAAATTAATAGTTTGGTTGCCTAGAGCAACCAGGAGTAGACGTATAAGGGAACTAACCCAAACTATCTCTTTTTGGGGGAATTTTCTTTTTCAAAACATCGAACTATTGTGACAGAATGTTACCTCATTTTTTTAACACTTCAAAACAGTGCAATTTTTTTTGTTTATCCATCTATTGTGAGGAAGGTTTCTTTTTTCACTTTTTTCAATTTAGAAAAATTTTAAATTATCAGAATTAGTCAAAAATTACACTATGAAAAAGAAAATCCAAAACTTTCCTACTATTTTGTTTAAAAATAACAAAAGTTGTTGGAAAAAATTCACTCATTGTGAGGCAAGAATTCTCATGGCCAAAATAGACATTGTTCAATTAATGTTACCCTAGATTTACTCTTAACTTTTAGACCCTGGGGAGGTCATTTCCATTTTATTAAAAATGGCATGCAAAATAAAGGCTGCAACTTACTGAAAAAAATGTAAAATTATAATTTGTTTAAATGTAAATAAGGTGCTGATAATTCATTTTGAGGACATTTTGAGAATATATTTAAATATGTTAGGAATATGCTATTATTTCATAGCATATTATAAAATATCCTTTTGCCTTAGGCTTTTCCTAAAATATACAACAAATGACCTCCTTAAGTTTCAAACATACCCCAAATGAATTTTTCCCAGAATTTGATGATTTTCCCCATAAAAAACAAGGAATATGCCAATGTTGGGCAGTTCTCAGTAGTGCCTTTCGTTCTCAAATTGGTTTTCAAACTAGTTTTCATAATGAGAGCCAATTGGTATCTGATTTGGTGATAGCTAGTTTGAAAACTAGACCAACAATCCTCACCCAAGTGAGAACCGGGTTATTGATTATCTTATTTAAATTTTTTTTGAAAACCACTAGAAGAAATCTTGCCCATTTCAACCTTAAGTTTGCGACTACCATGCAACTACAATGGTAGTGGCTTCAAATTATAGTTGTATGTGCAACTACAACTTACAATTGCTTGGATTTTCATCAAAAATATGGATGAAAAATCATAATATGTCATCCAATATTGATTGTGTCCATTCATTGATGATATCATAGTCGTTTTTGCAACTACAATTATGTTCTCTATGACTAAACAACTATATTTTGCCACATGTATGTACACATGTGGCATATGATTTCTTTAATTTAGTTTTAATATTAATTAGCATAAATACTTTGACAATAAATAAATCATGATTGTTTGCTATAATGAAACATAAATTATTACATATTGACATCTTTTTTATGAGTGATGCCATTAATTACTATAATTCTAGAAAAACTTAACCACCCACAATATTTTTATGCATGTGTAAAAAATGCACTTCTATAACACCTTACATTCAAGTAAACCAAAACATTGATTATTCAACATTTTTACATATATTCTACTTCCAACGAGAAGTTATCTGATAAATCCACATGGATTGTACATTGCATTATTTACTTGTAGTTCAATAAATCTTCGATCTATGGTTGTGCGATTGACTTCTCAAACACCATTTCATATGTACATTCAAGGGCCAATGACATAGCTCAAACTAGTAAACTGGAAGTCAACATAAATTACTCCATGTGAATTCATTAGATAAATTTTAAAATTTTCAAAAAAATTATGATCATTATTTTTTCTTTATAATTTTATTATATATGAACTTTTAAGTTCAACCCATTATTAAGTAGATGCAAAATAAAACATGCACACAAGTCTACAAACTATCAAAACCCATGATTATTTGTTAATTAAAATAGCTAATTTAATTGAATTTATTTCTAACTAGCTAATCTATCCATAAATAACAATTTAAACTTATTTTCCTAAGTTTAATTTACTAAGCCTACCTATCATAGCCTAATGTAAGCCTAAATACTATTCAAATTTGTTGTTTATGCCATTTTTAGTTGTTTAGGAACTTGTAATTGTATAGACTAATTGTATATGGCATTTTTCACATAGTGAATTTTATAACATGTCAAAAGGTGTTCATAAAATATTTGACCTTATGATTCACTTTTTGGGAATTGATTAATAATCAAAACATGTTACATTTGGTCTTTTTGAAGCTATTGAGACTTCTAGAAAAACTTTGGCCAACAACTTGATTAAATTATTAAAAATATAGAACTTCAAAAAAAAAATTGTTTATGTGAAAGTCAAGGGATCTAACTCAAACACAATGATTGTTACATTAAAAATAGGTGTAAGTTGTGACATTTTAGGTTTGGAGCAAAGTTATAAAGGCATTTGCTTTAAGCATGAATTTTCCAAGGCTTGTCAATATGCTATAATGGACGAAAAACTTTGTAAAGACTTGACATATGTTTGTATTAAGATTGCCCAAGGATATTTGCAAAAGTGTATAACATGACCCAAAAGATTTGGTAAAGGTCAACAAGAATTGAACAAGCATGTGTTGAACTTGGTTTGGCCCCAAAGAAGTTGAATACTATAATGAAAACAAGGTAACTTATTTTTTATTTTATATATTGTTGCAATTTTTGTGATTAGTTTCAATTATTAATAAGTTTCCTAAAAATTTGTTTCCTCTTCTGCAAATTTGCCAATAGAATTATCCATTTTCAAGAGGCATTACAATTTCAAAAAGTAATTGCTCTGTTATAGTAAGCAAATAATTGTTAGGATGACTACATGAGTGCCTCCTCCTTTGACATGGCACATCTCTCAAATCATTATTGATGTCCTTTCCCATGTTGTGTATGCTTGTGTTCTTAATCAATCCAAAGGTCATTGGTTGTTAAGTGATGTTTGAAATTCTATAATCTCCATTTGTTTGAAATTGAAAAAAAAATAGGAATTCCAATTTTGTTTGATAATTTTATGGAAGAGGAATCCATTGTTGTTGTTTTTATCAGGTTTTTTGGCATTTAACATTAGAACAATGGTTTGTAATATTTAAGATTTTTTTTTTGAAAAAAAAATGAAAAAAAGGTTTATCACATTTTTTTAATGTTAGGTTCTAGGTTCAAGAACTTACAAATTTTAGTATCTTCATTTATTGGCCTCAAGCAAAACAAGGGCATTGTTGAAAAATATGATAAAAAAACCTTGTATCCCATGTTGTTAAAATGTTGTCATCATTAGCACCCCATGTTTAAAAATGCCACTATTGACTAAGGTGTTGTTGAAGATTGTAATTTAGACATTTTTGAGATGACGACAAGCACAAATGAACCAACAAAGGAGCATGTAAACATGGAACTTTTAATTTTGGGAAATTTCAAGTAGATGAAAAAGATATCAAAGTCCTTTTCAATGGAAGGGGAAGCATGAGTATATGTTTCCTACAATTGGAATCCTTGCTAATTAAATTTTAGGCATTGTTGGTTCACAAATTGAAATTAAAAGGATTTTTTTGGGGAAAAATGCTTATTAATATTAAGAGATGTGATTTGTAATTGGATAATTTAGAAAAATTAATGAATCAAAAAGTAGGTGTTGGTTTGGGATATTATTTTCCTTTAAAAGCCCAATGTGATAGGATACAAATCTTGCATTTTGGGAGTATGTTTTCAACTAAAAAATGTGAACCAGAATTGGGTCATTTTCATCAAAACCTAGTGCAAATATTACAGAAGACAAAACAATTACTTTAACACAATACCCACATGTGAGTTTGGCACAAAAATAGGTGTTGGTTTTGGGAACCCCAAACCATTTTAAACATGGTGGTTTAGGCCTAAGGTTGATGTGGGCATTACATTTCTAAATCACCCGATTACCTTTAATTAGGACCAAGTGTTTTTCATACATCCTTTTGTGTGGATATTGCATCATACATCATTTTAAGAACACAATACTTGCATCCCAAGGTAGACCATACAAATGGAAAACAAAAGAATGGAAAATATAACTCTACAATTCAAAGTTAATTGACCCAAAAAAACATAAAAATTTAAATAACCTTAATGGTAGATGCTATAGACTTTAACAACTATAAAACCATATATAAATGCAAAAAAAAAAAAGAAAAGAAAAAAAGGTGGGTGGGTAGGTATGGGGCTCAATATAAAGGTTTTGCTTAAATGTAGAAGTTTAATCAAGAAATAAAGAGGTTTTGCTAATAAGTAAAGGTTTAGTTACAAAGTAAAAGTTTAACAAAAAAAAGAAATAAGTTTTATTGAAAGTTATAAGTTTAATTAAGAAGTAGAATGGTTTTGTTGAAATGTAAAAATTTAATTAAGAACTAGAAAGGTTTAATCAATATGTAAAGGTTTAACTAAAAAATATAATTTTTTTGTCAAAAAGTTGAAGTTTAGTTGGTAAATACCGGTTTTGTCGAGAGGTAAAAGTTTAACCAACAAAATATAAAAATAAATTGTTGAAAGGTAAAGGTTTAGCCAAGAATAATAGAAGTTTTGATGAGATGTAAAGGTTTTTTAAAGAAAAAATAAAAGTTTTGTTAAAAGATAAATGTTTAGCCAAAAAAATATAAAACATTTATTGATAAATAAATATTTAACCAAGAAATAAAAAGGTTTGTCAAAATGTACAGATTTTTTCAATAAGAGATAGGGGTTTAGCCAAAAAATACAAAGGATGGGTAAATTGGATGGGTGGGTAAGTAGGATCAAAATATAGGTCAATACGATTGCTAGGTTAGTACGGTAGCTAGGTAGGAGGGTAGTATTGAGGTCAAGGTTGGAAAAATAATTGCTAAGAAAGAAAGGTCAATGTTAAGAGCCAAAAATGATGATGAAACCCTGCCATACTTTATAAAAAGAAAGCACCCAAGAAAGGGAGAGAAAAGGAGTTGAAAAGGTTGATTGTGATATAGTGTTGGTTAATGCAACACCATGAGTCGGATGAAAGAATGCAACTCATCCTATGGACATAATAGCCAATTGGTGTGTTGGTGGGTGCTAACTCACTTTGGTCCTTATAGTCAGCTGGAGTGAATTAATAGCCACCAATGCACTAGTTCAGGATGAGGTTGTTCAAGCTGTTTTGGGGATGAACCAAAAACACATCCTCCCCTGCCCAAGGTTTTTGGTTTTTTCAACCTCTTCTTTGCCCCAAAGTTTTTTTCATCTACCTACCTCCCCCTTCCTACTTACCTACCTCACTTCATTTTGTGCTCATTCCATTGTTAAAGTTCGGGAGAGCTTGAAGCAAGAAGGCAGAAGAGGGAGGGCAAAAATAGGAGCTAAAAGCAGGAGGGCAAAAGTGGCAGTTAGAAGAAAGTGCTTGAAACAGAAGGGCAAAAGTGGAAGGGCAAAAGCAGGAGGGCAAAAGTGGCAGTTAGAAGAAAGTGCTTGAAACAGAAGGGCAAAAGTGGAAGGGCAAAAGCAGGAGGGCAAAAGTGGGAGCCAAAAGTGAGAGGGCAAAGTGGAAGCTTGAAAGCAAGTTCCCTCCCTTCTTTTTGTTTTTTTGGTTATTTTCTTGTGTGTTTTGTCTTCTTCTGTGGAGGTGTTACAACGACAAAGGTGACGACAACAATTGTTGTTACCTTCTTCTTTATGTTTGAGAAGAAAACAAAGATGATGGTAATGTGCCATTGAATTTTTTTGTGGTGTTATTGTAGCGTAAAAGGCGACAACAACTTGTAGTTGTCACCTTCTTCTCTATGTTTGAGAAGAAGAAAATAACGACAATGTGCCGTCATCTTCTTCTATGGTCATGTTACAACGAAGAAGGTGATAGAAGCTTATTACCTTCTTCTCTGTGTTTGAGAAGAAAAAGAAGATGACAGCAATGTGTTGTTGTCTTCTTCTATGGTGGTGTTCCAACAAAGAAAGTGACGACAACTTGTTGCCATTACCTTCTTTTCTGGTGACAACGGCAACTTGTTGCCATCGCCTTTTTCTCTGGTGGTGTTATAGCGAAAAAAACAATGATAACTTATTACCATTGCCTTTTTCTTTGTGTTTGAGAAGCAGAAAATGATGGTAATGTGTCGATGTTTTCTTTTCTGGTGGTGTTGCAACGAAGAAAGTAATGGCAACTTATCACCTTCTTGTTTGTGTTTGAGAAGAAGAAGAAAACGATAGTAACACACCATTGTGTTCTTCTATGGTGGTGTTCTAATGAAGAAGGTGACAGTAGATTGCTGCCATCGCCTTCTTTTTTGGTGGTGTTGCAACGAAGAAGAAGACAGTGGCAGTGCACTATTGTTTTTTTCTGTGGTGGTGTTATAGTGACGAAGGCAACAACAATTATTGTTATCACCTTCTTCTTTGTGTTTGAAAAGAAAAAAATGACAGTAATGCATTGTCATCTTCTTCTATGGTGGTGTTATAGTGATGAAGGCAATGGTAGCTTGTTAACATCGCATTTTTTTCTGTGTTTGAAAAGAAGAAAAAAATAACGATAGTTTTCATCAACTTCTTCGATGGCTTTGTTGTAAAAAAAAACGATGGCAACTACCATCACCTTTT
>Ga0209611_10013027_pt1 | contig 11532 bp, 8 predicted proteins | sample S1TSphgellanicum_3_FD_187693 | JGI IMG/M metagenome (GOLD analysis project Ga0209611, IMG submission 187693) | Host-associated microbial communities from peat moss isolated from Minnesota, USA - S1T2_Fc - Sphagnum magellanicum MG (SPAdes) (version 2) | ecosystem: Host-associated > Plants > Peat...
GTCAATCTATGCCTACCGCACACAATAGATAATTCTGCATGACCACATGACCAAAATCCACATTGTATCAGAACTAACTTTTCCTTTTCCACATAAAATAAAATAAAATAAAAATAATTTTTAAAAAAATTGAAAATTGAAATCATAGCCCATTTTGGGCCTTTTGAAAAAAAAAACCTAATCGTTTAAAGAGGATTTTAGTGCGTTTTTGAAAATAATAATTTGACACCTTGGTGTTGATCAAAGTGCACCATTTTATTTTTGTTTTCAATTTTTGTTCATTTGTTTGGGTTGATGAAAGGAGAAAGAAATGGAACACAAGCATTTATAAGATTATTCTTTTTTCCCCAATTTCCCCTTTGTATTGAGCACCTATGTCTATTTATTTCCTTGCAACAGATGTAATTTATGGAGTTTGCTAGGGTTTCATCAATTTTACGGCATTTTGAGAATCTCATGTTTTTCTGTTGATATAAGTGGGCTCATCGCATAATGGCCTCTGCCATTTAAATGACATCCATAACGATGATAAATATTCAGGAAACAGCCGTCGTCGGAAAATGTAACGAAGTTTTTGTCTGTCCAGGTTTTTCATCCGTATTTGTTATCTGGATTTTGATGAGTGCAGACAGAATGCAGCCGTCGATCACCATACTGATCGATCTGCACCGTCTATTCTCGTCCCTTACAGAAAAGGCCGCATTAGAACAAAGTCTAGAGAGGAGGAATTTGAACCGCTGATTACGTTTGGGGTCTCTTGTGACCGTCCGTTTATGCCTTTCATCGTGCAAGCGAGGAGAAGCAAGAAGTAGATAACGGAGGTCGAGGAAGAAGGCGAAGGAGACGCTCGGAAACGAAGGGGAACATTGGACTGCAATTTATTTTTTCTTCGCATCAAATCGTGCGGTTTCCGACGAGATTCGGGTCAACCTGCTTTTCTTTCTATTTCGAAAAATTTCTTGTTTTTTTCTTTTTCCAATTGATTTTTTTTGTGGCCTGGCCTGCTATTATCATTTTTTTTGCGAAAGAAAATTCTTTCGTCAGAGTGCTGGGGTCGGGGGTGAAACCCCAGAAACCTTTGAAGCTTCGAAAGAAGCTGTTTTAGTTGTTGTTGCTGGAGCGATGGCGACTTTGGATGCCACCAGAGCGGAGCTCGCCTTCCTGGTTATGTACCTGAACAAGGCGGAGACGCGGGACAAGATTTGTCGTGCTATTCAGTACGGCTCCAAGTTCCTCAGCAATGGTGAGCCCGGCGTCGCGGCACAGGTGGACAAGACCACGAGCTTGGCTCGCAAAGTCTTCCGTCTCGCAAAGGTCGGTAAAAAAAGTCGCGCATCTCTATCTCGTCCTAGCCTTCCCGCCGTTTTGTTTCTGGTCCTCTCGCAACTTCAATTATCCGTGTTGAGCTCCATTGCTTCTTCGCCTAGTAAGCAACGAAGTTTCCTTCCAGAACTCATTGACGAGAATTGATTGTGAAAGCAGGGTTTTACTTCACAACTTCACCTGATTTCTTCAGATGTATTAGCCACAATTACTAAGGAAAAGGTCTATTATGGCTCCGAATTGTTTTTGTCTGTTGCGGATTCTAAATTAGGAGCGGTAGCTAAAAGGATTTAGAGATATAGCAGTGGAACAGCACTTGTAGCAATCTGTGTATTTAGGTTCTTTGTATAATGTCTGAAACAGGAAAAAGGTCTTAGAAGACAAGGAGAACAGCAGTCTTTATTTTTCTGATCTCGCTGCTTTGGTAGGCTGTCGGATAAGAGCTAATGTTAGCAATTTATCTGCATGACCAATAATTATGTTGCTGCTCTCCTTGTCACCTCTATAGTAGAAAAATAGTTTTTGGTTTTGGAGAATTTCCCTGGAAAGCATCAAAGTTGCTTGTTGATTATTCAGTTCCAGTACAGCAAAGTATCCTGGAAACATTGCACACTTTCATTCAGCCTGTGTCCTTCTTAAGGAATTCATGGCAGATTCATTCATGCCATGCAGAACCAAGGCTGAGGTTTGTTGACAATTGTGAGCAATTGTCAACAAAAGCTGCTATGAACTTGTAGCACTTGTGGGATGCTGGTGGGGTTCTCTTCTATCTTTGTTTGTCCTCTCTCATGAGGAAGGTATGGGGAGGATACAGCTGATGATGAAAGAATGGATATATACTGAAAGGGTGATTTGGGCAAATGACAGACATTGAATGAGTTGAATGGCTTACTTGCCCCGGCACAAAAATCAACACCTCTACCAATTGTCCTTCTTGGCAAGGTAAGAGTTTGCACATTCTGTAGCCTTTTGGTATTTGAGAAGAGGGAGATCTTAGCTATCACATAGATTATGCTCATGTACTGCACACTTCTTGCATTCTGTAGGCTGGTAGGGGGAATCTCTCTGCTTAGCAGCTCTGTAAATGGGAAATTGCTGTGTGTATTGTAGTGTGACAATTAGGATCAAGTAGTGATAGAAGATTCTTGCTGCACTTTTTTGATCTGTGAGCTCACTGAATCTTGCCTGACATAACAGATGCTGACATTTGTTTTTTGGTTGGCAGGCAAAGAATGCACTGGTCGGTACATTCTTCTTCCTTGATCAAATTTCATGGGCCGGAAAAACTGGAATCTACAAGGTAGGGAATCAAAATGGCATTAACACCATCTTCAATCCAGAATTTCTCACATGATGGTCAAATATTGAGTTGCAATCATTATTGCTGACAAGTTGGATGTTGATCTACCAGAATGAGGAGCAGGTGGAGCTTATATCTAGGATCTCACTGTTCTGCTGGATGGCTGGAACTTTCTGTACATCTGTTGTTGAGGTATGTAGTTTGTGACCACAATGTACCTACTTAATTTTGAGAAAAATAGTCATTCCAGATGCATCGTATTTGTTAGCTTCAATGTTTTGTGTTTGTCTGACACTTTTGGTCTTGCATCTGGTATTGAGTTACACTGTTTGCCACTGGTACATGTCTCTCTCATGATTGCCAACTGCCACAGATGCTCTCATCAGCCATGACATGCTACTGAAGGCTTTGGCAATAAGAGTAATGTTCTGCTTAGTTGCATTGTTGTTTCTCATGGCAACTTGGGACCCTCTGGTTTAGTTGGCCATCCTATATTGTGGCATTTGATTGGATGCATAAGAAAAATGTGTGCTACCACAATAATCATCAAGTCACCCATTGCAATTTTTACACATTAAAATTCTTCTACAGGTAGCAGAGGTAGGCCGCTTGACTGTCTCCACAAAGAAGGTGGAAAGTGACCTGAAGAAAGCAAAGGGTACTGGCAGTATTGAGGAAGGAAAGTTGGTAAGTGAATTCATACATATTTCCCAGCAAAATCTGTTGCACTGTACAAAATAGGTGGAGTTGTGCCAAGAAGTTCCTTTTGATGGAAGCTATCCTGTCCAATGTACCATCTTTTTCATGAACTCATTTGCTGATGAGGAATTCAGTGGAGTGTTTCAGGTAGGGCACTGTATTCTGTCTTGAACTGCTCTGCTGTTTTTATGTATGTGTGCTGGTGTCGTCTCTTTGTTTGGTGACCAATGCAGTTATGAGTATTTCTTTAGTGCTAGAAACAACACTGATTTGGCTGATACTGATGGACTGAGTCATTTCTGGCTGATGATTTGCTGGTGCAGAGGCAACAGCGAAAAGAATACCAGATTGAGACAAGGGAGAGGACATTGAATTTTATAAAGTCCTCTCTGGATATACTGGTTGCTGTTGGACTGCTCAAGTTAGCTCCTCGCACCATCACACCTCGTGTTACTGGGGCTCTTGGCTTCGTCACATCTGCTATTTCATGCTACCAGGTATGATGTCACAAAATCATGTTGCTGTGACTGTTGTTGTGACCACTTTAACAGTTCCTTATGGTGAAAGTCTCTAGAGTACTAGAGGGATGTTACTCATGAAGTAGTGAATTGTGAATGATAGTCCTTGCCTAACATGTGATAGTTATCAATTTTTTGCCCAATCTGCTGATTTAAAGAGACTCATCCTCTCAGCATGTTGCATGATCTCTGAGAAGCAAACAGACTATTGATACTTAATTTTGTGCTGTGCAGTTGCTACCGACACCACAAAAGGCAAAGAGCTCTTGAGCTTCTAGTGTTCCAAGTGCGGGGAGATGTCCTTGTAGTATTTGTTACCCTTGGTTCAGATGGTCAGTGTGTGTAATTAGCCTCTCATTTTGGTGTACTTCAAGCTGATATATAGATTTGCCCAATCAGATGTTGTGACTTTCTTTCTGCTTGTCCTATGATATTCAGGGTTACTTTGACCTTGTGAATGGTACAATATGCGCTAACAAACATATCACAGTGTATCACAGTGGGTACCTGGCAGGATCTTGTAATTAGGGTGCCTCTTTATATGCTTCTGTGACATTCTCTATTAAGTGATTGTGAGTTGTCTGGCCACAGGGCTACCAGCACAACAATTACACGCACACTCTCTCCCTGAGTCCCTATGGTTTTGTTTGTTGGGGTTGCATGCACTGTGTGCCTCGAGGAATGGTCCTACCAGTTCAATTCTACCTGATGAACAACTAATTGGTATTTTTGCATGTGTGGTGGAAATGACTCATGAAAGACTTTGAAACTCAGATAAGGGGATTCAGTTAGAGTCGGGAAGCTTTGTTGTTTGTTGTAACTGATAGGTCATATTATTTGTTAAGTGTATTCATGTATTGTGTGGGTTTCACAGCACAAAATCAAAATAAAAAAGAAACGTGATATCACAGATTGTCTTCTTTGATGAAACCTGGCCAAACAGACATAAAAAAGAAAGCACTTCTTTTGTTGCAAGATTCAACTAAAATTTTAAAAAAGACAAAATTGAGACAATTTCATCACTTTTCAAGACAGTTTCAACAGTTTTCTAAAACTGTGTTGTTGGTAAATGTTAAATCTGTCTCAACGTTAAGATAGAAGCACCCAAAATTGTCAGAATAAGCATATTGAATATATACAGTTTTTTTTTTTTTTTTTAATTTTATTTTTAATTTTTAAACAGTCAAATTTCCCTTGAAGACAAGAGGATTTAAAACTTAAAACAAGTTGAAGATGATTTTTAAATAAAATTTTAAAAATTGTCAAAAATTATGATAGGGGTACCTCGAGGCTTGTACTGTTAGTAGGCTCCCTTTGTGAATAAATAAATAAATAAATAAATAATTCACCCTTTGTGAATGGTGGGTTTAACACACATTGTAACACCTCAAATCTTCGAAAAAGCTTTTTTAATATGATCACATAGAAACCACATGTGTTTAAAATATGGGGGGGCGGCTTGGTGGTGTTTGGGGAGGCCTTTTTGGTTTTGGAGGGTGGGTGAGGGATTGGATAGGGTTTCTTTCTTTCTTTACCATATGGTATGGTTTTAGGTTAGCTTTAGGGTTGGTTATAAGTTTTAAGGTTTAAATTTAGTGATCTAGATTTTTTAAGGGGTTTTTATTTTATTTTTATGTACAACAAAATGTGTGTAGGTTTTAGAATCAGGGTGGAGTGGGGGCATTGAAGGACCCACAAAAAGTGGAGAAGGATAATAAAATATTTTGATTTCATAAAATATATATGTAATCATATATTTAGGACTAGATCTATGCATTCTTAGCTAATTTCCTACATAAATGTCACCAATATTTCACATTCGAAGTTATTGGCAAGCATCTAGATGACTCAACACAACATGATTGGGAGGGTGACTAAAAGTAAGGTTTTAGTTACAAATCTAATAACTTTTTCCCCTTTGTTTTGAATTTTACATATATAATTGATGAAACCCTATCTATAATTACTTCATGTTCTCTTGTTCTTGAATTGCCAATCTTAAAAGCATCCTTTTTTTTCTATGCTAACATCTACCATTGCCCTTAATAGGGCCTTTCGATCCTTCACATTGATCTCCTATTTGCTAATGATAGTGGCAAGGCTTTTGGATTGTGACATCGAGACCTCAATTTTGGTCATTGGCTTATCCATTGGTGTACTTGCAAATGTAGCAATAGGTTCTAATGATGACCCTCGCATCTCATTGAACATAGGGCTAGGTCTAGGCCTAACATAAGTAAAAGATGATGGATTCACATTACTTTCATCATCACCTTTTGATGCATAGTGATCAAGTTTTGACACAATTGAGAACAACATATGGTCATGTAACATGGAATGTACTCAAAAGGTGATAGTGGGCTTTTGTGGGCTTATTCCTGACCACAAATTCACATTCATTATCTTATGTCATGAATATTGGTTCAAAATTAGAACCCTTTATACCTATGAAAGACAAACAAATCCAATACATATTTGTTAGTGAAAAAAAATCTAATAAAAACCTTTTACACACAAGAAATATAATAAAACCTTAAATTTTCAAAGAGTGGCTTAAAAAAAACAAATTATGATTACAAATCCAAAGAGTGGCTATAAAATCCAAAGGATGGCTATAAAAACAAAAAGTGGCATAAAATCTAAAGAGTGGTTCAATAAATGAGAAAATGGTTGTAAATCTACAATATGTATGTAAATCCAAAGAATGGCTAAAATATCTAAAAAAAGGCTAGAAATCCAAAGAAAAGCAAAGGTCACAAAAAGTAATAAGGGGGGCGGGGTTCGGATATTTGTGGGTTTTAGGGTTTGTAAAGGTCAAAGAGAGGGGTTTTTAGGACTTTTTTAGGTTTGCAAATGTTAGAGAAAAAAAAGATGGGGTAAAAAATTTTAAGGTTTTTTATAATTTACACATGTCAACAAGAAGAAACAAGAGAAGGGGAGTGGGAGGGGGTCAAACAAAGGGTCAAAAAAAGGAAGGGAGGGGGTCGTTAAGTTTTTTTTAAGATTTGCAAATGTGAGAGACAAGAGGGATGAAGGGGGCTAGGGTTTTTTAAGTTTTTCCTATAGTTTGTAAAAAAATTTATTTAAAGTTTGGGGAAGGGTCAAAAAAAGAAATAGGAGAAGAGAGGGTTGAAAGGGCAAAAGCAAAAGAGAGGAAAAGGAAAAAAAATTTCTTGAGATCAAATGCAAAACTAACATTCAAGTTTGAATTTAAAACAACTTTTAATCCCCATCATCAAACCCAAATGCCACTCATGGTTTAGCTTGACAATTCAAACAAAACCAAAATTTTATAAATTTGTGTGAAACAACTATATAGTTTGTATTTGTTGCAAAATTTATGAGATGATACAAACCCTAGCTACAACTTGCCTAGTTCAATCCCTTAACAAAGCTTGTTCAAAACTTCCTTTAAAAACAAATTACACATTCCACTTTATCCAACTTGCATGTTCTTGCAACCCTAAACTACAATTGACTTTTCAAACAAAGTGTAATTTGTTTCCTCCTTTCACAAATGCCATTGTTATATCACACATATTCCCAGCTACCCATAAGCCTTTCCATGGTTTGATATCTTTGTAAAATGAACAAGGCATGGTTCATTTTGTGGGTGAGAATGTCCCTTAAAATGCATTAAAGGTGATGAGAATCAACCATAAATTTTATTTGAATTTAATTACAAGAAATGGTCAACTTAGGTAGTCTCTTTGAGAGTGGTTGGATTATGAGGTTTTATGTTTAAACATGATTTTGCACCCCACAACCCAAGACCCACCTTATGATTTAGATTTTGAATATAAACCTCCTTGCTTGGGTCTAGAAACCCCTAGGTAGAAACATAGATGATGGAATACAAGTTAACATCACCTTGAAAAGATTGTGAGGAAAAATTGCAAACGACCATACACATAAAAGGACTTAAAGGTCTTTTAATTCACCAAAGGTTTTCAAAATGTTGTCTCTCACCTCACTTCAATCAAAACTTATGTGTGGTTTCAAAATGTCACTGCACTTCACCTTAGTTAAAACTTGTGTGTGTAGCCTATCTTGAAGACCTTAAGTGTTTAGAGAAATTCATTTTAATGAAACAACATTTTAGGCAACACAACCTTTCACATTACAACATAGCCATGTCTAAGAAATCTCTTTAAGGAATTGTGGGTGATTGTCTATGGAAAGGTTATGTTCACAAACATTTATGTTGAAATTTTGCAAGCCTTTCATGAAATCATCTCGAACTCCAATAAAACAAACACATTCAAACTTGAGATGAAATTCAAAATTATATTGAAATTGGTGTAATTCTAAGTTTCATCTTAACTGCTTTTCCTTCATATTGTGATGACCTCAACTTTTTAAATTATTCTTTTTGTTTTGGCATTTTCAAGATTTTATGAATATTTGAATATAATGGTAGAAAGTGTGTTGGCAACTTTCCTTTGCATGTTTGCCTCAAGTAACACAATTAATACCAAATTCCTTTTAGCACTCATAAATGTTATCACAAATGTTGTAAGGAGTTTGCTCACGATTGTGTCACCCAATGCAAATTAATTTTAAAATGTTATCTTCACTTAACATTTTGATTATGTGTTGAACCTTAATAAACAATTTCATCCCTTATTAGAGCCATTTTACAAATAACTCTAGTACTTGGGTTGTAATCTTAACCATTTAAAAAATAATCTTAAATTGATATTTATTGTATTTAGGCATTCATAAGCATATTTAAACAATTATGGAACGCTATAGGAAAGCATGGTCTTGGTTGGAGTGACCTAGCATTTGCCAATGCACTAGTCCAACGAAACCTATTGTTGGTTCTATCGATTGGATGAAGCTTTGTTTTTCTTTAAAATATTCACATCCTCATTGTCCCCTTTTTTTTTTCTGCCCTCACAAACCTATTTGTCTTTTCTTGCTTTTCTTCTTTTTCTTTTTCTCCTTGCTCTTTTTCTTCTCTTTCTTTTTGCTAATCTTCCTCCTTGCTCTTCTTTCTCTTTTATTTCTTGTTATTTTTTCTTTTTTTCTCCTTGCTCTTCTTCCTTTTTTATTTCTTGCTATTTTTATAAAAAAATTCCTTGCTCCTCCTCCTCTTTTGTTTCTTATTATTTTTTCTTTCCTTCTTCCTTACTCCTCTTCCTCTTTTGTTTTTTGTTTTTTTTTCTTCTCTTTCTCTTTGCTCATCTTCCTCTTTGCTCCTCTTTCTATTTTGTTTCTTGTTATTTTTTCTTCTCTTTCTCTTTACTCCTCTTCCTTTTTTGTTTCTTGCTATTTTTCTTATCTTTCTCCTTGTTCATCTTCCTCCTGGCTCCTCTTCCTCTTTTGTTTCTTACATTTTGTTCCCTCTTTCACGAGGAATGTAGTCCTGGCTCTCTTCAGCCAAGTCAAAAAAATAAAATCATTTTTTATTATATTATATATTTATAGATGAAAAGTGTGCTTTGTAAATAAATGACCTAAAGAAAGATGGCTGCCAAGATGAGGCCTCTATTGAGCTTTTAGCCTCTTTATACATAGGTGAGAGAGAAAGAGTAATATGTGGGGTTGTTGGCCCATAAGAAATCCTACTAGGATTGCTAGGCTAGAGGAAGGAGTGTGAAATAATAAAAGGGCTTTCAATACAAAAGAAGCCTTTAGTTATAAGGTCCGCAGTAAAAAGTAAGCAAAAAAAATTATGTATTTTATTTCCTCTCTCATCTTCCTCCTTGCTTCTCTTCCTTTTTTGTTTCTTCTTGTTTTTTTTCCATCGTTGCTTCTCTTCTTTTCCTTTTTGTTTCTTGTTGTTTTTTCTTCTCTTTTTCCTTGCTCCTCTTCCTCTTTTGTTTCTTTTTGTTTTTTCTTCATATTTTCCTTGTTTCACTTTTTGTTGTTATTGGTTTTTTTTCTATTTCTCCTTACTCCTTTTGCATTTTTTTTTTCTTTCCCCTTGCCTTGTTTTTTTTTTCCCGTCCTTGCTCCTCTTCCTTTTTTTCTTGTTTTTTAAATATTTTTTTGCTATTTTTTTTCTTGTTTTTCTCCTTGCCCTTCTTCATCTCTTTCTCCTTGCTATTTATTCTTCTTTTTCATGTGTGTTTGGACTTGCAATTGGGAATACAAATAGGATTTGAAAAAACATTGTAACTTATTACAAGGGTTGGCAACTTTGGTTTCAAGCACGATTATAATGCAATTTGGAGGTGGTTTTGGAACAAAAGACTTGTTACAAAAACACAATAAAACTTGGCAACTTCTCAAGTTATTTTTTATTTTATTTTTTTTTCTATGTTTTTTTTTTCTATTCCTTTTTTTTTTGGTTCTTTTATTTATTTATTTATATTTTTTTGCATTGTATTTTTTTTGTGTTTTTACTATTTTTTCTTTCCCCCCCCCATATTTGTGCCTTTTCTTACTTTTTTTTTAATTATGTATTTCATTTTGGTTTTTTTTTGTTTCTCATTTTTTTTAGTATGTGTGTTTTTTTTAATTAATTAATATATATTTTATGTTTGTGTGTTATTTTTTTTACTAATAAAACCTTGAAACTTTTATTTACTAATGCATGTTTGTATTTGTGAATTAGAATGTGTGAAACCACCAAGGATGAGTTTGTGATTAACATAATCATCTTCACAACTAACACCAATAATTGCACATGTAAATTTTGTTACAAAGGTGATCGAAAAAGCTACAACTTATTGCCAAGTTCATAACATTATAAATGATGAGGCTAATGATAGAAAGGGATTTTATAATGAAGAGGGAGTAACATGGCATTACTTTTCTTTTTGAATTAACATGGACTTATTGATTTGCATTTTTTTGATGTAATTCTTATGGTTTGGTGCGTTTTGCATTTAGCTTATGTGTACATAGAAACAAAAAAAATTAGTTTATGCCATTTGGCATATTGGCAACCAATGACATGTGAATGTTTTCCAAAAGATCTTAGTGAATTATTGAATTTCAAATTTACTTCAAAAGTTTCATTAATTCATATAAATATTGCCTCTTTACAAATTCAAATTTTATTATGTTAATCAAGTAAAAGAATATGAAACATTAATAATAAAAATAGCATTTGTTTGACGCACTCTTAAATCCCTTGTTGACCCCACTTGAGGGTCCAACTAGGTAGAGTTGCGAAAAGTTGGAACTTGAGGGTCGCTCCCGACTTCCAACACTAAAAAGGGGTAGAGGGGCGTGCTAGAAATCCCAGGATTAGACTAGGAAGAAGGACTAGATTATCAAGCTTGAATCTGCATCCAAAACTAACCACAAGAGGGTTAGTTAGCATTCGAAAACACCTTTGGGTGTTGGGACAAGCCATGGGCACTTTCACACACAAGACTCACCACGGCCCAGACTCGGGGGAAGCCACCACCTTCCCCCATATACTATTCTCTGCGTCTCACCGTAGAGGCTACATCTGAATGGCTCTTTTTCCCGGGACTCCCAAGTTGGAGTCCTGATACTGTCCCGGGTTGGAGTCCCAGGTTGGAATCCCGGGACTTTGCTCCTCGCCCTGAACTCGGATCGAGACGAGGTCTAAACCAAAGTTGTAGCTCTCATCGAGAGCTTTCCAACGTCGTGTCACACTCTTTGAAGCGACATCGAGAAGAGGTCAATTCCTGACTTTTAGTGGTCGGGAGTCAAACTGGCAGTTTGACTCTCGGCCCTTCTTTTGCCCATAACTTGGGCTGCAGATGT
>Ga0209611_10013028_pt1 | contig 11531 bp, 5 predicted proteins | sample S1TSphgellanicum_3_FD_187693 | JGI IMG/M metagenome (GOLD analysis project Ga0209611, IMG submission 187693) | Host-associated microbial communities from peat moss isolated from Minnesota, USA - S1T2_Fc - Sphagnum magellanicum MG (SPAdes) (version 2) | ecosystem: Host-associated > Plants > Peat...
ATTGGGTATGAATATTTTTGTTTAATGCCAAAAATGTAAAAAATCCTAAAAAATCCCAAAATGAATTTTAAGCAAACATGTTTTTTGGCATGTTTATTTCCTTCACATGTGACCTACATCTAAAGTTAGACATTTTGAACCCATTGAACATTTTCTTTTATCAAATGGTTTACAAAAAAGAATCCTTTCCTTCAAAATTTCAAGACTTTGAAATTTTGAATGATTTGGTTTTTCATCAAATTCATCCAATGAACATCAAGTTCATCCATAGAAGGGGGCATGTTTTTGTTGTACAAATTTTTTTAAATCAATTATATGATTTTATGCCTTCCTTTTGATTATTTTTTTTAAAAAGTACTTTAGACACTTGATTCTTTTAATTTATAGGACTCAAAAGGACATTAACATAATATCCAAACTATTTTAAAATATTTTTACTAATTTAAAAAGACATCATTTTTTCTATTGGCATACAATAATCCACTACAATTATAAAAATATAAGATAAAAAAAAAATTCAAAATTGTGCTTTTGAATTCTTTTTTCAATTAGACACTCCTTCTTGGTACCCCAATCATGAATGACCCATATGTTAATGTAGCAAATTAGAAAAATTATTAATAAAAACTATGATTGGTCATGTGACGTATAATAAGGTGTGTTACACATTGAAACTTTCTAGAATCACTTACATGGCTAATCATTAGAAAATCATTATGGACCCATATTAATATAAAGATTAATGCACAACCATTTTAGAATATCATTTGATGCAAGTGCAGTCATACTAACATGTACTAAAAGTAGTCGTAACCACTATTTAATTTTTTGAACTTTAGATTATACAAAATAATTTAATAATAATAATAATAATAATTATTATTATTATAAAATGTTATTATGAATACATTACATACATATCATAAAAAATTGGAATCAATCTAATGAGTGAAAAATATGTATAAGGATTTAAAACCTCTTATAACCATTGTTTAAAAACTACGTAAAAACAATTTAAAAATAATTTTGACATTAAAAGGACAATTTGAAAATATTTTTTAATGACATATTTTGGGGTTTTTTAAATATATAATTTAACATAATAATATTTAAGAATTTTTTTTAAAAAATTAATGTTTTTTGAAAGATGTATTAAAAAGATTTTTAAAATATTCTAAAAATAAGGTAGTGGTCTAAGGGAGCACATGTGACTCAAGTAATAACACAATTGGACCCATGCACTCACTAGAAGATCAATGTACACCCACTAGAACAATAAGTAAAATTGTGATAAGAATATCATTATGTAATCACAAAAACATCAATATGTATTTCACTTAAGAATCACAGGGAATAAGCCACTCACCGTCGTTTTGGATACAATACATGCAATTATAATAGACTAACCCATTAAGATTCCACTAGTCATTTGAAAGTAAGTGTAATTAACTAAGTGTACTACTTCTTTTTTTCAACAAGGCTATTGATGCAACCTTCCAATGTTGGAATGCCTCACACACAACTTGAGTCTTAATTTGTGCTTCTAACTACTTGCACAAGCAATCACATTTGTACATTAGCCACCAACCACAAGCTAGCTCACACTAAGACTAGACACCCATGTAACTTGATGAATCTACATTAGATCCATTTGTCGACTTCCTCTCTCAAGGCCAAGATCTTCATGCCCATGCTCACTCTTGAAGCATGTCAAGCAACCACCTAATGGCAATTAGCCCTTTACATTATAAAGCCTATTAACATCTCGTTGTAATGCGAATCACCTTGTGGTCGGTGGTGGGTCCCGCACACACTTGAGCTTAATACAATTTTGCTTATTATAATCATCAACCACAAGACTACATGATGAGTTTGCATTACTCATCACTTAGCTTAATCAATTTTACTAACTTAGTGCACCCCACACCAAGGGAACCCACCAAACACCTATGTGTGGGAAGGGCATGTCAGATATATTCATGGATTTAAGGCAGCCTCTAGATACATTACAAATTATAGCCAAGTTCCTTATAGAAGAAGGTAACTAAGGATATGAGGTATGTGGAGGTGTAGGTGCATGCATACACATAAGTCAATTGAAACTCAGTGGTAGTGACTTAGTGGCATGGTCTACACACCACGAATCCTACCTTTAACCCCTCACCAGTCTTCTAGCTTTTTCTTGGCCTCCATCACCTTGTCTTTTATTTTTCCCCCCCGACATATTTTCAATTTTATTTTCTCCCCATAATAGAATATGTGCAAGAGTAGGAGATTGTATTAGGTGATATCCAATTAACTTCTCACAAATTACAAATAGTGATGTGGCCTCCTCCAAGGCAAAGGAACATTATTTTTGAAGTTCATCTTTTGTTTGCATTAGTAGGAAACACGGACCTCAGCATTGTGCATTCTATTCATTTTCAAGTGGATTAAACCAATTCCACTATATTATATTATAGTGACATCTTTTCATGTGTATAACTTAATGGAATTGCCCAATGGATGGGGTCATGGGGCAATGACTAGTGGAATCTTAATGGGTTAGTCTATTATAATGGCATGTATTGTATCCAAAACAACAGTGAGTGGCTTATTCCCTGTGATTCTTAAGTGAAATACATATTGATGTTTTTGTGATTACATAGTGATTTTCTTATCACAATTTTATTTATTGTTCTAGTGGGTGTATATTGATGTTCTAATGAGTGCATGGGTCCAATTGTGTTATTTTTAGAATATTTTAAAAATCTTTTTAATACATCTTTCAAAAATAAATAAATAAATAAATAAAATATATATTATTATGTTAAATTATATATTTAAAAAATCCCAAAATATGTCATTAAAAAAAATTCAAATTGTCCTTTGAATGTCAAAATTATTTTCAAGTTGTTTTTATGCATTTTTTAAGCAATGGTTATAAGAGGTTAAAAATCTTCATACATATTTTTCATTCATTAGATTGATTCCAATTTTTTATGATATGTATGTAATGTATTCATAATAACATTTTATAAAAATTATTAGTATTATTATTATTAAATTATTTTGTATAATCTAAAGTTCAAAAAATTAAGTAGTGGTTACGACTGCTTTTAATACATGTTAATATGATTGCACTTGCATCAAATGATATTTTAAAATGGTTGTGCATTAATCTTTGTATCAATATGGGTCCATAATGATTTTCTAGTGACTACCCATGTAAGAGATTCTAGAAAGTTTCAATGTGTAACACACCTTATTACACATCACATGACTAATCATAGTTTTTATTATCAATTTTTCTAGTTTGCTAGATTAACATATGGGTCATTCATGATTGGGGTACCAAGGAGTGTCTAATTGAAAAAATACTTCAAAAGGACAACTTTGGATTTTTTTTATCTTATATTTTTATAATTGCAGTGGATTATTGTATGCCAATAGAAAAAAATGATGTCTTCTTAAATTAGTAAAAATAATTTAAAATAATTTGGATACTATGTTAATGTCCTTTTGAGTCCTGTAAATTAAAGGATTCAAATGTTTAAAGTATTTTTTTTAAAAAAATTCAAAAGGAAGGCATAAAATCATATAATTGATTAAATTTTTTTTGTACAACAAAAACATGCCCCCTTCTATGGATGAACTTGATGTTCATTGGATGAACTTGATGAAAAACCAAATCACTCAAAAATTTCGAAGTCTTGAAATTTTGAAGGAAAGACTCATTTTTGTAAACCATTTGATAAAAAAAAATGTTCAATGGGTTCAAAATGTCTAACTTTAGATATAGGTTTCATGTGAAGGAAATAAACATGCCAAAAAACATGTTTGCTTAAAATTCATTTTGGGATTTTTTAGGATTTTTTACATTTTTGGCATTAAACAAAAATATTCATACCCAATTATGTATGATTGTGAAAAATCACCATTAACACATGAACTATCTTATATTGGATTATTCGATTTTTTTCACTTAAGTTTGTTTCATGTAAATGTTATTTGTAAAAAATAGTTCTAAAAAGTCCATAAGTTTTTTTTTCCTTTTTTGGTACCCTAACCGTGAATGGACCCATATTACTTTCACATTTTAATTCTAAATATAAGTTTGCGCTAACATTCATCATTGTAGGATGCAATACTAGTGGCTAGGCTCACTATAGTTAGGTGGTGGGATTGATCATCCTATTCCATGTCATTATATCTATTAGTGACTTAGAAAGGTCATTTACATATAAAAAGTTCACCATAATCCAAATCTTCCAACTACCATTTTTCTTGTGTTTAATCATAATCATGCATCACATTAGAATTCACAAAATTTAAATCCCTAAGAATTGTGTCATTTTATTTTTCCCATGAACAATTTTGGTCATTCACATAGTTAGGTGGTCCATACATTATCTTTGGTAAGGGTGTGAAAATCTACCCTAATCATCAAACACTATAATGTCATTCATATCATGTTAAAGATTACATGTCACTAAGTCATAAAGCTTCTTCCTAAATATTCAAATTGTTGCCCCATACATGCACATGCCCACATCTAAAACATATGTAAGATTGGTCATTATGGTACATGTCACTTTATTCCTTTTCATTCAAGCATGGTCATTCACATAGCAAGGTGGTCCATACACCACCCTCATTAAATTGAGAATTTGCCCTAGGTAGTCACAAAACATTATTTCATTGATTTCATATTGCTACTTGGCCTATGTAGATCAATAAGTCGTAATTAAGGCCTAATAACTTGAGTTAATTTGATGTAATGTGTCATTTACATGCATTTCTAAAATAAGGTGCAATGGTTTTTCATTTTTTTTAACCCCTTTCCTTTGAATGGTCTCCTCTTCCCCCTCCTTCCTCATTCAATCATGGTTTATATACATTAACCCTTAAAATGCAACACATTTTGCACAAATACCTATGTTATTATAGCCAATTCAATCATTAAGATTAGTGTTGGTTTTATTAACATTTATGTCAATGGTGGTCTTTGTCATTCATTAGGACTTGGGTTTGTTACTATGACCTATGTCACTAATGTTTGTTTCAATTCAAACTCAAAGTGTATTATGTCATTAGGACATATGCCACTAAGGCTCTTGTTATTTATCCTATGTCATTCATGTTTATAATATCACTAAGGGCTTATGTTAATTAACCATTTTCACTAAGTTTATTTGAAGTTTATGTCATTTAAACCAAGTTTATTTCACTAAGGTTTGAGGTTTGTGCATAATTTCGGCTTGTATCATTAAGGTCAAATCAGTTACACCTAATCTTAATGCCATAGATTCTACTTGTCATATATGCTAGCCTTGTATTATGAAATTTGCTAAAAACATGAAATTAGAAGTCTTATGAATTCAGAACTTTATAATGTTGTGTGTACATGTGAGTGTGCACACTTTGTGATAAGTTAACAATTTCCATTGAACAATCTACTTGCATCATCTACAATTGCAATTCCATGAAATGTATTAATGACATTCACTTTAAAACTATGAGATCCTTTACATTTCCATGAAAAACACACATATTTGAACTTTCTCAATTGGCAGTTGGAGTCTAGAGGTAGTGAACATTTGCATCCCACATTTGTATGGGGTAATTTTCCATACATGCATCTAGGATCCCTTGTATATGACTTGCATCAAAACAATAAGATTTTCTTTCATTTCCAAATGTTTAAAAACACCTTGCAACACATATTACCCTAGGTTGTTGCATGGAATAGTTCTATAGGAATGACCTCCAAAATCATTAATAATGTCATATTTACGATACAATCATCATTAATCCCATCACTTAGTATTACACATGGCCCTTATTGCACCATACCATGATAAATGACAGTGTAAATGAATTTATGGAATTAAAGTGTGAAAATAGTAATATGCCAAACATCAAACAAAAATATCAATAAAGGGGGAATGAAAATGCCGAATTGACCATTCCATGTTTAAACTCTAGAAAATGGTTCCTTGTAGTTAGTGGTTTGGGCATGCATGGTGATTGTGCAATGACTTGTCCCTTGCCATAGGACCCCAATCACTAGGAACATCCAAAACCAATACCAAACCATTATAGTGGGATAGGTGCATTCCACTCAAAATTTGAGTGTATTGGTTAGTGATTGCGATCACTTCCACTAGTAGGGTGGGGAAGCATTGCAGTTAAAATCCTAATTTTTTGAATTTTCATACCTTATAAATGGAGTTGGCAACACTTGCCTCTTATTCCTTTGTGTGCTGCAGATGTGCCACTTCCTCTTGAGGTGCAACATTTTATATACAATCAAACAATAAGTCAAAAATAAAATAAAATAGCAACATCAATTTCCAATACTCTGCCATAAAAAACAAAGCAATAACATTACATTAACAAGCATAGTAATGGTTGCATTTCCATGAGCAACTTAGCCAAACCAAGAAACCAGCAACCACTTGACCATCAGCAACCCCATCCAACAAAACCTTGCAAACATACATGTGATTGAATGGGTGTACTCATGGTTGGGCATTTAACATGCACAAACATCGCATGGTTGGGCCTTTAACATAGCAATGGCTGCATAATTTGCGTCGAATGATGCTGGAGTTTGCAATGTAGAGCATTATGAATAAGTTGCAATGGATTGGTAGCTCGAGGTTGCTTGGCCTCTTTGCGAACTAGTTCACGAAATTGCTTCCCATAGATGCAATTGTCACAAAAGTTAGTGTGAAGAAAGTTGTCTCTGCAAATTTCGTGTGGCCCTTACCACACTATGGGTCCGTTCCCATCCAATTGCTGCATAACAGTAGCTACTATACAATCAACTTGATTCAAGTGGAGTCAGAGAAGAAAATGATGCAAAGTTTGTTGGTGCTGAGCTCACTTTTGTTTCTTGATAGTCCAATTGTGTTCTATCCACCATTTAAACCCATGCACGTCAAGAATCAAATCTCCTCTGATCAGCCAGTAGATTTGAATTCAATTACATCATTGTGCTGAATGAATATGCTGAAATATTTTGTCCAAGACTATGTTTCTCAGATTGCTACATGTTCACACAGTGATTGCATTGGGCCCTTGAAGCCATTAATCCAATAACTGATTCTACCTCTCAAATTTAGCGTTGTCTTCAAACAGAACTTTTGACAAAATCAATGGCATATGTTTGAATGCCATTGCTAGTGTTCAGGTTACTTGTCTAGGGGTCAAACCATACACCTTCAAACATATGTACATGATTTTTCATAAAGCATGGACCAATAATTTTCGTTTCTCCACAACTAGTTGAACTAACCACACATATCCCTTTGGACACAAATCCCTCCACAAATCCTTCTGGTACTTGAGGCCAGCCTTCAGTGACTCAGAACTCAAAACACACCTTTCAAAAAGTCCAAGGGAACTAGAAAGCAGGAAAGATGCAGCAAAAGGAGATGAGATCACTCATTGATGCCCACACTAATGGGGCTCATAACATCATGTCCCTGATGTCAATTTGATATGTAAATGGATTTTGGATTGCTACGGCTGTACCCTATAGCTTGACAAACTTCATCCATACATGAATTCTAACTCACTCCTCAAGCCAATGATATGTTTGTTGCCACTTCCTGAGTGTGCTTGAAATCCCACCTCACAGATTGAGAATATAAGCCAGTTCATACTTATTAAATCTAGCAGATTTGCTCAGATTTCCCATGCACTGAAGTACACTGAAATAGATCTAATCAGAGATTTAGATTCAGCAAACAAGAACTTTGGTGCACTTGGCCACCACAGCAGTCAGCATCTAGTCAAACAAAACATTCTGTTGTCTGGCACTGATGCAACTAGATGTAGGCATTTATGATCTATCAGACTTTGGAACATCAAAGTAGAAATGGCTGGCAAAATTGGCTATCTTGTCTGCAGGTATCAATGTGATGATGAAAGCATTATTTGAGGAAGATTTGTAGAACAGGATGTGTTTCTCATTTTACCTCGTATGTATCTAGCTAGAGTTGTGAACATCTGCTATGGGTGGAAACTTTGTTGGGCATACTCTGGAGGCTTTGCAACAATGTAAGGCTTGATGTGGATGCTGCCAAATCCCAAAAATCATAAAAAATTTGGAGAATCTTCTGCAACCAATTTGAACCTCAATTTCCTTGTTTTGCCAACATGTAGAAACAGAGATTACCATCAACAACATGAGCTTGACACACCTGTCATATTTCAAACACATCAAATTATTAGCATGAGCCCAGTATTCAAGGTAGAGATGTTTTAGTATGTATAGATTACTTTTAGAACATGCATCTAGGGTTCCAGGCGAGTGCACCTGTGATGTCTTGCGTAAACTGCAACGGCTAATGCCTCAAACATCCTCAACCATAGAAGAATCTCTTGAATAACCCATGAAAACTTTGCCAGAGCATACAAGGCTTCAACTTTGTGTAAGTGATGAGGTTATTTGGTGTTGACATGGAGGATAAGTTCTCTACACTCTTGGTCATGCCTTCCCATTCTAGCAAGACCACCAGTGCTACATATTGCATATTTATGGATAAGGAGAGAGATGATCTAGCTAAATAATCCAAGCTCCAGCCCCAGCTATCTAGAAAAGTCAGTCAATTGCCCATAACAGCTCCTTATGACCTTCTCTATGTTGTCAATTATTATGTCGAGCATTGAGGTGATGTGATAGTCCTTCCCACATCTCACCTGTATAGCTTAGGTTCAGTTACTACTATCAAAGTGTCTATAGTTGACCATCATAACACATCATTTGTTCTCTGATTCCATACCTCACATCCAACCCATCCAAATGAAACTTGTTCCGAGGCAGGATCCAAGCTTATGTGCACCCATCCCCTTGCTTGAACAGGCAAACAATGTCACTTTCTCCACTCAGCACAAGATTCTTCCCCTGCTTTCCCCCCTCTGGCTTCTTAGATGTCCATATTGCAAGAACTGTACATTCTCCTCATCCTCTTTGGCATACTTGTATACAATATGTTCAATCCCCTGGAAAATAGTTGATCTTGCTGAATGCACAGTGTAATCAGGTTCTTAGAATCTTCAAAGCTTAATGACCCAGAATGTGATGAAGTATTACCACTGAAATGATATAGAATGCAATGCCAAAATTGAAGCAAAAGCTTTAGGGCAAGGAATATGCAGAGTACCTTGGAAGGGGTTTTGGGAATATGCAATTCCGAATTGTAGAAAACACCCAAGCTCGGTCCTGATTTTGGAGATGTCTTGAAGGTGGTGCTCAATTTGATGTCAGCTACATGGGAGAAGATCTTAGATAACATTGTGCAGGTTAGCACAAATTGGGAAGAAAAGTCTTTTGCAGCCTTCCAAAAATAAAATCAACATTCATGGCTCCTCAAGTCTCATTTTTGCTGGTTGCTTGGATGGTTGCTTGGCTTCAAACTACATTCCTGAATTGAGCAAGGGACTACTAATAACCCTAATTCGGCAAATGTAAACTAGTGCCGAGGAAGAGCCAGGATTGCAGTTGTTACCATGAAGTAATACAGGGAACACATGAGAAGTAGATGAGCAGTTGGCCATGGCCAAAACAAAAAAGTAGAGGAAAAGAGCAATGATGCTAAAACTGCTAGACAGAGACATGGTACCCTCAAAACAACCCATGCTAACATTGTCATGTCAGAAGGAAAATCAGGTGGAAAAAAATGTCTACAAGGATCAAGCACAAAGAAAATCCCAGGACAAAGGACAACTTTTCAGGACAAAGCAAAACACAGAAAATTGCATAATCAACCGAGGAGTTGGCCATTACCAAAACAATGCAACAAAGGACAAAAGGATGACACTCGCATAGATAGACAGAGGCCAGGTGTGTTCAGGACAACCCATGCAAAGTATCTGTTCTCATAAGTGAAATCAGGTGAACAACTTGAGTCTACAAGGATTGACCACATCGAGTCTGTAAGCATTTTTTCCTTGAACTGAGAACTTTTAAGCTTAACCCATTGCACAAAAAGGGAAACTGTAAAAGCAAATGGAACTAGCTCCAAGAGGAGTAGCATAAGCTTTATAGTTAACTGCCAAGAGAAAGGTATCAGTGCACCCAATTAAAAGAAATGAAGTATTACAAAGTGTGTGCTTGCCTGGAAACTTAAAAGAATAACCGAGACAGATTCAGAAAAACAAAGTTTTACAAAGAGTAGAACTGCCCGGGCACAGAAATGAAATAGAGAGAAAAAGTGTAGCACCAAGAATAGGCTTGCCCTCATCTCAACAAATGTGGACAACATAAGAAACAGTAAAACTCCCACTGCTCTCCCAAGGTTCAACCACCAATTTAATATAGTATTTGACTTCAACCACTTATTTCAACTTGAAGCTTCGCAAAACCTTAACATATTAGTAGAAAAGGACTCAGAGAAAAACTGAGCACAAAATACAACTTCTTATGACAAAATAAAACCTGGAACATTGCAGAATCAACCAAGAAGTTGGCCATGACCAAAATACTAAAGTGCAGGACTATAGAAGTCACACAGAAGTGGGTAGGCAGAGATAAGAATCTGAAATAAGTCTTGTAACAGAAGGAAGCATGCGAAAAGGATGACCTGTGGAGTCTACACAACTTCTTGCCTCCAACACATTAACAGCCCACCGCACACAAACGCGAACTGCAAATACTGTTGATGTGAGAGCAAGGCCGAATACCACAAGCTGTTCAATGGTGTCAAAACAAAAAAGAACTATAGCAAAAGATGTAGAGAGGAAGAGGGCTCGAGAGTCCTGGGTTGCCACCAAAGAGAAAAGAAATGGAGAAGCGTAGATCGTTACGAAGAAGTGTCGGACTTCCTGTACAGAAAGAAGACTGGTCACAACAAATATTAAAAACTCCAGAAACCACACCTTCTCCAGGTTGAAGGCCTCTGACTGATGGTATCCCCGGATTGCAGCTCATTGACATCAACGCTAATGACGGTATCCTTGGATTTCAGCTCATGGACATCACCGCTAATGATGCCAAATTCTTGGTCATCATTAAAGCTTGGGCCAGCAAGAAGCTTCCTCCCAATAGGAAACTTTGTGATGAGGAGAACCCTGTGTAAAGCTCTCCTGTACCCCTTCTGGTCCGTCTCCAGTATTGCTGATGGTCTCGTGGCATCTGGGTGTTTTGAAGAGTCCATATATTGTAATATCTCTGTTATACAAGGGAGAAGAATGCCAGCACTGGTTTGTCTTTCTAAAGCCTTCTCCAACATGATACTAGCTCCATGGTCACTTTGAGCCACACCTCGTCCAAGAGCATAGCAGCATCCAAGCTCCACATATGCACAAGAATATTCCCGCTGAATGGCTAGTCGATAAAGCTCAACAGCCTTCTCATGGTTCTGTTCTGTGCCAAGTCCGTACTGGAAACAAAGGCCAAGTCTATACTGTGCCTCTGGGTTCTTCTGCTCAGCTGCATTGCTGAACAATTTGAATGCCTTGTCAAAATCTTGCCATTGACTGATCCAATTGCCAAAATGCTTACCTGCTTTCACCTGCTCTTGAATCCAATCCAATTCCAT
>Ga0209611_10013029_pt1 | contig 11531 bp, 7 predicted proteins | sample S1TSphgellanicum_3_FD_187693 | JGI IMG/M metagenome (GOLD analysis project Ga0209611, IMG submission 187693) | Host-associated microbial communities from peat moss isolated from Minnesota, USA - S1T2_Fc - Sphagnum magellanicum MG (SPAdes) (version 2) | ecosystem: Host-associated > Plants > Peat...
CTGGGGTGGTAAGGAAGAACTTGACGAACGGATCAACCGAATTGGGTATTTGGCAATGATCTCCCGTCCTACCTCAGATCTAGCTAATATTGCTTGGTGCATAGTGGGAACTGCACTGTACCAGGTGGGATGAAACTCCGAGAACCAATTAAAAAAACTAGGAGCTAAAAAGCCTGGTGTGCAAACAACGCTTGCTCCTGCTGTTAAAGATGATAGCAATACACCAATGAGTCCGTGAATATGGAACAGAGGCATCACGTTGAGACTGCGATCGCCCTCGACCAGTTGTAAAGTAGTACAAATATTATTCGCTGAGGTGCAAAGGTTGCGATAGCTCAAAGGTACTATTTTCGGACGGGATGTTGTGCCAGAAGTATGTAGTACTAAAGCTATATCATCATCAGCAGGGTAGTTAGTTACCCTACTTGCAGACTCACATCCATTCAAGACAAAGATACCTGCTTCCGACTCCAGTACTGGTAACAGTTTAATCAAGGGGATACTTAGAGACTTGGCAGCGGCGATCGCATGTGTTTCTATATTTGACTGGACAATCAAGGCTTTAGCATTTAAATCCTTGAGATAAAATTCAAACTCATTAGTACGATAAGCTATATTGAGGGGAGCACAGGTAGCAGTAGCAGCTATTGATAAAAAGGCTGTAGCCATTTCTGCTCCATTGGGTAAAGCAACAGCTACCCGATCATTTCGTCCAATCCCAAAGGAATTTAGTTTGGCAATAACATCTTGAATATGACTCCACAAACGACTATAAGTAAGTGGAGCGCGTCCAGGCGTAAGAATGGCGATCGCATCAGGATTTTTTTTTGACTGCTGTTTCAATAAATCCGCAATGCATAAACTTTTAAAATAGCTTCGAGCAGCACTAATTTCCGAAAATTTTTGATAAAAGTTGTTGCTCATAATTAAAGCTTCTACTTAATAGTTAGTTGATTTGTTAAATTGTAACCTTTCACTCCCCCCCCCCCGATGCAGGTGGCAAGAAAATTAACAAGTTTGCACGTAGGAAAGAATCTTGGCACAAAAGATGGTAATGTGAGGCAAGAGCGAGACGCTGAGTTTTCATGAATCGACGCTCGTAAGGATGACCTATCACAAATGAACCAAGAGTACTTCCAATCTCTGGATAAGGAGAGGTTGGTGGTAGTGGCAGGTAATCTACACGCCCGCTTCTGTGGAACAATTAGAGCGATTAGAGCAGAATTCAACCAATAGTTCAAAGCCTCCATCATCAGACAGTCCCTTCGTTGAAGAAGCAGTAGCGCTGGAGTGTGGAAAGACACAGACAGTTAATCAGGAGAAAAATCTTACTGACACTGAAGAGCTTGAGACACAGAAGCAGAAGGTAGAGGAAAACCAAAAACATTTGTCATTAGCTCAAGGCTTTGAGAAGAAAAAGCCTCTTAATGCAACCAGGAGCTAAGGGGATGTGGCGGACAAGTCCCTTAGTTCCAGAAATGACGATTCCTCATTACCCAGACAATTGCGCCGCTTGTAATGCTCAATAGTGTTTTTGGCTTAGATAGTAAGCTCTATCTGGGGTATTACGTTCTCGAGCTAGAAAAATAGGAATCTGGTGTTAAGGTAATTTGCCAGATGCACCACATTGGTCACAAGTTAAGGTTATTAATGATTTGTCAATAAGCAATTGTGCTTAAAATCATGTCAAAAAATGGGGTTGGAAACCGAATTTTTTAGTCAGCGATCGCCTAATTTTGATACCCATGATTCATTCTTGCCCCAGAATATCAGTACAAAAGCCAACTTAATACCTTTTTTTGTCCTAAAATTTCAGTATAATCTCTAGTTGACAAAAATGATGTCATTTTAAGTTGTGACCAATGGATGCACCATTACTATGAAGCAACTTGTGAGTGTGGACACCATACAAAGGCAATACCAGGTGTCGGGTATATTTCTGTGGTGGAAGGAAGAGGTAAAGATTTGCAGCTGCTGTGAGTATGGATTGGTAGGACCAATGCTTGCTACGTTCATTGCTAGTTTGGCAGTCCGCTACCGGATGTCCCGACCAAAGATTCAAGAATTTTTACACGACTGGGTGGGTGTGGAACTGAGCATCGGCACCTTAGACGCCCTGTATCCGAGAAGCAGGAATTGCTTGTGTTCCGGTGGTTGAGCAGTTGCAAGGGAGAACTGCAAACCGCCGAGGTCATCCATATCGATGAAACTCCTTGGTACGAAAAGGGGAAATTCTGTTGGTTATGGGTAGCTTTTTCCCAGTACCATCGCTGTATATCACATCGGCAGTCGTAAAAAGGAAGAACTGCTGTACCTGATTACAGAAGCCTTCATTGGTTGGTTAGTCACTGACGGCTATGGTGCTTATAGCAGTCACTCTAAACGCTCTTCTTTGTTTAGCACACTTAATACGTAAAGCGGTTGCCCTGACACAAGTTGTAGACCAAGAGGCGAGGGACTTAGGGCAGTGGCACACTAGTTGAGTTAAGGGAATTAATACAAACCCTCGGTTCTGGCGACGCTTACTACGAACATGACCCAGTCCCCGGTCGCCACAACCCTTGTCTGCCGACTGGCTTCTAACGCAAAACCTTAGCAGGTGACAACCTACCTACAAACCTTGCTGCCATCTTTGTGCAGATGGTGGAACATCTTTTTATTTTAACACTTTTTGTTCTACAATTTCTGGCTCTTTACAGCATTCCTACCACCAGTCAGCAAAACCCAACCTTGCTGAGCAATCAGTTTCCCTAGCTCATAAGCATTGTGCAAATCAGTTGCAGTAGCATTTTCTCCCGGTCCAATCACCCCAATAATAATTTTTCTCATGACATAAAATCATAACTGCAGACGGACGCAGATACAACAGAAAATTATCTGCGTCCATCTGCGTTCATCTGCGGTTCAAAAATCAAGCCGCACTAAAAACACCCCGCAATCATCCCACCAAGTAGAATAAAGCCAATCCACACATTGTGCCGAAACATCTTACCGTACTCAGAGTTAGGCAAGTCTTGTTGTCTTAATCGAATGTATTGCCAAAACCAGGCGATACTAGCAAATGCGAGGCTAATCCAATAGGCTAGGTGAATGTGAATCATAACACCTAACCAACCGAGCAAAAATACAGTACCAGTAAAGAAAATTCCAATAGCAGCAGGTGCGTAATTCCCAAAAAATAGAGCGCTGGAATTCACACCAATCCGCAGATCGTCAGCGCGATCGCTCATGGCGTAAACAGTGTCAAATCCTAATGTCCAAAGTACAGTTGCACCCCAAAGTAGCCAAGTCGCTAGGGAGAGGTTTTGCGTCACTGCACTCCAGCTAATCAAAACGCCAAAACCCCAAGCGATTGAAAGCACGAGCTGCGGTACGGGAAACACCCGCTTTGCACCTGGGTAAAGTAGAATGATCGGCACTGCTGCCACACACAACCAAAATGAGAGTGGGTTAAGATAGAATGCAAGAACTGCAGCACATAAGGTCGCCACGATCGCAACAACAATACCAACTTTCACAGAAAGCGCACGAGAAGCGAGAGGGCGATTGCTTGTTCTTTCCACTTGTGGATCAATATCTCTATCCCACAAATCGTTAACAACACACCCAGCCGCACTTGTGGCAAGAGTTCCTAGGACAATAATACCGACCAGCGGTAAAGGTGGTTTCCCAGAAGCTGCTAAAAACACAGCCCAAAGGGCAGGAATCATCAGAATTAACCGTCCTTCAGGTTTATGCCACCGCAAAAGCCGGATAATTACAAGCCACACGGGTTCCTGGTTGCGTTCTGGAGTTGTCAGCATAAAAATAGATAAATTGTTTTACAACTATTTACAATTATTCAAGATCTTTATGTGCTATTTTTACAGAATTTCATCCACAGGCAGTGAAGAGTTTTATGTGAGTGTGCAAGTAGTTTGCTAAAAATAGCGCTTTTATAAATTTTTTATGAATTTATAGCGCTTCGGTTGATATCTACAAGTATTAGGCTCTCTTAAGTGCAACATTTCTAGTAAAATCTGAGCAAAATGAGACTGAAAAAAAAGTTGTTTTACATAATACTAATGCCGATTTCGCCTGTGCTATCAGATTTTGCCATCCTTAACCATTAGAGAGAAAAACAAGATGGTGAGTTTAGTTTCTACTAACTGGGAGAGTCTTCCTACTCAAATAGGTGAGCAATACCGGATCATCGCTGCTATTGACTTAGGGACGAATTCGCTGCATATGGTAGTTGTGCGAATTGAAGCAACACTACCAGCTTTTAGCATCATCGGTAGAGAAAAGGAAACCGTAAGACTGGGCGATCTTGATCCGACGACAGGGTGTCTCAAACCGGAGGTGATGGAACGAGCGATCGCCACCTTGCGACGCTTCCAAGAAGTTGCCAAAACTTGCAACGCTGAAACAATTATTGCTGTAGCAACGAGCGCGGTGCGGGAAGCCCCCAATGGTGAAGAATTTTTGCAAAAGGTAGAAGCTGAATTAGGTTTGAGCATTGACCTAATTTCTGGTCAAGAAGAAGCGCGGCGAATCTACCTAGGCGTGCTGTCGGGGATGGAATTTAACAGCCGACCCCACATCATTATTGACATTGGCGGCGGTTCCACAGAATTAATTTTAGGTGATAGTCATGAAGCGCGAACCCTCAGCAGTACTAAAATCGGTGCAGTAAGACTACAGAGGGAGTTAATCACTACCGATCCCATTAGTAATGCCGAGTTTCAATACATGCAGACATATATACGTGGTATGTTGGAACGTTCTGTAGAAGAAGTACGGGCGAACATACATTTGGATGAACATCCTCGTTTGGTTGGAACTTCTGGCACAATTGAAACGCTAGCGATCGTCCATGCACGGGAAAAGTTGGGTTCTGTACCTTCAACACTCAATGGCTACAAATTCAGTCTTAAAGACTTGCGGGAGTGGGTTAATCGCCTACGTAAACTCAATAACTCAGAACGAGCTATGATTCCTGGAATGCCAGATAAGCGGTCAGAAGTTATACTGGCAGGGGCAGTAGTTTTACAGGAAGCAATGACCCTGTTGGGGGTTGAGTCAGTAACCGTGTGTGAGCGTTCTCTCAGAGAGGGTGTCATTGTGGACTGGATGCTTACCCACGGCTTAATTGAAGACCGCTTGCGCTACCAGGGTTCAGTCCGCCAGCGGAATGTCCTGAAAACTGCGAAGAAATACCATGTCAACTTGGAATATAGCGAACGGGTGACAGAGTTTGCTATCAGTTTGTTTGACCAAACACAAGGCAAACTGCATAACTGGGGTAAAGAAGAGCGGGAACTGCTTTGGGCTGCTGCAATCTTACACAACTGCGGTCATTATATCAGCCATTCGGCTCACCACAAACACTCTTACTATCTCATTCGCAATGGTGAATTACTCGGCTATACAGAAACCGAGATCGAAATCATTGCTAATATAGCGCGTTATCATCGCAAATCTCCGCCTAAGAAAAAGCACGAAAATTACCGTCGTCTGCTGCACAAACAGCATCGGCAAATGGTCAACCAACTGAGTGCTATCTTAAGATTGGCAGTTGCTCTTGATCGGCGGCAAATAGGAGCAATTACACGAGCGCAGTGTGAATATTGCCCAGAATCACAGGAATTCAAGATGCACATTTTTCCATCTCATACCGATGATGACTGCGCCTTAGAACTGTGGAGTTTGGATTATAAAAAAGATGTATTTGAGGCAGAATTTGGTGTCAAATTAGTGGTGAGTTTAGAAACTTCCGCAGTTGCATCCGTCTGAAGTTTGACCTAACTGTTCTCGTGTTGCGCCTGAGGCGCACCACGCGGTAGCCAATCTGAAGGGATCTCAATATACGCTTTTATATCAACCCCTTTTTGTTAAAACTTTAATGCAAATTCTGCGCAGCGGTACTAGTGTAAGATCGATTTTATTCCTATGAACTTTTTACTTTTTACTTTTGCCTTGTTCGGTGATTGTTTTGGAGCTTCCAGTGGTAAGCCTAATTTTTGGCGAAATTCTAAGTCGTAATGAGCTTTGTCCCAATTCTTAGCCGCTTTCACTCTTTCTGGCGTTAGTTCTTTAGCTTTTTCCAGGTCAGATCCCTCTAGGTCAGATCCAGTGAGGTTGGCATCCTGGAGATTAGCTTCTTTCAGGTTGGCGAACTGGAGGTTGGCATCCTGGAGATTAGCTTCCTTCAGGTTAGCGAACTGAAGGTTGGCAGCTTGGAGATTGGCAGCCTGGAGGTTGGCTTCTAAAAGGTTGGCAGCCTGGAGGTTGGCTCCGAAGAGGTTGGCTTTCTTGAAGTTAGTTCCCTGTAGTTTAGCTGCTTGAAGGTTGGCTTCTAGGAGGTTGGCTTCTTCTAGGTTAGCAAACAGGAGTTTGGCAGCCTTGAGATTGACTCCCAAAAGGTTAGCAGCTTTAAGGTTAGCTTTTAAGAGGTTAATATTCTCAAGGTTGGCAGCTTCAAGGTTAGCACCTTGGAGGTTGACTCTCAAAAGGTTAGCACCTTGGAGGTTGACTTCCAAAAGGTTAGCACCTTGGAGATTAGAGCAGATTTTTGTGTTGACATTGACTTTCTGACTGACACATGCCAGTGTAGCGTTTTGAATGTTCGCAAATTTGAGGTCGGCTTTCTCTAATTGGATACCAGATAAATTTGCTCCTTTAGCAGTCAGCCCATTCAAACTAACACCATCTTTATTCAGGTCTTGCAGAGCCTCAATTCTTCCTCCACTACCTTGTTGACCTCTAGCAGAGTTAATTATGTGCCAAGCTTGATAGTGAGCTTGTTTTTGTCGCATTGGTGCTTCCCAAGCATAGACGACTAAACCAACAGCAGCAGCAACTAAAAAGCCCTTTTCTAAGGCTAGAAAAAACATTTTTTCTATGAATGCAAGTTGTGTTTTTCTAGGTATCCACCATTTTTTGGGAGATTGTGGAATGTATTTTCTATCTTGAAGATATGCTTCAAATAAGCGGAGGCAGCTTTCTTGAGACAATCCATACTGCTCAGCCTCTTGTTTTAGTAGTGATAATTTATACTCTCGATATACTGGGTCAGAGATCTCAGCGATTTTCGTAAATTCCTCTCGCAGTTCTTTTAAGACTTTTGGTTCTGCGATTTCTGCTTTCTTGGTTTCAAATTTATGTGTGTCTAAACGCATTGGTTTAACCTTTTAGAGAACTAGGTAGGAGTAAATGAACAGTTACTTATAAAAACATTGTTTATTGACAATCTTCTTGACAATGATGGACAGGATGAACATTTTTAGGCTTGGTGGGTGAGGCTGTCGCTCACTCACTCTACGAAATCATTAGATTTTTGGATTTTCTCCTGTCACTAAAAAACACCAATACGCGGGCGCGAGGATTTCCCACCGAACAAGGTCATCTAGATGTTTATGAATGATTTAAGACCGTTATAGTTTCCATTCGTCAGTCTGAAATTTGGCGATCGCATTACGATATGCCCAGCATGGTTATTCTTGCACTCGGAAGCAAGCATTGCCGTTATAATTCTGCTCCAACGATGAAGGAGTTGTTCCAATACTGCTCGGTTAAGGAAATCAGGTAGGCTGAAACCCTTGAAATAGCGTTGTCTAAGACGAGTAAAAAGGGCTTAACCGAGCAGTATTGGGAGTTGTTCTTGTTGTATATCGTTGTAAGCATTCCAACAGTGCTAATATATCTGGCGTAGGCTTTCCGTGGTGATTGAGTTGTAGTTGTGGCAAACAATAACTTTCCGCAAATGCTTACTACTCAGATACAGAAGTTACAAAGTACAAACGCATTTTTTGATGCTTTTGTTATTGCGTTTAGTCCTAGCAATGATTGGGTGTTATTAGATAACTTTACAAGCTATGGTTCAGGTCCATATCCTATATAAATTCATTTAGATGGTGGCAAATTCAAAATTGTTAGCGCTTTGTTTAAGTCTATTCCTGGCAACAATACCGCAAGTGGCAGTTAGTCAAGATCAAAACCTTGACCAACTTATTGAACAAGGTAATGCAGCACAATTTGCAGGGCAATACGCTCAAGCTGAAACTATCTGGCATCGTATAATTCAACTCAATCCCTCTAATGCCACAGCTTACTATAATTTAGGGAATGCTCTTTATGACCAGCACAAACTAGACCAAGCGATCACCGCGTACCGAAAAGCGATTCAACTCAATCCTAGCGATGCTGTAGCTTACAACAATTTGGGGATTGCTCTCAGACATGAGAAAAAACTGGACCAAGCGATCGCCGCGTACCAAAAAGCGATTCAACTTAATCCCGAATACGCTACAGGGTACTACAATTTGGGGAATGTGCTCTCAGACCAGAACAAATTCAATGAAGCTATTGACGCATACTACAAAGCACTTCAACTTAATCCCAATGATGCTACAGCTTACAATAATTTGGGCAATGCTCTCAGACACCAAAAAAAACTAGACGAAGCGATCGCAATATACCGCAAAGCGATTCAACTCAATCCCAACGATGCTACAACCTACAACAATTTGGGGAATGCTCTTTATGACCAGAGAAAACTCAAAGAAGCTATAGCAGCATACCAAAAAGCGATTCAACTTAATCCCAAAGATACTACAGCTTCTAACAATTTGAGGAATGCTCTTGACGACCAGAAAAAACTAAGTAGGTAGGCACATCATATGGTGAGGATACAAAGAATCCTTTTGACCAATCCCCTTGCCTTCGGCAAGCTTCTCTTCGAGACGCTTCTCCTGACGGAGAAGCTGCGCCAACGCGAACGCGAACAGGGCGGGAACTCTTAACTCTTAACAGAAAAGAATTAGCCCTGTACCCTTTCGCTTAAGCAAGCGTGACAAGCAGCGGCGACCACAGCAGAAGATCAAGGGTACAAGCCCCTAAATTTATTTATGAAAGGCGCATAAGCGGCTATGGTGCTTTGATTTATTGGATCTCCCTTAAAGGGTTTCTCAAGTTCTGGCCGTAACCGCAGCATCAGTTCCAAATTCCAATCTATTGGCGAATTGCTCAAGAATCAGATTTAGGATGGTTAGCACGCCATTGCTGACGTAATTGTTCAAGTTGTGTCTGTTGAGAAGGAGTGAGGACTGCTTGAATTTGGTCATGGGAAGATTGCCAAACTTGTTTTAATTGGCTTTTCTGCTCGTCAGTGAGATTCATCGCTTGTCTTGCAGCTTTGAAACCCTGATGATTTTGCATTGCAGTTTTGAAGGCTTGTTTTTGCTCTGGAGTGATAATTTGTTGAATTTGTTCACGAGTTGAAGAGTGAATCTGCTTAATTTGTGCTTTTTGTGAGTCGGAGAGTCCAAGACTAGCAAAGAATTCACCTCTACCATGATGGCTAGGTGTCTGAGCTATTTGTAATGGTGTATGTAAAGTTGTATTTGCTTTAGCCGCCAAAGGAGTTGCGGTTAAGGTAAGCGCAAATACCCCGGCAATTAATGACAAAGTATTGATTTTCATTGATTTATGTAGTGGTTTTTGTTTTGATAAGATGATTATATAAATTGCCATTTGATGAGCACATGATGCTAAAGTCACAAAATATCCATGACTGAAGTAATGAGTTAGCAAAACAATCTGTACGCACTCTTCGTTAGATTGTTGTTTAAGTGGAATCTGTGATGTGTTGTAAAATTTGTTGAATTTGTTTGACTTTGTCAGGTCGATCTTGGGCTTGAAATATTTTTAAAGCTTTTTCTAAAGATGCGCGAGCTTCCTGATGAAACCCTTGTTCCCAAAGTGGCTGAGCAAGATTGGTCAGCGCATCGCCATAACCTGGATTAGTAGTTAGTGTGTTTCGATACTCAGTAATAGCGGAGAACCATTGCTGTTGACTAGCAAAAACTTGTCCAATTGCATTATGTGCAAGTGCATATTGAGAATTTAAGTGAATGGCAATCAGATATTCTTGAATTGCATCTTCGTTTCGACCCAACTTGAGGCATGGGGCACGGGGTATAAATTGGCAATTTCTCTACATCTGACTGCCCATTGCGCCATCTTCAACTGATTCAGATAAAAATTAAGTAATCAGTTGCCCAACATACCTATGCTCAAAAACCGAAAAAAACTGCTGCAAACACTCTTTCAGCTTGAACCAGGAAAGCCAGCAATTGCCAAAGGACTGCGTGCCGCAATTGCCACTGTTATACCAATCGCCCTCGTGGAATACACTGGCTGGTCTAGCTTAGCTTGGACAGCCTTGGGAGGATTCGAGACAAGTATTGCAGATGTTGGCGGACTTTACCGCACAAAAGCTACGAGTATGGGCTTGGTAGCCGTTGGAGGTGCGATCTCGATGTTTTTAGGGACACTGGCGGGTGGAACGCCGTTCTGGGGAGTGTTGCTTGCGTTCTTATGGACATTTGGCTGCGGTTTAGCAAGTATATACGGGAATGCAATTTCCACTGCGTCTACACTTGTGGCGTCATTGTTCTTGATTGCCCTTGGCATCCACGGTGACTTTGCTAGCGCACTCCAGCGTGCTGGAATGTTCTTGCTGGGTGCAATATTGGCGATGTTCCTATCCTTAATACTGTGGCCTTTGCGACCTTACGACCCAGTGCGGAAGGCTGTGGGAGAATGCTATCAGCGGATCTCAGAATTGATGATAGCATCATTTCTGCTGGCTTCTAAGACAGCAGTGAGTGAGGATGGCTGGAGCCTACCCCTTAGTCAAAAACGTATCCAGGTTAGAGAAGCATTAGCGACAGCTCGTTCTGCAATCTCCCAAACGCGGGCAACTCGTCAGGGAGCAAGCCCACTAGGTCAGAGATTGTTAGCCCTGACGGAGATCGCTGACCAACTTTTTATCTCAACAGCTGCATTATCTGAAGTTTTGGAGAGCCATAGATCTGGTCAACCTTGGGAGCAAATTCGGGTACTTATTCAGAATACCATCGAGCAACTTTCTCAGATCTGCCACACTTTGGCAGTTGCCATTTCTAGTCATCGCAGCAAAGTCTCTGTCAATCTTTGGGATTTAGACCGGGCGCATGATCAACTTAAAGAGGAAGTGAAAAACCTAAGACAGGCAACCAGTAATCGGCAAGTGGATTACAGCGTGTTGCTTATTATCGGTTATACAGTGGGAATTATGGCTAGGTTAGGTCAGTACATCCATGCTGCTGCTGATATTACAGCAGGTTGCGGCGAAAGTCTCCAACGCCAAAGACACTCCCAAAGCACCGAAGCTTCATCTGAGTGGAAGCAAAGTCCGCCAGTGTTGGACGTGCTAAGGGATAATCTCACCCTAGACTCAGCGGTGTTTCGTCACGCCCTCCGCTTGGCAGTGACGGCGGCAGTGGGGGTGGCGGTTTACTCTATTTTTGGACTGAGGGAGGGGTATTGGGTCACCCTGACGGTGGTCGTGATTCTCAAACCTTACTCCGGAGCAACATTCCAGCGCGGGTTGCAGCGGGTGATCGGCACTGTCGTTGGTGGGATCTTAGCAGCAATTCTGGCAGCAATCATTCACAGCCCTCTGCTCATCGCTTTTTTGCTGTTCCCCCTCACAGTTGCCACGCTTG
>Ga0209611_10013030_pt1 | contig 11529 bp, 5 predicted proteins | sample S1TSphgellanicum_3_FD_187693 | JGI IMG/M metagenome (GOLD analysis project Ga0209611, IMG submission 187693) | Host-associated microbial communities from peat moss isolated from Minnesota, USA - S1T2_Fc - Sphagnum magellanicum MG (SPAdes) (version 2) | ecosystem: Host-associated > Plants > Peat...
TAATCTGAGCAACTTTTGAACATGTACATATTAGTTTCACATCAGCAAACCAGGTTGAGAAAGTTGAGTACTTCGTGGTCATGTGCTGCCCACCAGCAGTGTATATGATTGGACCTGGGTTCTTGTTCTCTTTCAGGATACATTTTTGGATCATCTTCAGTCATATTTGGATGCAAAGAATTCAGCCAACAAAAAGTCACTCCACACTTGGGATCATCTCCTGTTCCATGAAAGTCAATCCATGATTGGAGGCAAAAAGCATATTATCACAAACGGCAAAGAGCATTCCAATTGATTCTGAGTGAAGCAAAGACGTTAGTGAACTCCAACTTTATAATATTGCAATGTCCATGACCAGAAAGGTCATCTCACACCAACACATTCTCACAACACAATCTCTGAACAATCATCTAGGGATTGGGGAGGATCATGATGTGAGCAATGCTGCAAACCAAAAACCAACACCTCAATACGAATTGGGATCAGCCTCTTGGTGCTCTCAGGAATGAAACTCATGTCTCTGGAGACAACTAACCGACTCGGAGAAGCATGTGCAATTGTATAAAAACATCAACTTTCGCATTCTAGAACATTTTTAAAAAAAGAAACAGCTCCTACATGCTGTTGTCGATCGAGTGCAACAAAATCAAGGTGAAAACCTAAAATGCATTGCTGTTACTGTTCAGCAACAATATCAAAATGCTGCAGTATGATCTCCTTCTGAGGTTTACTCTCAGTCCAAACAGAGACACCTCCAGACTCTATAAGAAAACAGCTAACTGTGTGTGCACTCAACATTTGTACTCATGTTGTGTAGGAAGTGGCGAGGAGACCAGAATTCAAGAGTTTTGCCTTGACCTGTGGATCTATCTAGCATGGTCACATGCACTGTGGTTGAGACATACCAAACCACATCTGTTCCCGTCAGTTCAGGTGCCAAGGTCCATTGTATAGTCTTGGGGCATTGCTCACTGAACGTCACACTGCCATCACTGTTGAAAGGAAGCTCCAACATAGATGTTACAGGCCTCCGTTTGAAGATGGACATCCTAGTGGACACCTTATTGCACTTGGGTTGAGCATAGTCGAATGGTTCACCGGCCAATCTTCGCAGTGTCCAAGAAAAGTTGCCAGTGAATTCGTCTCCTCTGGTCTGTTCGTGGCGCCAATCCGTGGTAGTCGACTTGATGGTTGCAGAAGATGACTCTGTCGCGGTCACGGCAACTCCTGGGTTCTTGCTCCCTGTTGCAGTTGCGGAGACGCCTATCGTTCGCGTTGCTGAAATGTCATAGGGTCCGTTCGGTGATGGTACCTCTAGCAGCATTAATAATACTTGTTGTCCTTCCACTTCTGGCCTGATAGACACTGTAATGTGGGAAAGAAAGAAGCCCAAGAGGTTCGACGGTGAGGAGTCGAGAGAAGCGTTTTGAATCCTCACTTGCACGTTTCGCACTCCGATTGTCATAGAACAAGCTCCGGTCACAGCGGTTTGCAGTGACACTTCCAGCTTCAATACTTGTGTGTTGAACTCCTCAGTCGACGACCCCCCCAGTGGTGGGTTGAACTCCTTATAAGAGCACCCCCGCGGTGTGGGGAGTAGTCCGTTAACTTCAGCGGTCAAATTCCACACACCGGGCACCTTCTGATTTTGATCATAGCTCGTGCTGATGTCTCTCCCGAACGACTTCATGGTCTCATATATTTTATGCAGGCTATAGTTGGGTCTCCTGTCGAACCATCGCCGGAAATGTGGGAGGGTTCCTATATGCTTGAGAAACAAGTCAGCATACTGATACTCCACGCTGCACTTCCACAAAGACAAACCGTCGAAACTAGTTTGGAACAAATTCGGCTGGTCAAATGGTGGATCCCGGCATATCTCCAACAGCAATGTAACGACCTCAAGCGTGGATGCACACTTCATAACTTTGGCCACCACCGTTGCGGGGCACAAGCAACTATTGTTCGAGATTTGGAGAGGTTCCATTGCGACTAAAAGTTTCGCAAGCCCTACATAATCCAGTCGTATTGCACTTTCCAGGACCCTTGCGGGTTCATATGGTGTGCTGAATGCGATGTGAACTTTTGTTCTGAATTTCACCACAAGCTCCAAAAGAGCGTCTACAAAACGCTTCACAGGACACGCATCGTCATTCCTAAGATATAATGGCCCAGAAATAGAAACTGTTATCTGTGGTAGTGGCTCCACAAGGTCTTGGATGCCTGATGCAAACTCGCTTTCATTGCGTTTCTCTTGTGAATGGGAGGACGAGCGAAGTGATTCTTCCAACAATTCGTCCAGTTCTTGCAGCCTCTGCATACGCCTACGCCTTCGAAGCGTTACATCCAGTTCAGAACAAGGCTCAAGCTTTACATCCAGTTCAGAACCTTGTTCGTTGTCACCGACGATCCTGTCAATGGGGACCCTTACGTCGAGAATCACATCAAATAAATCAGCTTCGAAAGAAATGCGGTGGTTTGTAGATTGGTGGCATACTGAAGGTGCAGCCATAACCGCAACACACTGCTCACCGCACCGCACCTCTCTAACCACCACCCCCCAAAACTAAAAACCCTTTGCACAAGATACAATCTTCTCCCACACTTTTGAAAAAAACAAAAGACAAATCTAAGAAACCATGTTGTGACAAAGTCCCATCAAACTGTTTATTCACACCACCTACAATTTGTTTGAAAGATGCCTAAAATCTTACACCATCCGCCCAAAAGAACAATAAATTCAACCTCCCCACCTTCTCCTTCAAATCCTTAGGAAGGAAGACAAAAAAAGACATACAAACCTAGCCCCAAGTTGTTGGGAAAGAATGAGGTCACTACTTGACGTGCACTAGTAGTGCAAGTGAGAAGCCCAAAATGTAAAATCTCTCATTTCAACCAAAATTCCCAATGCAAAACAACACGGAAAACAATGAAAGTGAAGAATTTTGAAATGAATCAGACTATTAGGTACTCAGTTGATGTGCACCAGTGCAAGTGCGAAGCCCAAAATGTACTCCTTCTCGTTTCAGCCTCTCTGAAAGGGCTTGTCAATGATTTAGTGTACCCTCTCCCAGCGCGTCCCTTTTTCCTGGACAATCTTATATATTAATTAAGTTAGTCTGTCAGTATGTCCGTCTTTATCTTACTTTAAGTTACCCTGGGGGGGAGGAATAAAGATGTGATAAAGTGAGCTGGGAAGTTACACATGGGTGGGATGGACCGTTTGGGGGGGGGGGGGAACCGGTGGGTGAGGAGGCAAGAGACCATTGGACAGAGAATAAACAATACTGTCATGTGCCCGGTGTCGAGCCTGTTCGACTCTAAAAGACGTTGCTTGAGGGGGGGCGGACGGAGAGGGGTCCGTTGGTGAAGACATATTTTTTCACACTGAGAAATGGGGCCCTCCGGCTGTTCTGAGCGTCCTTCTTTTTCTTTTGGAGGTTTTAAAAATTGGAGATAAAGCACACTAGCAAGGGAGGGTTTGGATTTGTAAGGTCTCTTATAAGGTTTATAGGGTTCCTCAACCTTGGGATGAATGGATGAATGAGTGGATGGATGGATGGATGCCTCCTTCCTCCATATTTTAGCCGGGCTTTTATAGCTCGTGTTGTCAGGCAATGCATGATTAATTGGGCCTTGGGCAAACCAGCTAAATCACGGTCCCTAAGTCCAAATTTATAATTTTGGGGGTGTAATTTGAATGTTCAAATGTAATACAACAGGGGCAACGTTTGGTGGCTGCTGAAGGTTCTACAACTGCTTACAACTGTCATAAATGACGCTCCATGATTTGGTTGTATTGTCTATCCCAAAAAATGAAAAGCAACTGGATCAAGGAAGAAGGCAGAAGGCTCATTAATGAGAGCTTCTCAATGACTCAATACTCATTTGGCACATTCAGATCTGTAAACCTGAGCCTTTAAGTGCTGACTCATGAACAATAATGCACCTTCTAAGCTCTTTAAGCTCTGCTTCTTCTTACTGTATTTGCAAGGTACTTTCAATATTCAGAATTGTCTAATGATTTCAAAGCCAGGAAATTCTTGGTGTATTTAATGCTAATGGCATTTCACTCGAGTACCATAGTTGGAAATTTTAAACGCACACAGTAGTAAACTTTTTTCCTTTCTCAGATCTGGAAAATTAAAAAACACACACACACAAACTACTAACTTTTATCCTTTCACAGATCTGGAAATATATATATATATAAACATGGTAGTAAACTTTTCTCTTTTCATGGATCTTGAATTGTAGAAAAACAGCAATATAGGCTACTTTTATCCTTCCTTTCACGGATGTGTAGCCTTGCATTATATTTTATTACAAGGAGAGTCGGACAGATGGTCATAGTTTTTACACATTAGCTCTTGTGGGGATGGGCATAAAGGTCGGGTTAAGGTTTGTAGACTCCCATGATAAGGGATTTTGTTTTCTCATTTCACTTTTCAGATCTACGTATAGCAAAATAGAAACTAATGATGGATTCATTCATCCAAATCTAATGTGATTAAATTCCATTTCTCTATCATTTTGCGTTATGTACACACCTTGACAACCAAATTGAATAGAATAACTATTTGCAATGAATTTGTTTTTCATTTGTGTTGTGAAAAAAAAAAATTGATTAGAAAAACATTTTTATATTGTGTCATGAGCCCAATGATGAATGAGTATTCCATTTTCAAATGTTCTAAATTAAAACCAAAACTTCAAATTTGATTGAATGAATTTTTATTTTACGTTCTTGAAGATTCGTATAAGAGAAAAATGATTAATTTGCCATAATTACTATGGTTTCAAATGATAAGGAAAAAATAAATGTTTGATTTTAATTGATTATGTTTAACATTGAACACCCTTTTTGGCTCCTTGTTATAAGTTTTGACCATTTATTATATGAGTCGTTTTTATATTTTTTCGCCAAATATATGGTACATGTATATTTTATGTACAAATCTATTGTAAAAATAGTTCAAATAATTATAACACTTGATGAAATATTTAATCATGTATTGAATATGAGTTGATTGAAGCATTTTAATTCCATCTGAAAAGTTCCATTCTTGTGATTTCACAAAAAATATTTAGATAAGGTTTTTCATTTAAACAAGCATAACTATGTTGAAAAAACAAAATTGTTGAAAAATTATTTTTCCTTAAAAGATAACAAGAATCATGTTGGGAGCTTTTGTATCAAATTTCACTTTACATGTTTATTAAAATGCTAGATGAAATCAATGAAAAAATATCCTCAAAATAATACAAAATATACCCCCAAAAAAATATTTTCTTACCTAAAGTGACCCTTGTAATATGTTTTCACTCTATGACAAATTGTCATAAAATGTTAAAATGTGAATATTGCAAATCCATTATAATTAAACATTTGATTGTGTTGAGATGATAGATATAAACAGTTATAATCACTTTTGAATATATACACAGGAAAGTTTAGTAAAATAGTGATAGGTTGTCAATTGATTGTTTGTATTGCTAGGCATTAGACGTAATGTTTATGAAGACTCAAGAAACATGTAGGAGGAGAAATCATGTAATGTAAAATTCAACATTTTCTATTTTCTGATTTTATAATTTTTTATGCATTCAATTGCTAGAAAATGTATTTTGTTTGAGGTTGGATTGTGTCTTACTTAATATGTTTCCATGTTATTCATACTAATGAGCCGAGACAAGAACCTAGGAGCCATCATGACTTAACAATAATTAAATCTATCAAAATGTACCATTAGCAAATCTCAATTTCTTGAGATAGATTTCTATGGAGAGGATGCTTTCCTGAACAAATTTCAACTAAACACATGCACAAAACTTTGATAGATGAGCATGACCCCATCTCACAAAAGCCATTGACCTTGTAAACAACAAATAAGCAAAAACCATTGTTCCAAACCATTTGAGTCACTTAAACAATAGGACTGTCAAACACTACAAAAGCTTTCTTCATGCCAAAAAAAAAACAAAAACAATTGAATTTTTATTCTTTTTGTTGTTGGGTTGCAAAACAAAAATCAGGAAAATCCTCATTTTGGGCAAACATGCTCAAAATTCCAATATGGTAAAGTTAAACTCAAAAGGTTTTTTTTTCCCGAACTTGCAAATTGTGGTTGCAAAATATCTGCATTCTCTAGAACATCTCAACCAACAGCACCAAAATAGCATGTCCACCAAATCTTGGATGAAGTATAGTAGTCAAACAGTATAATACTACGTTTGGGCCTGCAATTATGCCCACAATATAGTGCCCTTCAAAAGGGCTAGTAAACAACTGTTTTCGATTGGCCCAAGTGGTGACATTAAAATAGTAGTTCATTTCAAACTGTCCGCTTTTTGAGATTCACTAGTGTGTTGTTGCCCCAGTGTGAACTCATTACCCAACTAAATTCCCCTTTCAAAACTAGTTTTTGTAATTTAATTGAATTTCAATAAAAAAATTATTCAAAACTCAATATATCTCACATTGTAGGTTTAAAAATTTCCACATCACATTAACTAAATCCTACTCAGGAAGGGCTTTCCAACAATATGAAGAGCATGCCCAAATTCCTCTATAATTTTCAGTTTTGATTTAAATGAATTTTGATTCAATATTCAATAAGTTTTCCATGGTAGGTTGACACATTATGAAATCAACTTGGTGCACCTTATTCATGAAGGGCTTGCCAACAGTACTGTGCTCATTTCAATGTGACAAACAAAACTAATTAAATACCTAACTAACTACATTCCTTCGTTGACACATAGTGTAACCTGTGCACTTGGCCCAAGTGTCATTGCGCAACTAAGGTTTCCTTCCCAAACCATTTGTTGGATTTTAATTAAATTTTCAATGACAATAACTTCTCAAAATTCAATATCTCTCACTCAACTTAAGTCTAAAAATTTCCAAATCACTGTCATTAAATCCTGCTCCCTGAGGTCTTTTCAACATTACCAAGAGAGTGCCCAAATTCCATTATAATTTTGTAGTTTTGATTTGAATAAATTTTCAGTGAAAAAATTGTTCAATATTCCATAACTTCTCCACTCTAAGTCCAAACATTATGAAACCAAATCTCTGCACCCCTACTCCTGGAGGGCTTTCCAATGGTACCAAGACACACAAGAAGCCCCATGATTTAGGTGAAGTGATCTAAGAATGAAAGACCAAACAAACTAACTGACTACATTCATAGATAGATGGGTGGGAATGAAGGAAAAATTAACATTTGATGTCAGATGTGGTAAGACCAATAGAGGCTCAAATAGAAGATGTAGGTGGAGATGCTCTAAGCCCAAATTGGAAGCAACTCCAAACATCAGATAGGTAGATCATTGACAATTTGTGGGCAAGTCCAAAATTTGGATTTGTGACAATGTCTTCAAAAAGTCATGTGCACACAGGATGGTCATGCAATTGCAACTCGATATTAGTCTGTTCAAGGACCCTCCTTGATCAAACAATTTGAACCTTGGTTGACAATCATCAGTTAATGAAATTAGAGCACCAACATCATGGTGATTTTTGAGCATGGTTCTTGTGTAGTAAATAAGCCATCAGGAAACCTCAGTTCAGCACAAACAGTCACTTGGTTCTCCCAACATTACCTACTCTTTCTTCAAAATCACTTGCAAAGAGAGTGAGAGGAAGACAATAATAATCATGGAGATTTCGTCACTCATTCTTTTCCTGGCTGCAACACACTTGACATCACCAAATGACATTTTTGTGACAATGTGATCTGAACAACTTTTGAACATGTACATATTAGTTTCACATCAGCAAACCAGGTCAAGAAAGTTGAGTACTATGTGGCCATGTGCCCACCAGCAGTCTATATGATTGGAGCTCGGTTCTTATTTTCATTTCGGATAAATTTTTGGATCATCTTAAGTCATATATGGATGCAAAGAATTCAGCCAACAGAAAGTCACTCCACACTTGTGATCATCTCCTGTTCCATGAAAGTCAATCCATGATTCAAGGCAAAAAGCAAATTATCAGAAACTGCAAAGAGCATTCCAATTGATTCTAAGTGAAGCAAAGAAGTTAGTGAATTCCAACTTTATAATATGCTGGAGGTTGAGAGTCACCTTTAATCTCTTCAGCAAACAAGGAGCTCCTGAAGGAAGGATAACAGTTGGCTCGGTAGCAAATTGCTGGCATCCTGAGGATGCAACCATAACCGCAACACACTGCTCACCACACCACACCTCTCTAACCCCCACCCCCCAAAACTAAAAACCCTTTGCACAAGATACAAATATTCTCCCACAATTTTGAGAAAAACAAAAGAACAATCAAAGAAACCATGTTGTGACAAAGTCCCATCAAACTGTTTGTTCCCAGCACCTACAATTTGTTTGAAAGATGCCCAAAATCTTACACCATCTGCACAAGAGAACAATAAATTCAACCTCCCCACCTTTCTCCTTCAAATCCTTAGGAAGGAAAACAAAAAAAGACATACAAACCTAGCCCCAAGTTGTTGGGAAAGAATAAGGTCACTACTTGATGTGCACTAGTAGTGCAAGTGAGAAGCCCAAAATGTAAATTTTCTCATTTCGACCTAAATTTCCCAAGGCAAAAGAAGACAGAAAAACAATTAAACTGAAGAATTTTGGAACGAATCCGACTACCTATTAGGTACCCAGTTGATGTGCATGAGTACAAGTGCAAAGCCCAAAAATGCACCACTTCTCATTGCAGCCTCTCTAAAGTGGCGTATCCTCCTAGTGTCTATTACACACACAAAGCATGTATAAAATGACACAGAAGATGTGTCTATTCATCACCAGAAACATCTTGTTCAGGCAATTGGGCAGTCAGAGAAAAGGGCAGCAGATAGTAGTACTTTTGTGTGCAATAAGGACCAATTGCTGATTTAACAACCTCTTTGAGTTTTGTGTTACAGGGCTGTAGTATGTACAAGTCTTTTAAAATTTTGTGAAAAGGCTACACAGTTATATAATTGTGGCAACATGCTCTCCAATTTCCCTTTTATTTTTCAGACCTTGTTTCCATAGTTATGTCTGCTACTCCTGTTTTGATGGCCTTTTACACAAGTGTTTGTTGACAATTAAGGCAAAATATGTCTAGCGATGCTTGTCACCAATGTTATTTTTTCAAATTTGTGAGGGAGGTTTGGGTAGGTACAAATTGTGAGTGTTTGTAGGCCAAAGTGGGTTATTTTACTTTTGTGGCAAGTGGATCCAGTTGGGTACATAGAGAATTTTTTTTTTCTAAATGTGTTTATCATAATTTGTGAATGTTTATAATTTGCTAGCAACAAATTTCAAAGCGTTGTATGTTTAACTTGCTAAACTTTATTCAATATTTAAGTTTGACTAGTTGTTGGATATTGAGCAATGTAGCATTGTGATGACAAATGCTTAAACAAGGGAGGTTTTGTGATTATTGAATGTGAATAATTGTCAATCTATGCTGGCTTTATTTGATAATTGTGCATAATAAAAGGAATTTAAATCATATACAAAACTACATTTTTGGTTTTTATATTTTGTTGGAAGGCATCTTTGTGCAATTGAACTTTATCAAACCAAGTTTTTCTTCGTAAAAGGCTAAAGGAGGACTAGAATAATCTTCTGACCAAAAGAAAACATGTCACACATTCAACCAAAATAATCAAAGTTCCAATAAACTAGGAAAATATCTTATTTAGTTCAATAATGATAGTTTTTTTAAGAGCTCCAAAAGGTATGCATAATTTCCTCACAAACCTTCTCCTTTCCCTTTCAAGATGCATTAGGCACAACCACAAACATAATAAAGTTGAGGATCATGGGTGATGGAATGGAAGACAAGGCAAGTTGTGCTTAATTTGTCAAAGTGAGCTTTGCATTGCTATGAAAAGGATTTGTGAATGCAATGGACTCAAAGAAAAAAAAACTTAAAGTTTGTTGGAACTTGAAGGGGCACCATAATTGGAAGATGGAAGAAACCTTCAATAGTGTAGATGGTCAAGATTTACAAGTTTTGTCATTTCATTGCTTTGATTGACAACCAAATCTCAAGTTTTGTAGATGTAGATATCAAAAATTGATGATGAAAACAACTCTTTGAGGATTTACAAAAGACCAAAAAATCAAAAATAGCTAAGAAGGGGAGAAGCTCATTATACCTAGTTGAGAAGCTATGTTATCACTAACACCATTATTGGGGAGAAAAAGCACAAGGAAAAGAAACTGAAATTTTTCTGTGCCTCTTGATGAAATCAAAAAAAAAAATCTAATTGAAAGTGTAAGGAATAGGCACTTTTGAAGATCTTAGAAAGAAGGCAAGAAAGGGTAGAATTCAAAAAAAGAGGAAAAAGAAAGAAGGGGGAGAAGAAGGAAAGGGGGGAGAGAAGAAAAATTGACACAAAACTCATAAATCACAATTAAAAACTAGAAATAAACTTGAGAATCTTGATCACCATGGAAAAGAGCTCACAAAAATTCAAAGACTGCTCATTAATCACCTTACAAAATCATAGCTACTCTTTTATCCATCTCTTTGTTTATAGTACTAGGGCTCTTGGTAATGATGACAAATAACCCCTTGGTGTTGGAACGAGGAGCCCAAATGGCAAGGTTGACTAATATTTTGTGATAATGTGATTATAGTTGGGATTTCAATTCCATTTTGTTCATCAAGTTGTCATTGAAGGCCTTCATAATGTACTTAGTCCCATTATAAATTGTTCATGGTTTGAGTTTGGAAAAAATACATTATCTCGTTATTATATTTTTGTGGATGTCATTACCATAGAAATGTATGTCTTGAATTTTTGAATTCATATTTCAAATCAATTTCCAAAGTTTTTGAACATTATGAATATGAGTGTGAAATCAAATGGTTTTCACAAAAATTTCTCAATATTTCTTACATTGGATAAATTTTACATGGTATTATAATATAACATTTCATCTACACTCACAAAACTTTGGGAATGCACCCAGATATGGATAGTAACCCAAAGTAAAGGTGTAAGGTAATGCCCAAGGATCGAGGCATTCCCACAATAATTTGAAGTGGAATAAAAAAGACTTTTATTCTGTATGCATATCAATTGAAAGGTGTTAAACATGGAAAGACTAAGTGTTCATTTAGTTTTTCTTTAACATTTATTTAGCATTTCATTAACACATACTAGTGGTAACTCGTGCCTGCAAGGCACGACACTGATGCAGTGCAACAGTGAAAGATGCCTTCCGGTTATCATACCGGGTATGCACCACTCACCTAGCGGTCGCTTTTTAAAATTTTCAAACAATCGGTGTGGCTATATAACCACGGTTCCCAAATTTTCAGGACAAAAAAAGAAAGTCTAAGAACCAGTGCGTTTTTTTACCGGTTCTTTTGTAAAACCTCTGGTTCTTCTTTTGAAAGAACCGGAACCAGTGATTCTTTGATTATGGGGAAAAAAATTCAAAGAACCGGAACCAACACTGGTTCATACATAGGTCTCATACATAGGTAGGTAGGTAGGAAGGAAAATAGGTTCCATATATTATGTGAGACCATAG
>Ga0209611_10013036_pt1 | contig 11525 bp, 10 predicted proteins | sample S1TSphgellanicum_3_FD_187693 | JGI IMG/M metagenome (GOLD analysis project Ga0209611, IMG submission 187693) | Host-associated microbial communities from peat moss isolated from Minnesota, USA - S1T2_Fc - Sphagnum magellanicum MG (SPAdes) (version 2) | ecosystem: Host-associated > Plants > Peat...
AACTTTTAAGAATTTTTTTTTTTTTTTTTTTACGTGGTGCCATTTCTAAAGCCTAAATGGTTTTCTTATTTTTTCAACAATGAATTTTTTTTGTGATTAAAAAAAATCTCATAGTGATCACCACTTTAGATAATCATTTATTTCAAATTTATGAGAACTGGCACTTGGGGAGTTGGTTTGTAATTTTTTTTAAAAATAAAATAAAATGATACATTACCCTCATCTCTGAAATTTTTAAAATAAAAAATAAAGAAAAAAAACAACCAAGTTTTTCAACACCTTTGTAAAAATAAAATCCGACGCTTATCATTAAAAAATAGATGATAATCATCCAACATTGCTATATACCACCATACCAACACTATTACTTAATATTTACACCCACTCTCACATACGTAGATAACTAGTTGGACTGTTTGGATGAGACTTGAGAGTTTCAAGCGTAAAATAAAATCTCAAATCATGCAAAACCAACTTGGACACTTAATGGGGGTGAGCATTCTTGATAGCCCTATGACCCTCAACCTTGTTGTTCATACAACACACCTATCTATCTATGTGTCTTGCACAAGTGTGTCGAACCAAGAGTCGAACCCAATACAACAACATTTGGTCACAAACCTATTCAACCAAGGGGGGGGTGGTCCATATTGGCCTTGTGCACAAAAGGCATATATATATATATATATATATCACGAAAGGTACGTAAGGTTTCAACTTTGTGAATTAGTTGTTGATCCACAACTACTACTACCAAGTCACAAGTCATAACAGCTTTCCAACGATATGGTGCACTAGTGGGTGGGTGGTGGGTCACATAATCCCTAGAAAGCAAAAGATGGCAGCAAAAATGAAGAAGGTGACTTTAGCATTTGAACTCAACTCGACTTGAACAGCATCGCGGATGATGATGGATGATGTCGCTCTTTTTGGGGACAATTTGGTGTAAAATGTTGGGTCCATTTTTTCACTTACCTTGGACTTTCATAACAAAAGGACAGTTTGCAAACTGTTCCTTCATGTCCGTGTTTTATGAGACAAACTTCTTACAAAAAGTTGTTGTTGTTGTTCTTCATGTCATGTCATGTCATGTGTGTCTCAAAAAGGACACTCGGAGAAGTGAAGTGAAGTGACGACAGATGTGGGGGGCAAATTTTCAGCTGCTGCCTATTGTAGTTAGTTATAGTAGTAAAAAGATCAAGGCCTTTTACTACAGCACCGTTCACACTCCTACTCCCCACTCCCGATGTGGGTTTTTACAACTTATCTTGTCAAAACATAGATTCATAGATAGAGTGTTAATTGTTTCCAATAGAGTGTTAATTGTTTTCATTGATAGAGTGTTAATTGTTTCCAATAGAGTGTTAATAGTTTTCATAGATAGAGTGTTAATTGTTTCCAATAGAGTGTTAATTGTGTCATAGATAGAGTGTTAATTGTTTTCGATAGAGTGTTAATTGTTTCCAATAGAGTGTTAATTGTTTTGGCAACCTTACCAATAGACATGAAAATTTGAACAATGTATATAAGGTAGATAGACTATTTAAATCTTACCACCCGGGATCAATCATTGTGCCTTCTTTTTACAGGCATTGTGGAGCCCGCTTTTGTTTCAGTCTTGCTTGCTTGCTTGCTTGCGCATAAATATGGGGTCGAAAGTCCAAAACCCATTTTCACAGGCTACTTGAAACTTGTACTTCATCCAAAGTTATAGCGTAACTGGCATCCTCCCACCACTACTACTCGTGGTGGTCTAGGTGGTGGACCTGCTGCTCCTCCTCCTCCTCCTCCTCCTAGTACCTTCAGCACAAGTTAAATTATTTTTAGAAATGTTGGAAATTTTTTTCCCCAAAAATAAAAATAAAAATAAATAAAGAGCAGTTTTTCTCAAAGAGAAATTTTTGTGTGAAGGAAAAGTGAAGAATCAATTTGAAATATTCGGTTGTTTTACAAAAATGGGAAATTTAAATAAATTATTCGTGTAGACATGAGCCAAAAGGTGCCCAAGGTACTACTAGGGTTGAGCTCTTTATCTATTTTGAGGTCTGTAGTAGCCTTGTGGATGTTGTTGTTGTTGTTATTGCTGATCTCACACAAGCCTATCTTCTTGCTTACTTTACATCCTCATGAAGCAATGGTAAACTTTTAGAGGTGACACATGACCCAATTTTTAAAAAAATTTTGTTAAGTCATATAAGATTGAGCTTGGAATGATCACCTCTTTCCCAATTACAATTACAAATATTATTCAAATATTCAGTTAAAGAAGGAGATGATTGTTCAAAGCCGTCATAGTTATCACAGGCTATATAACCTGAATAATTTCACTACTCATACGACAATATCATAGTAGAGTAGAATATAGATCATGAAAAATAATAAATGTTTTTTTTTGAGAAAGAATTGAAGTTTTGGAAATAAAAATAAAAAATCATTTTTCTTCAATGTGGAATCTGACCACAGGCTACAATATATATATATATATAGGTCATGGAAAATATGGTAATTTCAAAACTCAAAAAGGACATTGCTTTATGGAAAAAAAGAAAATTGATTTTTAATTTAAAATTTTTTTAATTAAAAAAAAATTCAATGTGGGAGGTGACCGTAGGCTTATGATAACAGAAGTATGCTGGCACATCAGAAAAACTACTACTACATTCAGAATTGTCAGAAATGAGATGAAAATGAGAAGAGCTACTACACATACCCAACCATCATGAATGGTAGCTGCTGCTGCTGCTGCTGTTTCACAACCACATGAATGAATGCTCAAACTGTCACCAAAACAAAGTACCTAACAGGGATGGGAAACTGCTTCAAGAATTTGTACAAAATCTTCTTCTACATATGGAAAAAGGCTTACAAGCTTACCCTTCCAAAGGGAGAAAGGGGAGTTAGCTCAGTCAGAGCAATGATCTATTTCCAAGTTGAGGAATTGCACCCCTTCTCTTTTGTACATTTATGCACATCATGATGAGCACATGTGCCAGTGTTCGCCACCCCCATGCCCTTCTGGCTCTCAAATGGTCAGCTTCAATTGTGCATGATATCTGGAACTACAAGCTATTGAACCACAACTTGCCTTTTGTGCATGATATCTAGAACTACAAAGCTATTGAACCACAACTTGGTTAGTTAGAGGCTGTGGCTTGTTTCTAACCGAGGGCACCAGGCTCCGGGGAGACAATCAAGTGAAGGACACTATCAACAAAGGTTGTACCTACATTTGAGAAGGGCACATGGGCAACACTTAATACGTTAAATTCATCTGTGATTAGTTGATTTACTTGTGTGATATGGCAATGTGGACAACACTTATTATGGCTAATCCACTTCCAATCAGTTGATTTACTTGTGTGATATGTCAATGTGGACAACACTTATTATGGCTAATCCACTTCCAATCAGTTGATTTACTTGTGTGATATGTCAATGTGGACAACACTTATTATGGCTAATCCACTTCCAATCAGTTGATTTACTTGTGTGATATGTCAATGTGGACAACACTTATTATGGCTAATCCACTTCCAATCAGTTGATTTACTTGTGTGATGTGTCAATGTGGACAACACTTATTATGGCTAATCCACTTCCAATCGGTTGATTTACTTGTTTGATATAAGTCAGTGTGGACCATGCTTATTATTGTTAATCTACTTGCAATTTGTTGAGGTACTTTTGCGATGCGTTGATCTACTTACTTACTTATGGGATGCATCGACAAGTGGGTACATTTAAGAAATTTTCATCAAATTGTGTTCTTGAAAGGCCTCCCAAAGTGAGTGTTGTGGGGTTGATATTTGAGGGGCGTGCTCTCAATATAATTCCAAAAATTGAATTACTCTTGACCCTCTTTTGAAAGACCGCATTCTGTCACTTGCATGCACAACGACTAACTTTCTGGAGACCCAGTCTCCTTTGTCTTGAAGATCGACCATCTACACACCAGATGATTGGAACAACCCACATACATGATCAATTTCAAAGAAAATTTTCAAGACTAAAAAAAAAAAACCATGCTCCTGGATATGTCAGGGTGAGGCTGAGTCCCAAACCCTTGTTGTTAAGCAAAAGTATTAGGGGGTGTTTAAGAAACTCTTGTAAGATTAATAACAAGGGGTTTGTCACACTGTGACCTTACCATTTACATTAAAAAGTAAATCTCAAGGCAAAAGAAGAATTATAGAAATTCAAATATTTCACCATGCAAAAACCTAATCTTCAAAGAAAAAAAACCTGTGAAAGAAACCAAAAATGCTTCCAAATATCATAACTACTCTATTATAACTAATCTCAAGTTTGAACACAAGCCAAAATATCATCTTTCAAAAATCCTCATACAAAAAATAGACCCTATTATTATTACCTAGGGGCCAAAATTCCCTTAAGCTACTATATATACTCTATAACGAATCTAAACACAAAGATCCTTGCCTTCTTAGGTCACAAGTTCATTTAGAAAATCATTCGTGGAACATGAACTGACATGAAACTGTTTTGAGGTTGACAAAATGTCATTGTGTAGAGAAGATTTTACTTGATGGGTCTAGCATCCATGGAACAGATAAAGGGGCAAACAAAGGGTTGTATACATACACCTTTAGAACCTTGTAGTTTCTGGAAAGCCGAAATTACAGAATATTACAGAACATTCATGTAGTGCCAATAGGTTCTAGTTTGTTTGGTGGGGGTTAAAAAACACATCATTTGTGGACAAAAAGTAGAGGAATAAAAGTTATAGTCCTTACTCAATTGGGTGTGTAAGTGTTGGTCGTGTGTGAATGAGCATTTACCCTACATGCCAGTTATATTCAGCGTTTTTAATATAAATTCCAGAAAAGTGACTCCGAGAATAAGTATTTTCTTTTGCATTTGCGGAGTAGGATGATTGAATTGAATTTTTGGGTGGTGAAGTTTTTTTCATTATTTAATCAAAATTATTTTTGAGAAAAAAGAGAAAATTTACAAATAATCATAATAATAATCATAATAATTTTGCTCAAAAGTGTAGGAATAAAAGTTATAGTCGTACCCAATTGAGTGTGTTTGTATTGTGGTCGAGTGTACAAATTGAGCATTTTACCACCTTTACCTGTCACTGCTGTTCAGCATTTATTAATTCCAGAAAAAGGTGAGTCAGAGAAGAAATTTGCATCTGTGCAGCTTATTGATCTTTTGGGTTGTGAAAATTTTCACTAATTTTTGAAATTACTTTTGAGAGAATTAAAAAAAAGGTTTTAAAAAAAAAGTGTTTTTCAATGTACAATTTATTTATTTTTCCCAAGAAAAAATTTGTCACTTTTGGCAAGATCACAATTAATTTTTTTTTTAAATAATAAAAAAAATACTGACCCAGATAGTGGTCAATTGGCATGTTCACTCAGTTGTGGTTCATCCATTGTGATTCATCCACAACTGAGTCATAACAGGTTTTCAATGGATGTTGCACTGGTGGATGTAATGGGTCACATAATAATCCCATCATGCACTGCTGAGTGTTGGTTTCTGCTCTGACCAGAAAGAAATAATAATAATAATAATAATAATAATAATTCTGCTGAATTCTGGCAAAAAGAAGTCCAAACCTTCCAGGCTCTGATTCTGGTCAATGATTTTAAAAATTAAAAAAAATGGAAAATAATAAACAGCAGCAGAAGAAGAAGAAATGATGATGATAATAATAATAATAATAATAATAATAAATAGCCAAAGAAGCAGAAGCAGAAAAAGGTAAAATAGTAATCAACTAAGAAGAAGAAATAACAAAAGACAACACGAAAGAAAGGAGAAAAAGAAGAAGATAATTATGTAAAAGAGGTTGCCAAAGAAGAGGGTGCTACAATCCAGCCTTTTTTTTATTGGCGAAAATTCGCTAAAAAGTGAAATTACAAATTAAAAATCCGAAAATTTAAGTGTTTTTGAAGGTTTTTAATTGCCAGAAGTGAAAAAAAATTAAATTAAATTAAATTAAAAATTCCTGATTTTTATAGCTTGTTTTTAGTGTTGTAGCCAACATATAAGAGAATAATTAAAGATTTGTATTTCATATTTGGTTTATAGCCAGATTTGGCTAAATCTTTCTAGGATTGATCCTCACTTTTTCTATGGGTGATAGCCATGACCAATGTTTTTTTTTTAGGAATTTTTGTTTGTAGCCAAAGTGGTGACCATCCATAGGAACTCAGAAGATGTAGAAAAATTGAGGATCATCCCTAGAAAGATTTTAGCCAAATCTGGCTATAAAGCAAATATGAAATATAAATCTTTCATCATTTAAAAATATATTTGGCTACCAAACTGGAAACCAAATATAGGAATCTAGTAATTTTCACTCGTTTTTTTTTTTTTTTTTTTCCCCCCCTCACTTTTCTGGCTATTGAAAACATCCAGACACACTTCATTTTCGATTTTTAAAAAAGTGTTTAATTTCGCTTTCCGAAGAAAAAGGCTACTGGTGGTACGTAATTCGCACGCTGAGTTGGACCGGAGGTTATACTCCATGACTCCAAGATAAGAAGAAAATTACTTCCGTAATATCCGTTGTGTAATAAACGTGTACAGAATGTCGGGAAGGGAGCCACGCCCCCGCGCGGCTGTTGCAGCGTGCACAGTGCTGCTGCCGCTGCGGTGATGCCACTGCACTGCACAGTGTTCGATGTTTTGTTCGTTTGTTTTTTTTGTTTGTTTGTTGGTGGTGTTGCAGGCTGCTGCTGTTGCAGCACAACAACCTTCCGCTGTTTCTGCCGTAAATTCCTGCCCTCGGGTTCCGTGGATGTCGGGCGCCTCAAGACGACTGCAGAGGAGGAGGAGGAGGAGAAACTCGCAATATAGCGTACTACGTGTGCCCCTCTCTCTCTCTCTCTCTCTTCTGCCACAACTTACACACGCAAAAAAAAAAGGAAAAAAAAGACGAAAAGAGAGGAAAAAAAAAAGAAGCACCGTCGGTCGGTCGGTCCGGTCGCTTGAGTTCAAATGTATCTCTGCTTTCACGCGATTATCAATAGTTCGACAATAAAGCTTTTCTGTTTTTTCCTGCGAATGCAGAACCGCCTGCAGAATCATCTTGATCATTGCAGTCTCTCCCTAATTGGTTTGGAAGTAGACTGCATGAAGCAACAAAACCGTCGAGTTTCTTCTAGGCTTTCTTGAAGCCAGGTTTCTGTCGAAGGTGGAGAATCGAAGGACTACTGCATTCGCTCTCTAGTTTCTTTATGTGTTCTTGTTTTTTCGTTTTCCTCTAGGGACGAGCTTCGTTTGATTCGTTATTTTCTGTGAAGCCTTTCTTGCACCGTCGCAAGATACGTGTCTTGAAACGCCGGCGGAAGTGTCGATCTCTATCGATCTCTGGTCACATTGATAGTCTACGTGATTTTGTTTGGTGTTTTGCTCAAAGCGGCGAGTACTACTGTCCTTATCGCTCTAATCCTCGTTGGTTTGGAAGTCTTCATGAACCGGCGAGTTCTAGACTTCCTCGAAGGACCTGTCGAAGGTGGAGATTGGATAATATAGCTTTCTTTATGTTCTTTTGTTTCTTTTTTTTTGGTTTGTTTTCCTAGTGACTCCTTCTTTAGATATTAGTTCTGTGAAGGTTTTCTTTACTGCAAGATATAATTCTGGCGGAAATGATGATGTCTGGTGATATTGATAGTAGTGCTTTGAAGAAGTTTTCGCTTTGAGAGAGTCCTTTCTTGTACCCTCTTTTTCGGTCGCAGGAAATTACGTTCAGATCGTTGCAGAAGCAGCGAAGAATTTTGTGTAGACGGACCTCAAAGAGTCGTGAATCTCTGAGAGAGGGAGAGAGAGCGTCGATCATGCCGTATAATTGCTGTATAAGAAGCCGTGTAGCTGCTATTCTGATCATTTCGGCACGAGAGAAATGTGAGAGGTCGTGGCGACAACAGTAGTCTAGCGGGATGGTAACTTCGGTCCTTGCGAGGTCCTGAAGAAGAAACCACCGTCTGAAGCAATTAGCATTGGAAAGATAATCTTTTCGGCTACCGCCGGCTCTGGAGACTCTGGAGCAGTTCATTCCAGGCTCTTTAGTATAGATCTTGTTCTGAGTGGATTGATGCTTGGTAGCCATCGGCGTGCTGAGAGCATCATCATCATCAGATTTGAGAAGAGATCGATCGATCATCAAGATGATCAGTTGGCGAGATCTGTACAATGTGATGAGCGCAGTGGTGCCACTTTACGTGGCAATGATCCTGGCCTACGGATCAGTGAAATGGTGGGGGATACTGACGCCACAGCAATGTGGGGGAATTAACCGGTTCGTTTCCATCTTCGCCGTGCCTTTGTTGTCCTTCCAATTCATCGCTGCCAACAATCCCTACACCATGAACTTCAGATTCATCGCAGCCGATGTAGTTTCGAAGCTGGCGGTGCTCCTGGTTCTTGCCATCTGGGTTCGTTTCTGGCGGAACGGGAAGCTGGAGTGGCTCATAACCATCTTCGTACTGACCACTATTCCCAACACGTTAGTGATGGGAACTCCGCTGCTGGCGGCTATGTATGGTGCAGGCCCTGGTGACCTCACGGTTCAAGCGGTTGTTCTGCAGTGCATCATATGGTATACTTTGTTGCTGGTCTTGTACGAGTATCGAGCTGCGCAGATCCTCATCAGAGGCCAGTTTCCTGACACAGCAGCTTCCATCATCTCCTTCAAGATCGACTCCGACGTGATCTCGCTGGATGGAAGACAGCCTGTGCTGACTGAGGCTGAGATTGGAGAAGACGGAAAAATCCATGTCAAGGTTCGAAGATCGTCGGTGTCGCTACACTCCGCCCATCTGCAATCTGGAAGATCATCGCTCGGCCTGACATCGCTGGCGGATTCAAGAGCTCGAGCCTCCAACCTGACAGGAGCGGAAATCTACTCTCTGCACTCGTCAGTCAATCTTACACCTCGCCACTCTAACTTTACATCCTCCGATGTCTATTCCCTACAATCCTCTCGGGGTCCCACTCCTCGAACCTCCAGCTTCAACGAGGAGAACTCCAAGGACTTGCATGCGTACCCAAAGGGTGTAACTGCAGCTGGAACTATCGCCTCTCCTCCCAGACAGTTTGGACCATTGGGCTGTGGTCAGGCTGCAGGTTCGAATCACGCTGCATCCCGACTTTCCTCTTGGAATACGAGACAGTACTCACAGCCGCCAGGTGCAAGCTCTGCTGCTGATATGGTGGTGCCCGGATACAGTAGTAGTTGTTCAGGAGGAGTTTCTGGCCCAGGTCAAGAAGCAGCTCCACCATCGTGTCATCAAAATCCTGGCAGCACTATTACTACCACTAATACAAACAGCAATGTCAGCAACGAGCAGCTGCAGCTGAAGGTTTACTCTCCACGAGCTTCTGAAAAGATAACAACGAAGAGAATGATGGACCGCCCAAAGGCGGGACAACAAAGGAGATCGGAAGTGGACGAGAATGCCAAGGAGCTTCACATGTTTGTTTGGAGTGCAAATGCATCTCCTATCTCGGAATCTGTTGCAGGAGCAGGCTCGGGGCAGTTGCATGTGTTTGGTGGGTGCGAATTCAATACTTCTGACTATGCAAGAGAATACGATGCAAAGGAAGTTCGAATTCTTGTTCACTCTCATTCAGATCATCACCAAACTCCCAACGCAGGTGTGAGCAAGTCTTCCAAGCCAAAATGTAGATCTAAGTTCTATTTCATTACATGTGACCCAATTCTCTTCCTTTTCCAGGAGGACGTCGATTTCACTTGAAAATCTTTGTTCTGAAAGGACTTCAGGCATGAGAAACTTTTTGACTTGAAGTGCAACAACATGCAGGAGCTTACCTTGAGAATAATACCACAGTAGGTCCAGAATCAGAAGGAAGGGAGCGGCTGTATGATGAGGAGTACAACATTCATGATGACTTCATTTTCGAAAACATGGAGAAATTCAAGAGTGGGGTTACCGATAAGGATGATCCTCGTCTAGACAAAGAATTTAGATCAACCTCAACTGCGGAACTGGCACCAAAAGTTGAGGACTTGAAAGCAAAAGGTTCGAGCATGCCACCACGAACTGTGATGTTCAAGCTCATCTCAGTCATGACCTTCAGAAAGCTGATTCGCAATCCAAACACATATTCCAGCTTGATTGGATTAGTCTGGTCCTTAATTTCCAACAGGTGTGTGCATTTTTACAGCTTCGTGAAAGCATATGGAAACTATTTTGGAAGTGATGTAAAAGGGTTGATGTGTACAGAAGCATTTCTAAGGTGGGGTTTTCATGCTAGTTTCTGATCCTGTTCTGATGATGCTCAGTTTTCTTGATTGATTATATGCAGATGGAATTTCCAAATGCCACTCCTACTCCACAACTCTGTACACATTCTCTCTGATGCTGGTCTTGGAATGGCCATGTTCAGTCTCGGTATGAGAAGATCTCTTGCAATCCAGTTGTAAATCTGTTCATCTTCACAAGACCTGGTAACACAATTTGTTTGCAAGGAGACTTTAGTTTTCAGGCAAATCTAACCAAGAAGACGAACCTGAGCTCAAAATGTGAGAAAACTTCCGTTTTGGGTCATGAGAGTTGGAAGTGGTCCGCTAGGGTGACCACTTTCAGCAGCACTAGCAGGAAATCAGTATGTAGTGGATGCAATTCAAGTTAATTGGTTTATGTGCCATGGCAGGCCTGTTTATGGGACTGCAAGAGAGGCTGATAGTTTGTGGATGGCCACGGGCAATATATGGAATGGTCCTCCGTTTTCTCTTTGGTCCAGGAGCATTTGCAGCTGCTTCGTACTTGGTTGGCCTCAGAGGTGTCAGCCTCAATGTTGCAATCGTGCAGGTAAAGGGAAGGTTGGAGCTCTTGTTAGGTTTAGTCCAACTGATGGAGGTGCAACAATATAACAATTGTGGAATCATCAGGACCACCTTTTTTCTCTAACCGCTAGAACTTTCCAGTAGGGTGGGGGACCCTCTATTTTCCTCATTGAAGAGATGTGTGTCATACACCTGAGTCTTTGCCTAATCATCCTAATCTCTTCTTTCACTCATTTGTGGACCCACAACTGGCATTGCCATGGTTGTTGATACAACATTGAACCACCAACTACATTGCCAAGAATTTCCTTTATTGCCAAGAGGCTTTTGCTGACCATTGTTCCATTAATGAATATACTGCTGTATTATCTTCTCTTGGGTGCGGGAGAGTGCACTAATATTTCATAAAGAAAACTTAACAGACTCCACTGTATTCTGGTATTGTATGCAGGCTGCATTGCCACAAGGCATTGTCCCTTTTGTATTTGCGAAGGAGTACAATGTGCATCCTGATATCCTCAGCACAGCGTAATTACTCTTTTCCTACATCCATCTAAGCTCTGATTTTCTGCTACCAAACTTCATTCAGAGTTAGAAACAGAAAGAGCAAGCGAATATTACCTCAACCTTCAATGTTTAAATATGGTCATGGAAAGGGAACGGAATATGAATGGAATGGACATGATTTTACTGGGTGTTTCTATTTTCCTTCCATCAAACATTAGAACTGAATGCA
>Ga0209611_10013037_pt1 | contig 11525 bp, 11 predicted proteins | sample S1TSphgellanicum_3_FD_187693 | JGI IMG/M metagenome (GOLD analysis project Ga0209611, IMG submission 187693) | Host-associated microbial communities from peat moss isolated from Minnesota, USA - S1T2_Fc - Sphagnum magellanicum MG (SPAdes) (version 2) | ecosystem: Host-associated > Plants > Peat...
ATTGGAGAATCAATGTTCTACCAAATTCCCGATGGCTCGAAGGTAGCAATGGTAAAGTTGGTGGAAAGACTCCGTCAGAGGCAATTTGTGCTGTTTGATGCCCAAATGATGAATCCCCACTTAGAAAGATTTGGTGCTCACGTCGTCAGCGAACAGGAGTACAGCATGTTACTTAATCAAGCTTTGCAAAGTCCTTGTGAGCTAGTTTAGGGGATTTTAAAAGCCACTGGTGGATATGAGTTACAGATGTGAAAAAATTAAAAATTACATCAATTAATACGTTGTCACCCGCTAAGTTACCAAATATTTTTATTCACAGTTCCTTGAACTGACTTTTCCCGTTATCTTTTCATCGTGGAGGTTGTGAGGCAGGAGGCTCTAGCGCAGTTCTTGGGGGAGGAAAAACAAGAAACAGTTCCGAAACTCCCACAAGGATGATCAAACTTCTGCCCCCTGCCCCCTACTCCCCTACTCTAGATTTAGTTTTGAGGAAACATACACTTATCAGAGTCGCAGCCACTAGGACCTGCCTCCATTAACTCCCCTAAATCGTAACGCCTCAGTAGAGAACTAAAATCATCTGTTTTGCGTCGCGCTTTTACCTCTTGAGTCAGACGTTCATAGGTAGATTTGTCTATGGGTTCAAAGGGTAGCCGGGGGAATGATTGTAAATCATCAAACCGAGCTAACAAAGCTACGGAGATATAATCCTCATCATTTTGGATCGCTTCGTAAATCCGCTGTCCGAGAGGCTCAATTTCATCTGATCGCAGTTCTAAAGTTGCAGATGTATTATGGGTGGTGTACGTTCGCTGCACTTGGAGGACAAAGTCCAATTGGGCTAGGGCAGAAAACCGGGAAACATCGATTTCATCTGCACCTTGTAAGTCAGCCCAAGGTACGGCAATGGGGATTTCCACCAACCATTCGGTGACCCGGGGATCAAAGGGATCATTGAGCAAATTACCTTGTTCATCTTTGTCCGATTGGGATGGGATGACATTGTAACCGTAATCAATACAGGCTAAAGCCACCGGATCATTTTTGCGGAAGGTGATCCGCCGAATAAATCTTTGGGCTTTGGGGGGATGCCACCCGGAACTAGCACCTGTTAATAGGGCTTTAGTCCCACTAGGTTGGACCGTAGTACAGCGATTTGGGCGTTTGAGATGGTGCCGATCGCAGTAATCCCAAACTACCCGGTGGACAGTATCCCGCCAAAACCGCAAGTATTTTGCCTCTTGGTGCTTAAATGCTAATCCTTGGGGGGTAGCTGGTCTCCCCTGTGTCCACCAGTGCAACCAATTGACACCAAAAGCACTGACAAAGAAATCAAATAAACCAGTAAAGGAAACACCCACAATGGGGTCGAGTTCGCGACTGTACTGGTAGCGGGGTTCGAGGAATTGGTGATTCAAAAGTGCAGCTACAGACAGTGCTGCAGCCGTAAAAGCCTCCTCCTGTTCCTTGTAGTTATCTGGATCTAATTGATTGAGGTGGACTTCCGATAAATTGCAGTGAAAGTCAGCGCCGATAATTTCCTATTTGTTATCCTAAAGGCTTTTTATCCCTTAGTTCTACTACTTTGTGATTTGTAGTAGTTCCGACTATATTTTCTACTAAAGAAGGCAGTTCTTGCAGAGGGCAGGAGGGAATTCCGATCCCTGCCCTGGAGCCTTTCTTGCTAAATTTAGTAGCCGGGGACTCGTGGAGCAGATTATATTCTGTTGACGGAAGAAAGGCTCCTGAAAACAGTTTCACTCTCTAGTCTGTACGGTGTCAAAGGTGCTTTAGTCCCATTGATTACCTCGGTATTCCCATTCCAGGGTTCACCGATTTTCCCCGGTGTTTAACGTGAGGCAAAATTATCTACCACACGGATTTAAGGCATAGCGAGCTAACCGATGTTCTAGCTCTTTGGCATCAAGTTGGGGATAGTGTTGCTCTAACCACTGTCTGGCTTTACCTTGGTCGTATGCTTGGAGGAACTCGGTTTTCAGTGCTGGGGTGGAAAGTAAATCACAGTTAGCTCTAGCTACGGCTTCCCCAGCCCATTGAATCGCCCCTTCACCGCTGTAGTATTGTTTCTTGACTGCCTCTATGGAGGCTTCTAGGGTAGGTTTATGGTGAAATACTCGACTGTGGTTTGCCATCCTCAGGGCATCCCGTTCGGGATCAATTCGCCAATTGCCATTTTCGTCCTGTTGCCACAGGTTATCTTTGGCGGTAGCTGCTAGTTGGTCTTCGGCGGTGAACTGACGCATTCCAGCACTTCTGCGGATATTTCCTGCCACAATTGTCACTGCAGCTTGATCAATTAACAGACAGCACTCTACTGAGTTTAACTTTCTCCCTACGGCCCGATTCAGGATTGAGGCACAACTCTGATAAAGTCCCGGCAACTTCACAGGATTTGCCATTCCCCCGAAACCATTAAGGGTTTCTCCCGCTTGACGAACATCACTGATATTGACACATACTTGAACTTCCGAGGTAAATGTGTCGTCCGTGGAGAGTTCCAAAAGGGTTTGGTAGGATTTAACCCAACCTTCCCGACTGTCGCCTACATATATAGTAACACAGTTGCCTTCTATATGGGTTTGTGTAAATTCACGCCGCAGATCCTTGGGTGTGCTACCAATTTCACCTTGGACTGTAATATGCAAGTTATTGCGGATGGGAGGCAGCTGATTGATATATTGTGGTTCTAGTACAGCGCCTGTACCACAACCCATCATTGCCAAATCCATCATCAAGCCGAAGGCACTCCAGTCTACCAGGTTAGTAGAGGTGCAATTATAAGCCCCAGAAAAGTTCTTGGGTTTAACCAACCAGTTTGTACCTCCAACCCAGAGCCAACGTCCACTGGGCAAAGCTTTCAGTTGGCGTTGCATTTTCTCTAAAAGAGCAGCTTCCTCGTGACTGAGTTGCCCTAATTTGATTAAGCCTTGGAGGGTGCGATCGCACACCTGGTCCCACGTTTCCCGCAGACCTGCCTCTGTTCGGCGGCTATAGGTTCTAAAAAATACCGGATTGGCCGCTGGGGCAGTTTCAGGAAAATTGGGTATTTGGCGGTTACGTTCTAGTTCTTGAACCATATATAACTTTCAATTGCTCACAGACAAACTATGACTATACGCTAAGAAGGTGGAGGTAGCAATGGTATCAAAGTCAGGCAGTATGTCTCTTCTATCTGTTGCCAGGGCAGGGACTGAAAGCGCAGGTATGGCTATACTACACTTCAGGGGTATTTTGAAAACAGTAGTCGCCAATCATGGGTTAGATAAGTTAAAGATTGAAATAGCTGGCAATTCTACCTCTCCTCGTTACCTCCCCCAGCCTTCTGGGAGTAACTGCACTCCAGCAAGCAGTTTGTGTGAGGATTAAATTACCGATCTGGCTGAAATTATCTCAATTTGACTGTTTAGCTTGGCAGCTATTCTTTTTTTTGAAACTTCCATGTCAACTCTTGTCATCGTCGAATCTCCGACCAAAGCTCGCACCATTCGCAACTACCTACCGACTGATTATCGGGTAGAAGCGTCTATGGGTCATGTGCGTGATCTCCCCCAATCCGCTAGCGAAATTCCCGCAGCGGTTAAAGGAGAAACATGGGCACAGATCGGAGTGAATATAGACGCCGACTTTGAACCAGTCTATGTGGTTCCCAAGGACAAAAAGAAGATTGTCACCCAACTCAAAGATGCCCTGAAAGAGGCTGATGAATTGATCCTGGCAACTGACGAAGACCGGGAAGGTGAAAGCATTAGTTGGCATTTATACCAGTTGCTTAAGCCAAAAGTGCCCACCAAGCGGATGGTGTTTCACGAAATTACCCAAGATGCCATCAAAAAAGCATTGACAAACTGTCGGCAAATCGATGAGCAGTTAGTTCGTGCCCAAGAAACCCGGCGGATTTTAGATCGACTGGTGGGCTACACCCTTTCACCTCTACTGTGGAAAAAAATCGCCTGGGGACTATCTGCCGGACGAGTTCAGTCTGTGGCCGTGCGGCTTTTGGTGAATAAGGAACGCCAACGCCGTGCTTTCCATGAAGGAACCTACTGGGATTTGAAAGCTAATTTAGAGCAGGAAAAAACCCCCTTTAGCGCCCAGTTAGTCACCATTGACGGCACGAAAATTGCCAATGGCAGTGATTTTGACCCAGCCACTGGACAAATTGCCCCTAATCGCCATGTGGTGTTACTAAATGAGGAGCAAGCTGTTGCCCTGAAGGAAAGCCTGACGGGGAAAACCTGGAGTGTGGTGGAGATGGAAGAACGCCCCGTAACGCGTAAACCTGCCCCACCGTTTACCACTTCGACCTTGCAACAAGAATCTAACCGCAAGCTGCGCCTCTCCGCCCGAGATACCATGCGGATTGCCCAAAATCTGTATGAGCAGGGGTATATTACCTATATGCGGACAGATTCAGTCCATTTATCAGACCAGGCGATCGCTGCTGCCCGTAGCTGTGTAGAACACCTCTATGGAAAACAATACCTCAGTCCCCAGCCCCGACAGTACACCACTAAATCCAAGGGCGCACAGGAAGCCCACGAAGCGATTCGTCCAGCAGGTAGTACCTTTCGCACCCCCCAAGAAACTGGGTTGGGTGGCCGGGAACTGGCTGTCTACGATTTAATCTGGAAGCGGACTGTGTCCTGTCAAATGGCTGACTCTCGGCAAACTCAAATCACCGTACAGTTACAAGTAGAAGCAGCAGGATTTCGCTCCTCTGGTAAACGCATCGATTTTCCCGGATACTTGAGAGCCTACGTGGAAGGGTCGGACGATCCAGAAGCAGCATTAGAAGACCAGGAAGTGATTTTGCCCCAGTTAAAAGTGGGGGACCAGCCAAATTGCACTAACCTAGAAGCAATTAGTCACGAAACCCAACCCCCAGCTAGGTACACCGAAGCAACTCTGGTGAAAACCCTAGAAAGTGAAGGTATTGGTCGTCCTAGTACCTATGCCAGTATCATTGGTACTATCCTTGATAAGGGTTATGCCCAACAGGCTAATAATGCTCTAATTCCTACCTTCACTGCCTTCGCCGTCACTGACCTGTTAGAAAAACACTTCCCAGACATTGTTGACCCTAGTTTTACTTCCAAGATGGAGCAAACCTTGGATGACATTGCTGAAGGTGAAGCTGAGTGGCTACCTTACCTGAAAGATTTTTATTTAGGGGAGAAAGGCCTAGAAACCTTAGTCAAGGAACAGGAAAGTCAAATTGATGCCACTAAAGCAAGGACTGTGGAATTAGAAAATTTAGCTGCTAAAGTCCGCATTGGGAAATACGGACCCTACATCGAAGTGGAAAGTACCGATGGTGTTGTGACTGCTTCTATTCCCAAAGACCTGACCCCAGCGGACCTTGACCCCAAACAGGTGGAGATACTACTACGGCAAAAAACCGTCGGTCCTGACCAGCTAGGTCGTCACCCGGACACAGGGGAACCAATTTATATCAAAATTGGTGCTTATGGGCCATACGTCCAATTAGGAGATAAGTCTGAGGAAAACCCCAAACCCAAACAAACCTCCCTCCCTAAGGGAGTAACACCAGAAACTATCACCTTAGATATGGCAGTAGGTCTTTTAGCACTCCCTCGGACATTGGGTACCCATTTGGGTACAGGTGGTAAAATCCAAGCTGGTTTGGGACGATTTGGTCCATATATTCTCCACGACCAGGGAAAGAATGGCAAAGAATACCGCTCCCTCAAGGCTACGGATGATGTGTTAACAATCTCCCTAGAACGGGCACTAGAATTACTATCTGAACCAAAAAAAGGCCGCAACGGTCGCAACAGCAAGTCAAAGGCAGCCTTACGGGAATTAGGTATACACCCAGAGGATGGAACAGCAATCAACATCTATGATGGACCCTATGGACCCTACATCAAACACGGCAAAACCAATGTGAGTATCCCTGAGGGTCAAACGGTGGAAGGTGTAACACTCTCAGCAGCCCTAAAATTGCTAGCGGATAAAGTTGCCTCTGGGAAGTCCACGCGCAAAACTAGCAGTTCTAAAGCTAAGTCAACTAAGGGGTGAAGGGGGCAGGGGGCTTTCAAGGGTAGGTATTTAGGTTTTCGAGAAATTATTGAGAAAATTCTGAATTACTGAACGTATTTTTAAGGTTTCAGACCATGATTTTGGTTCTAAAATCCAAAAAATTGGTCTAATCTGAAAAACCTCCCCTTGAAAGGGCAGGAGGTAGGGGGCAATTAATCTGTCCTCCACTAATCGAAAATTCCCTCTCCCCTCATCTAAAATCGAAACAAAATCTAAAATCCACAACTACTCACTGCCCTGTGATAATCTAAGAAGTAAGGGAGAACACAAAACCAAAATTTTAAGAGGTATGTGTCAGCCGTAGAAAGCTTAAGGCAAAGAAATACGCCTGTTTCTGCGAACCTGTTAACTAAAAGTTGAGGTAGTATCTCAGGAGAAATCAGTTCGATGGACTACATAGAAAAGGTACTGGAAAAGCTTAAACAATTAGCACGTAAACTAATTGAAGCCTTGTTAGGGCCAGAGACTGATCCGGAACCGGAACTGATTCCGATTCCTGTGAACGAACGCCCGGGTCGGCGTTAGCAGCTTTCCTAGTACAGGAGTTAATCTTGGAATTCTTAAGCATAATTGTGCTGCACGGACCTAACCTAAATTTATTAGGACAGCGAGAACCAGGAGTTTATGGGTCCCAAACCCTAGATGAAGTTAACCAGATGTTAGCAGCAGAAGCACTGAGGTTAGAGGCAAAGGTTGTCGTCTTGCAGTCAAATCATGAAGGAACTTTGGTAGATAATATTCAGGCTGCACTAGGTCAACATCAGGGCATTTTAATTAATGCAGGGGCATATACTCATACAAGTGTAGCTTTACGGGATGCCATCGCTGCTGTTAACCTGCCAACGGTAGAAGTGCATTTAAGTAACATCTATCGTCGGGAAGATTTCCGTCATCATTCTTACATAGCTCCAGTAGCGATCGGGCAAATTAGCGGCTTCGGTGCTCAAAGTTATATATTAGGTCTACAAGCTTTAGTGCATTATTTAAAACATAGGCATTCAGTTTGATTTAACTGGGGAGATGGGGGGAGAAAAACCAATTACCAGTCCCCAATTTAACAGCTAAAGTCCCCAGTCCCCAATCCATAAATGCGTTTTTCTGTTATCAATCGGTTTAGAGGCACTTTGCTCGGAGCATTTCTAGGGGAGATTTTAGCTTCTAGGAAGAGTCCCCATAACTTAAGCGAAATATTGATGCTGGCCACTGAAAGGTTAATTGTAGATGGTACGGTGAACTTAGATCACTGGTCCAAGCTCCCATTAGCAGTAACTGATGACTCTGCAAGTAAAATAATTGTAGCTACGCTGCCAGTGGCGCTCTTTTTCCACGAAAATCCGTTGAGACTACGACAAAATCTCTGGCAACTATTACAAATCTGGACAGATAACCCAGTTATTAGGGATGGTAGTCTAGCTATCGGGTACGCGATCGCTCAATCGCTGACAGAAAAACTTGATCCCTTGACTCTGATTCCCCAGACAGTTTCCTTAATCGGCGAGACACACCTATCACAACAATTGCTAAAAGTCAATAACTTGTTAGCAGAGGGCGCAGGATTAGAAAAGTTACAAGCCGAATTGAGCAGTGAAGACCAGTTGAGTCAAAGTATTGCCATGGCCTTTTACTGCTTTTTGAGTACATGGGAAGACTTCCGGTTAGCAGTTTTACGAGCTACACACAACCCTCACTTGCCAGCAACCGGGGTAATAACAGGGGCTTTAGCGGGGGCATATAACTCTACAGTAGCTATCCCCGCCAAGTGGCGGGCGTTATTATCATCCCCAAATTTAGCCAATCAGCAAGGTAGAAATTACTCCCAGATGCTAAAATTAGCTGACGAACTTGCAGATGTGTGGTCGGGAGTGTATTGTCCTAGACGAAATTCCAGGGAGTTGGAGCAGTCTGCTATATCTTCTAGTAGAGGTCAACTTGCCATTTTTACTGTTCCGGTTCAGCGACCAGAATTAAATAAATCTTAATTCAAGAGCTATCAGCAGATATTCAAGCAGGCTGTTGTATAGTAAGAGTCTTCAGCAACTCTAAATCTGGATCTGCAATGAGCTATTGTGTCCAATCAACTTAGGAACTGCTGATAACAGCTAGCTAAACTTCTTTAGCCAGAGGTAATGAAAACGCAGCAATTTTTGCAGTATTTAACTGAGCAATTAGGGCAATGGCGGTATAAGTATAAATTACTGTATCGTCAATGTAAACTACTCAGGTTAATCAGTAGTCATGGTAGAAGTCACAGGGAGGAACTGCTGTTTAAGAAGATCCTTGACAAAAGTAGACGCAGGAAACAAAAACCAGTATCAAAATTAACAGCCAAATTCATCTGGCTAGGCTGGCTACATAAACGACGTTCTACCCTAATTTTAGTGGTCGCCATCGCCTCTTTAACAGGTGTAATGGGACATAATTTATACAATCAGCCTCAGTTGACAGTGGGGATGCCTGCGCCACAGACATTTATAGCTCCCTACGATAACAGCGTCTACGACCCAGAAAAAACAGAAGCTCGGCGCAATACAGCGAGGGATAAATCCACTCGCGTGTTGAAGATTGATGCAAACGTAAATGAAGAAATAGACCAAAATCTACGTTCGTTGTTAGATGATGGAGACGAAACCCGAGCCACAGCCGGGGCTTTTCCTTTTTTCGATACTTCTGTTGTCTCTATCTTGACTCAGCGTTACTTACGTTCTTGTCCTGACGCTGAATGGCAACAGCTACTCCTAGCTTTGGAAAACTGGCATTCATCCCAAAGTCAGCGAAGTAAAGGTTCTCCCAAGTCCGATACCCCAAAGTCTAGCCCACAAAATCCCAATTTTACCCAAGCCCTGACCCAATTAGAAATCTATGGTACGACAACGTCAGAACACAACTTATCCTTACTGATTACCCAAATCACTCAGGCACGGACAAGGTTTGCCCAGGCTAGCAGCAGGCTAGGAGAGTGGAAAGTTTCTAATTTAGACATAGCCAGCGCCACGGTTTTTTTGGACCTATCGGATGTAGACTGGGCAAAAACCAAAGATGGAATCCATGACAGTGAGGAGCGGATTATTACTCAGGGCATTCCCCGGGGACTGCCAGAAAATATTTTACAGGATGCTGTCAACCTCCAAGTACATAAACTGGTGCCCCCCGATGCTGAAGCTTTAGCGACAAAAATATTGTTAACAGTGCTGAAACCAAATCTGGATGTAGATCTAGAACAAACCGAGAAACAGGCTAAACAGGCTGAGGATGCAGTATCAGATGTCAGAATCGAAGTTCATAAGGGGAGTGTAATTGTTTACAAGGGTAGACAGATCACACCTTGGAACATTCAAGTGCTGAAATCTTATAACTTGATTCAACAGGAAGTAAACTGGTGGGGGCTAGTGCGGCTAGGGGTGATTATTACCGCAGCGATTAGGGTTTTTGTCTGGGCAGAACAGTGGATCAAGTACCCACTGCGACAACGCGATCGCCTCTTGGTGTTACTCCTGACGCTGAGTGTTCCAGGAGTATTGGGGACAGGGATACTCTATACTAGCTGGAGTGCCTTGGGTTTGTTGTCGGGCAGTTTCTATGGTCCGACTTTAGGTGTCACCGTTGTAGTCTTGTTGGTGCTATTATTACCTATCAGCCTAGAGGTGAGCAAAATTGGGATTTTGGCAGGGGCGGCAGGGGGAATTTTGGGCAGTTGCATAGCCCAACGCTTGCGGTCACGAGAGGAACTAGCACTACTTGGTGTAGCTATCGCTGTCACTCAAGGTTCTATTTACCTGCTGCTTAAAGTCCTCAGCGGTGAAGTATTTGTATTTGCTTGGTATCACGAACTCTGGGAAGCCGCTTTGTTTGCTCTGTCGGGTTTGGTTTGGAGTATTGTTGCTTTGGGTTTGAGTCCTTACTTAGAAAAACTCTTTGATTTAATTACCCCTATCCGGTTAGCGGAGTTAGCAAATCCTAATCGTCCCTTGCTAAAAAGACTCGCTAGTGAAACTCCTGGCACCTTTCAGCATACCCTGTTTGTGGCAACCCTGGCGGAGGCTGCGGCCCAAGAACTCGGATGTAATGTGGAATTGGTCAGAGCTGGTACTCTCTACCATGATATTGGTAAAATGCACGACCCCCTTAGCTTTATTGAAAATCAAATGGGTGGACCGAATAAGCATGATACGGAGATTAAAAACCCTTGGCAGAGTGCAGCAATTATTAAAAAGCACGTCACTGAAGGGTTAGTTATGGCACGGAAACACAGCCTACCTACGGCGATTCAAGCTTTTATTCCTGAGCATCAGGGGACAATGGTGATTGCTTATTTCTATCACCAGGCTCAGCAAATGGCCCAAGGTAACCCCAGTTTAACAGTAGATGAGGCCGATTTTCGCTACGATGGACCCACTCCCCAGTCACGGGAAACAGGAATCGTCATGCTAGCTGATTCCTGTGAAGCGGCAATGCGATCGCTCAAAGAGGGGACAACTGAACAAGCTTTAACTATGGTAAATAATATTCTCCGTGGTAAATGGCAAAATGATCAACTAGTTGATTCTGGACTGACACGGGAGGAGATGTCAAAAATTACCGAAATTTTTGTAGAAGTTTGGCAGCAGTTCCACCATAAGCGGATTGCCTACCCTAAGTTGAAGAAGGGGTAAATGGGTTGTGACTTTTCCTGTTATCTTTTCGTTGTGGAGGTTGGTGCCAGCACCTCTGCTACGGCACACCCCTAGGGGATGAATATTCACTAAAGCCGAACCTAGGACAACTCGCACTGGACTTCCTACTAAAATTGAGCACTTTCCTCAGTTTTCAAACTGGTTAAAAACCACAATTCCTATGTGATCAAAATCTTTTTCATTACGAGTAACCAAAATAGAATTATGATGTTTGACTGTAGCAGCAATGAGGGAATCCAATGGTGGTAACTTTCGCCCCTTTTTCTCTAATTCTCCCCATAACAATATCACTGATAAATCTAATGGTAAAATTCTTCCCTCAAACCCTCTAAGTAATTCATTCTTAAACCAGTCTTCAATATTCTTTTTTCGCAAGGATTCAGGTAGTTTTTCAATTCCCTTTCTAATTTCACCAATTTGCTTGCATCCAACCCTTTCAGCCATTCAATTACTCTTTGATTTGGCTGCTTGGCAATTAATTGAGAAATAATACTGGTATCTAAAATATAGTTCATAATAATTCTACTTCGCGGTTGTCAATATCTCTTTGACGTTCTAAATCTATATCTACACCAACAAGAGGAGAATTTTGGAATAATTCAACTAAATTCTTAGGCTCAGTTTTTATTTGTCTGGTTAAATAATCTATTAGTTCAATCTTTTCTTCTCTGGTTAAATTGTCTAGTTCTTGCAGTTGGTTTTTCAAATTTACCCCACGATTTTCCACCCAAGTGCAGGCATTTTGGGCATCCATCTACCATAATCTTGCAC
>Ga0209611_10013038_pt1 | contig 11525 bp, 6 predicted proteins | sample S1TSphgellanicum_3_FD_187693 | JGI IMG/M metagenome (GOLD analysis project Ga0209611, IMG submission 187693) | Host-associated microbial communities from peat moss isolated from Minnesota, USA - S1T2_Fc - Sphagnum magellanicum MG (SPAdes) (version 2) | ecosystem: Host-associated > Plants > Peat...
GTGTATTGATTATGAATCAAAACCATAATAAAAACTTATATCAGTACCTTGTTGCATTGTTGCCTCATTAATTTTGAGTCATGCACATTAATTGAAATAATGATTAATTAATGATGATTCATCAAATCATTATTAAATTACAAAAATTCATCACTTAATAAATTATAAATGTTAATCTTTAAATAATTACATACATAACAAACTATTAATATTAAATTACAGACAATTCAAATCGTCCAAAGGGAAAGTGAACAATGAACATCGACTCTTCACACCAAACACAAGTTGAAACAACCACCCCCACCCAAAGAGAATAGGAGGCTCCTACAATCCATGAGGAAACTTCTCATTGGTTGCATGAAAAATTTATTCTTATAAAATTCGCTGCCACTATTTTTGGCCTCGACTAATAGCACTTCATAAGAACACCGTACCTATTGAGTAAAAAATTAAAACACAACCTTGTGAGATTACCCAAACCTCATTTGGGTTCCTATTTTGGTAAACTGGGTAACCTGAGGGGTTTTACTGACACGTCTTTCTAATACTGGCACGATTTTCCCCAGTGTCATACATTGTAGAACAATAAAAAAATGATGCCACGTGGCGCCCTGAAAATTTAGATTGCGTTTTGAGGCCTCAGGCCTACCTCCACTAACAAGAAAATGGGGAAAATTAAAAGAAATATAATTATGATGATGATTTGTCATATCTTTGAGCCCATAAGTTTTTTGCGTTGTGTAATAATGGCAATTGCAATTTTTAGTTATAGTAAAGGCCCCTTGTTTGTTCTATGTGATGGATAATTGCCCTTTCAAACACATTCTTTCAAACAACTATCAAATTCATTCTGTCAGTGAGAAGAGTGTATGTTGCATTTGAAGATCCTATGAAATTTCCCTTTGCAAAGTTGTCATCAAAGTTTTTTTAACGCAAAGGTATGTAGGATGTTTGCCCAACCATACTTTTCTTCTTATAAACCAAGGTTGGATTATGTGGGGAGTAGAACTTGAATCCATTATTGGGCTATGCAACTTACAATTTTGTCATGTTAGGTATTCTATTCCAAAATGTTTGCTAAGAATGGTTGTACATTGATAATGTTTATGTCATGTGTGAATATTCTACTGATTCAATGGAGAGACCTCATTCGATTGCATGCAAGAACTGAGAAAACCTTGTGGGTCCTAAATGCACTAACACTATTTGCCTCATTGCCTTGAGCATGTACTTGCACACTTCTTTTATGTCGGGTGAACCAAAATACACCCACATTCATACCTTGGTAAAAACTAAAAACCAATGTTATTTAATTCTAGATTTTCAATGTTTAGGTTGATAGAACTTTTAATGTGGTTCTGAAACTATTTCTTTTGATTTTGTGTAATTTTTTTGATGTTAAAAATCTTCCCAAATTTTTATCTTTTGAAATCAAGAGGTCAAATTAACCTCCATATTTGATCTTAACTTGAACTCAAATCTAGAAAAATTGAAAATATTTATTTATAGAGATAATGTATTTCAAAACATTTATCCCTCCTAAACCCTAATGACATGTCACTTGCCAACCCTTTTTTGGGTTTTTTTTGTTGTCTTTGCGTAATGACATAAAGTTAATGCTAGTTTATTCTCATAATTTATTCCTTTTACCACCTCAATGTGAATCTAACTTAATAAAAGGTATATGAAACTAAACTTTGTTTGCAATGGAATTACCATTCATGAATATACACTTGTTACACAAATGCCTTGAAACATATTTGCTTAAAATGAAATGAGGCAAGAGGTCTATTGATACTTATTCATAATTGGAAATGTAGCCAAAAATAGAAAAGTTGTAAAAGTCCAAGATCTAGAATTGTCACAAAACAACATGTAAAGTTTAATGGATGTTGGATGGATGATTTATATTAATTTTTTTGTGGCTAAGTTTACCACGAAATAGTCAATTCATGTTTTGGGCCCAAAAACAACTTGGCATTAGTTTTAACTCGTGTCATTAATAACCTTTTTCATATAGTAGTATGTAGTTGTTTTTTACATGAACTTTTCATGATGGTTTCCAATCCATGTTTTATTTTAAGCAATGTTTTAAAACTATTATTCTATATGTAATTGAAAATTAATATGGTCTATGTTGGCCCAATTGTTGAATTTTGAAAAGCAAAATGGCAAAACTTAATTCTGAAATCCAGTTTTCACTAAAATTGGATTTTTACTTATTATTAAATTTCCAATGACAAAAATTACTCAAATTCAATATATCTCACACCTCAACTCTAAACATTACAAAACTATTTTGATTAAACCCAACTCATTGAGGTTTTCCAACAATACCAAAAGCTCACCCCCATTTTCCATAAGACTTTTGATGTTGATTTTGTTGATTTTTTTTTTAAAAATTCTTCAACATGCAATAAATCTTGCATTGGAGCTATAATAATTAGAAAACCACCTCAATACACTCCTATCATCAAGGATTTTCCATTGATACTAAGAGTGCAAGAAGGAACATTGTTTAGTTAGGAAATTTCAATGTGACATCAAAACTAACATTGAACTTTTTTTTTTAAAAGATAAATTTGTATAACAACTTACAAATTACAAGTAAGATTTAGGTGTTTGATGTTTCAATATTTGTCAATATATAGTTTAAAGTTTATTTGCCAACTATTTGGTTGAAGGTTGGATTTTATATTTTATACAGTGGTAGTATTTTTCATTTAAATAATTAATAGTGATTGTTAACTATTTCTACAAATTAAAAATGTCATTATATGTTTAGGTAATCTTAAGGTCTTACATGTTGATCATAGATTTTGTTTCAATCCATTACATTTGTTTCATCTAAACGTGTTCATGGTGACCTCATAGTTTTATAAATCAAGCATGATCAAATTATACAAAGTTGTGTAAATTGTGAATCAATTTGTGAATCATCGAAGGATCATATGTGGAGCCATATTATGTTTTCGTAAATTCTTTACAAATGAAATGTTCCTAACATTCTTAACATCAATTACTTACAAATGTTTTACAACTAAGAGTGCCTATACATGCAACAAGAAACAAGACTCCATTTTAATGATTTTTCATTAAGCTAGATTGTGATCACAATATACTATGTATAATTACAACAACCTAATGGAAAAGACCCTTATTATATTGTTGTCCTATGCTTTTGAATAAACTTGATCTTTTTATTTCTAGGTGGTTGTATGTTATGTGCCATTAAATTGATAAGTGATCATAACAAATCAAGTAATTTCCAAACAACATTTATATTTACATCATTTATTGGAGATGTAATCACACCTATAATTAAACTTTGTTATTTCACACAAGTGAAAATGTCACATGAAAGGTAAAAACACACTTAAATCTACCCATTTTAGACAAAAATTGTTACACTGATGATTGGTTGGTCACCTTCAGCTTTCCTTTGAAAGTGTTTTAAATGATGACACGTGGCACTCTGAAAATTTAGATTGCGTTTTGAGCCCTCAGGCCTACCTCCACTAATTATGGGTTAGAGGTGTGGCAAAAGTGTGGGATATAGAAGCAAGGAAATGTTGACTTGTATCCACATTTTTGCCTCAACGCCATCCCTCATGTTTCTATGAAATTTTCACATTTGTAATATGGAGGTTAGACTACACTATGCTCATACTATCCCTGTTTTACCCTCATTTTTTTCACAATTATAACATAGGTGTTAAACCAACCTATTCCACTCATTTTTTCAATTTTTTTCTCAACTTTTCCATGCAAATGATAGGTAGGCTAAACCACTTGTGGCTCAACATATCCCACTTTTTTCCCTCAATTTTTTCACATTATTTAATAAAAAGCATCGTACTTTTTTCTGTCAAGTTTTCCAAGTTATTAAAAAAAAGTATCTCATTTTTCTCAAATGTCTTTCACATTATTTAATAAAAAGTAATTCAATTTTTTTCATTGCTAACAACAAGTATCCCACTATTTTCCTTCAAGTTTTCCACATTATTTAACAAAAAGCATTACACTTTATTTCCAAATAAAATTCACGTTATTTAACAAAAAGTATCACATCAGTGCCTTGGTGGTCACCAACATTGATTGGTGTCTTTTAATCACCAAGCAACCAACAAGGCCAAATACTCGCATACAAATCCACCTTAGTGAAGATTAAGCTTTATTGTATTATACATCAACAAAGCTGTACTTTATTATATGTACTAAATTTACCATTAGTGCACCTTAACAGTGTGGTCCCAACAACAGTTTTGTCTACATCCACCTCACAATGGTTGGCTTGCTTTCAATCTTGCAGTTGAATACACAGACCACAAATACGAATCATCAACTCATGATCCCAAAAACCTAAAAGACATGAAGTGGAGCTTCATGAATTAAAGCATGAACATTCACACTTGCAATATTACATGTGTAATTCCAGTATCAACAACAACACCATCTGCTCCTTCTGCAACACCCAGAGTTTCCGCATCTATCCACACCAAAACACAAAAAATATGTGAATGAAAGAAGTTGCTAATCATTTGATCTCAGTTGCACAGCTTGAATGCGACATGTTTAGTTGGTAGTGTTTTACATAGAAAAGCTCATCATGGAACCACCCATGAACTAAAGACATGATTATCTACGAGGGCCTCCTGTGCTAGGAGCTATAATTTGTACATACAATACACCACCGAGGTTTGAAGGAAGAAATGTAGTTATCAATGGCAGTTTGTTGAGTAGTAGTGGGCAACATTCACACAACACATGTCAAGGATATCTTGAGCTAGACGCATCCTATTTTTAGCCATAACCTTGTGGTAAATTGCATTACACAAATCAATAAATCCAGAAATTGAAGCATCAAGAAATTGTAGCATCTGGCTCAATATTTTTAAGGTTTAAATCTGAGAGATTCATATTCCACAAAAAATGCATGTGAGTTCACAACAAAGGTTCTCAAAAAACCTCATGAGGAGGAAAATGATTGATGGGATTTTAGATTCTTTTACCTGGCTGCTCCTTCTATGGCATACATGCCAGTGTGTTGAATGTAGGGATTACAAAAAAACAAAATGGAAATAAGTTGAAACTTAATCATGACAATACTCAATGATCTTTGCATAGGAACAACTTGCAACTTGCAACATGCAATTGTGTGACCATGGAGATCAACATTGAATGATGATCAATAATTCAAGGATGGAGTTGTTGGAATTATTCTTACTTGTAATGTCCAATTCCCCAACGAAAACCTTTTTTGTAATGGGTTGCAAAGGTCCCATTTCCCATCTTTTTCACAAACGAGTATTTCAACACCGCACCAACTAGTCCATCACTGTTTCACTACAGAAACATTAACATCTGGTTTTTGGTGAAATGCCTCAACTTCCAAAAGAATTGTGCAAACCACTACCACGCAGAATCCTCAATCACAAAGCACCCATATTTTTACAACCTTGAGTGACGCACCCCCAACTCCTAGAAGGAATGTGAGTCCAAGTAGAAGACAACAAAAGAGGGAAGAGTCGGGGCACGCTCCCTAGCTCGCAACACTTTGAGGGGTAGAAGGGCGTATTGGAGCTCCGGGATGGGACTAGGACGAGTTAACAAGCTTCACTCACTGACACGAGCCTGCACACAACCCACACAAAGTGGTTAATGCATAATTAGAACACCTTTGGTGCTAGGACGAGCCACGGGCAACACAGACACATTAGACTCACCATAGCCCGGACTTGGGGGAAGCCACCACCTTCCCCCTTATAGTATACTCTGTGGCTAGCCATGGGGCCTACATCCAAATGGTTTTTTTTTCTCGGGACTCCTGAGTGGGAGTCCCGAAATCGTGCCAGTTGGGACTCCCGCGACTTTGGAGCCCCATAACTTTGCTAGCAAACCTCGGATCGAAATGCGGTCTGAAACAAAGTTGTAACTCTCGTCGAGAGCTTTTCAACAATATGTCGCACGCCCTCTACAACCAAGTAAATCGGGTCGATTCCCGACTTTTTCTGGTCGGGAGTCAAACTGCCAATTTGACTCCCGGCCCTTCTTTTGGCCATAACTTATGTTTCAGATGTCTAAATGAGCAATGTGAGCCCACTTTAGACATCTTCGTTCTAAGATCTTTGCAATGATATAAAAAATGCCACAGGCCATTGAGTTTTGACCCCTGAAATTGCTCTCTGATGTTTCGGGAGTCCACCAGGACTCCATCTTTCAAAGTGGAAGTTGCCTTGGAAGTTTGAAGGTTCACTCCCTCATACTCCATCACACTTTCTTACACTCCCAAAAGTATGTGATGTGACTCTCGGGCTTCTTCTTGGCCCGCACCCTTGCGACCTCTTGGCCTTGATTCCTGGGCTTCCTCTTGGCCTGCAACCTTGTAACTCTTTTGCTTTGGTGGCAAGCCCAAAGCTAGGGTTGCGACATTGAAAAAACTCCAAATGTAACATCTAAGGATCAATTAGAGAGAATACGTGGAAGATGGGTCTAACTTACCCTTTCAAGACCAACTTGGTATTGTTCAACAAGTTTGAAATTGATTTTGTCCAAAAAAATTTACACATTTAGTGAAAAACTATTCAATCAAAAGTCCTAAAATTAAAATCACCCAGGAATTCAAAAATCAATCCAAACATCAATTGCATTTTCAATAACCATCAGGTGTTATAATATCTTCCAAGTTTTGAACGCCCTTATGTATATATGTACTTGTTCCTACTTGATTAAGGTTTATAGCATTAATTTCACTAATTCAATTCCCACATTCACCAATGCCCGATCCTTTGAACCACTACATTAAAGATTACAAATCTATCCATCAGGTCATTTGATATCCCCACAAGAATCAACAGAATGTAATATAAAGTCATCGTGACATTACTTTTTTTTTATTGTAATTTCTTAAGTGTGAGGGATGTTAAAATCTATGTATATTCTGCAAAACAAATCCATGGTGTTAACACCTATTGTAATGTCTTTAAAAAAGACTACATTGGTAAAATTTGTAACAATTTAGTAGGTAGGACTAAATCAGACGTTCGACTCTATTGTTAATTATGTAGCATTGTTGTCCTCTACACAAGCACTTGATGCGGGTCCATCAAAAGTCGCAAAGAAGGCCTTTGCGCTAATGTCGCGGGCCTTCTTCAATTCCGTAGCAGATGGCTCTTGACCATGAAGATCTATCTGCAATAATGTAAGTACATAGTTAAAATCAAAGCAGAATGTAAATCTAAAGTTTTGAAAATGTTAAAGAAAAAAAAAAAAACCACACATATTTGTTTTCAAAGGAATGTGTACCACCACTACCAAGGTGGTTGGTGACAATTGGGCATGCTTTGACAACACATTGATTTTGGTCATGCCATAGAAGATTTCCTTTGTTCTTTGTGACCTTTGCTGCAAAAGAAACAAAACACAACAACTACATCAATATGTCCTGAACCCAATCCTAATCCTAATTCTAAACTAGAAATATTTTTAAAATAGTAAAATTATCGACCGAAATTACCTTTGAAGAACACCTAGTTTGCCTTGGAGCACAAATTCGAGCACTCTCCATTTTCCTTTGCAACTTTTAGGAAACTTTTTCGTCATTGGTGTTGCACATTCCCAATGCACTAAAGGACAATATCAACATTCCAGTTCCCTTCGAAATCATGCAGCAACTTTTCAATGATGGTCATTGCTGCCTTGGATTTCTTCTGCACTAACCATATGACATGACAATCATCTAGGTAAACTTGGCATAACAAACATACCCTTGCATCAAAGGATTTCTGAAGGTCACCACTAGGTAATCCATGGCGGTCAACATTCAATTTCAACTTTGGTAGCTTCACCCTTCATTTCTTTTCTACAATTTCAACCTTTATGGCAGGTGTTGTTGTTACCTCCTCTGCCTTCACTATAGGTGTTGCTATCTCCACCTTCACTATAGGTATTATTACTGCTACCACCTTCACTTTTAATGTACGTATTGTTGCTATTGTTACTACTGCACCTTTCATTGCCACTTGCACTTTTTCCTTGTCTGGGGTTTCTTATAAACAATATTAGAATAACCAAAACACACAATTTTCAAAATCTTGATAAACTCCAAAGAATTCAAAGCAATTCACATAAAATAATTGAACAAACATTTTTTCATAATGGAAGCAAACCCATTATAAGACTAAAAAGAAGTAGCTAATGCCTTTGTTCATGGTTTTACAATAATTTCAACCTGATTAGAAAAGTTTGGTGTCTCCCATCCTCATGATTGTGATAAGATGTCTTGCGGTGGGCATAAAGTACTTAAATGTGTGTGCCTATTTTTCTCTTTCCTTAAGAGACTACAAAAAGGAATGTTATATCTGTCACCTTTATAGAAACAAAACTAAAACCAAATTTGCAAGTTTTTTGAAGAATGCAGAAACTTAGCACCCTTTAAACACAAGAGAAAAATAAATAAACATTAAATTTGATAATACATTCATTTATAAAAACTTAGAAATGTACTAATTCAATAGCATGCTAAAGGCTCAATAGTAATTTTTGGATTGTTTTCCTTTTTTCAAAAATGTCAACAATGGTGAACCAAAATCGAGTCCACTGCACATAACAAAACAAAAGTTATAGACAATTTCAAGTTGAACAATTTGAACAAAGTCAAAAACTAACAAAATAAAAAGGGAAGACATACACAATAAGGGAAGCCTTGGTTTGTGGCGGGGTTGAAGTGGATTGGGACATCCTTGATGAACAACTCCACATAATGAAGCAAGTACACACCACAATCATAATGATTCTACTGTTGAGGGACCTACAAAATCACAAAGCAAAAAATTGGGTTAGGAAAAATTGTTGATTCTTTTTATTTAAAAAACCTTGCAGCAAAAGATAATCATACCTTTGCAACAATGTACCATATTTGTTGAATTGTTGATTTCATTTCTCATGTGAGTCATGCAAGCTTGTGGAAGCTTTCCGAATCCAAACCTTTCGCAAACATGTTCGAATATGGCATTCTATTTGTTTGTGACCACCCTCCAAGGAATCTAGGTGTAGAATGCATGATGTCTACATCTTGTCATCTTGCCCTAAACTTTCGAGATATGGGCTGATGGACCACACTCCAATGTTTGTTGTGATTGATGAGAATCACGATGTAATCTATGAAAAACAGATACACACCATGACTCCATTTTTGCAAAGTTGCAAAATTTGCATTCTGTTCCTTGCATTGAACAAGTTTGGAATGGAAAAAGCAATTGAAGATGTAAAATCGAGAATCAAAATGTTGTCTTTGCAAGTATTGATTCATTGTTTTTTGAACATTTGAATAAAGAGTAGAGATTCAATGTTTTATGAGATTTAAATAAAGCAGAGTAGAGTCGTTGGATGTGTACTTACTTAAAATAAAAGTCAAGGATGGTGTCGTTAAAGAACTATTTAGGTTCTAGTGTTTCGTAATCATGTTTCTTGATGGTGATTACATTAGAATCACCATTAGGATACTGCAAATCAGATTGCATTTGTCAAAAGAAAAAAAAACATGTTAACAGAAACAAACCAAAAAAAAAACAACATTCAACAATTGCTTTAGACCAAAACTTTGCAACACACATGTGATGTAAAGTAAAAAAGAACAACTAGGAATTAGACCATGTTTAGGAGCGGTTACTTCAAGGAATCAGAACCTAGAACTCTGTACCTACATGTGACAAATGTTGTTTGGGTCACAAATAGTTTTGAAAACCTATCAATTAAAACAATATTATGCTTAAGTTAAAGAAGAACAAGCTCTTCCACAATAGGATAGTTTAAGAACATTTGTTTCATGAATCTTTGTTCTCTTTTGTGCTTCCTTTTGTTTGGTTAGAGAAAAAACACAATAATAAAATATTCACCGGGTTATGCAAGGAGAAGGTTTGCTGGTGTTTTAGAGATCCAGATGCATGTTCTATTGCCAAGCTATCACAACAACACTTTTGTCCTTTGCTTGCTTGTGGTTGCTATGGTCATATCCCATCGCCATTCTTTGCAACAACAACAAGAAAAAATGATGAAAGCATAAAACGCCCGCAACGCAAGAAAAAAAAAAGCAAAAAAGGCGGGCCCATCATCAGATGTTTATATGTTAGGGTATCATGTTAGGAAAACATGATACCTTAACATATTGACATCTAATGATGGGCTTGTTTATTTTTGTCTCTTTACCTTAACATGTTTTCCTAACCATGCTTTTCCTTACCCTATCAAGCTTTGTTGTGTGCCAAGAATTTGTATTGCACCTGTTGCATCCCTGTTTTCAAATTTTTCAAAAAATTCTGAATTGTGAAGCTTCATTTTGAATTATCATAAAGTTAGGCTCTAGTGTAGCAAACATGATACCCTAACATGTAGACGTCTAATGATGGGCCTGCCTTTTTATTTTTTCTCTCTTTACCCTAACATGTTTTCTTAACCATGCTTTTCCTTACCCTATCAAGCTTTGCTATGTGCCAAAAAGTTGTATTGCACCTGTTGCATCCCTATTTTAAGATTTTCAAAAAATTCTAAATTGTGAAACTTCATTTTGAATTATCATAAAGTTAGGCTCCAGTGCAATAGCAATAGGAATAGCTTCAACGTGCTTACTTTGCCTCTTCGATTGACAACAAAGAGTGAGTTATCATTGCTGGTTTGTTTTTCTGGACCACTGGAGGAGGATGGTGCTTCGTTTGATGTTGTTGCATTGAAAACGACGAGGGCGAACAGAGTTGAAGAATTGGAGCACGAAGCTACGTTGCAAGAAGAAGGGGATTGACCTCGTGTGAGAAAAAGTGGAGGAGTGACGTGAGTGCAATGTGAGCTGTTCCTGGACTGTTGCTATTCATGCTGGCATTTAGTTTGAGTCTATCATTGGATGGTATAAGGGCAATCTCTGAGCCATATGGATTTATTGGCCTTGTAGTAGTGGCGAACTGAATGCAGTTGCTCTTAAAGTTTGATATGCTGCTGGGTATTGTGTAGATCTGAATGAACATGAGGACATACAGAGGAAGTTCCTCGATAGGAATGATTGGCCCAAGTATGTGCCCGTGCGTTACACCTGGTACTCTACTGCCTCTCTCTAGTGGGCTCCTAAACCAAGGATGGAAATTGAGCTTTGGATAAGATGTTTACCTTGGTTGACTGAGGAGAGGAAATTGTAACCACTGGATGCATCAGAGTCTTATGTTCTTCCAACTACTCCCAGGGTCAAAACTTCCCCACAGTTAGTGAAACAGGGATATGTTAAGTTAAAATGTTAACAGTAGTATACTTCAATTGGGGAGCATCATCATGTCAAGTTTTCTACATTTCTGGCTGATGCAACTGTGGAGAGTTCTCCTCTGTTCCAATGGGATGTCATCCATGAGTGATGGGATTAGAAATCTAGTGGATGCAGAACTTAGTTGCATAGAAGATCACACCTAAATCCATATTTAAGTGAACATCTGGAGCTGTTTTTGGGCATGTAGGTGTCATGATTTATTTTATCAATAACCCTTGCA
>Ga0209611_10013040_pt1 | contig 11523 bp, 9 predicted proteins | sample S1TSphgellanicum_3_FD_187693 | JGI IMG/M metagenome (GOLD analysis project Ga0209611, IMG submission 187693) | Host-associated microbial communities from peat moss isolated from Minnesota, USA - S1T2_Fc - Sphagnum magellanicum MG (SPAdes) (version 2) | ecosystem: Host-associated > Plants > Peat...
TTGTTCATCACCCAATCGACGGCCTGCTGCGAGCTGTAGCCCTCGGATACCACCAGCGTATTCTTGTTCGCGGAGAAGCCCGCCTGCAGGTACTGGTACTCGGTGATCGGGTACGACCACTGCAGCGCGCCCGTGAGCTGCTTGGTCGAGAAGGCGGACGAGGCGGCGACGAATTGCGTGACGTCGCGGTAGGTGAACGACGCGGTGCGCGACACGCCGTCGATGGTCGTGTACGGATCGGTGTGCGAGATCACGTAGCTCTTGCTGTATTTGCCGGCGTTGATTTCCAGCGCGATGCGATCACCGGTGCCCATGAAATTGCTGTGCACGAAGTTGCCGTTCAAGCTGAATCGCTGCGACTCGGAGTAGCCGATGCCGCCGCCGAACTGCCCGGGCAGGCCTTCCTTGATGTTGAAGTCGACGTCCACCAGGTCCGCGCTGCCGGCGACCGGCTTGTTCTCGAACTCCACCTTTTCCACGTACGGCAGGCGCTGCAGGCGCTCCTTGGAACGTTCGACCGCGGAATTCGACAGCCAGCCGCCCTCCAGCTGGCGCATCTCGCGGCGCAGCGTCTCGTCGTTGATGGCGGTGGTGTTGTTGAAATTGATGTGGCGCACGTAAACTCGGTTGCCGGGTTCGATGAAGAACGTGATCGACACGGTCTTCTTGTCGTTGTCCGGGGTCGGCACGGGATCGATCTTGGCGAAGGCGTAGCCATCGGCGCCGAGACGGTAGCTCATCAATTCCTGTGAACTCGTCACGGCCTTGCGCGAGAAGATGTCGCCGGGATGCACCAGCAGCAGCTTCTTCAGCTGATCCTCGGGAACCACCATCGTGCCCGCGAGCTTGACGTCCGACACCTTGAATACATCGCCCTCGGTGACGTTCACCGTGATGTACATGTCGTCCTTTTCCGGGGCGATGGTCACCTGCGTCGAATCGATCTGGAAATTGGCGTAACCGCGGTCCATGTAGTACGAGCGCAGCTTCTCCAAATCGCCCTGCAGCGACTCGCGCGAATAGCGGTCGTCCTGCTTGTACCAGGAGAGCCAGTTCGGCGTCTTCAGCTCGAGCGTGCCGAGCACGTCCTTCTCCTTGAACTTGGTGTTGCCGACCAGGTTGATCATTTCGATCTTGGCGCGCTTGCCTTCCTTGATGTCGACGATCACGTCGACCTTGTTGCCCGGCAGATCCGTGACCTTGGTGTCGACGCGCACGGCGTATTTGCCGCGGCTGAAGTACTGATCGGTCAGATACTGCTTCACCTCATCGAGCACCGAGCGGTCGAAGATCTTGCCCTGCGCCAGACCGACGTTGCGCAAGCTCTTCTGCAAATCCTCGGTCTTGATGTCCTTGTTGCCCTTGAGTTCGAATTTGGCGATCGACGGCCGTTCCACCACCACCACCAACAGCGTATTGCCGTCGCGGCGCAATTCCACGTCGCGGAAGAATCCGGTGGCATACAAGGCGCGCATCGCCTCGCCGATGCGCTGGCCGTCCAAGTGGTCGCCGATGTTGACGGGCAGATAGTTGAATACCGTGCCTTCGGATATGCGCTGCAATCCCTCGATGCGGATGTCGCCGACCGTGAACGCCTCCTGCTGCGTTTGCGCACGCACAGCCGATCCCAAGGGCTGGACGGCAAGCGCCACCAGCCACGCCAAACGCAAATCAAGCCGCACGCGGCAACGACCGATTGCAAATTCGATTGATCATGATTCCCCGTTAATTGAAATGTCTTGAGATATCGTTGTAGAAGGCGAGGCTCATGAGTACGACCAACAGCGCAATCCCCACTTGCTGCCCGAGAAGCTGGGTTCGTTCCGACAGCGGCGTTCCCTTGACGGCTTCCACCAATTGATAGACCACCTGGCCGCCGTCGAGCAGCGGTACCGGCATCAGATTGAGCACTCCCAAGCTCACGCTGATGATCGCCAGGAAGGACAGAAACGCGGCGACGCCCAGGTAGGCGCTGATGCCGGCGAATTCTGCGATGCTGATCGGCCCGCTGATATTCTTCGCCGACACCTGGCCGGTCACGATCCGCCACAACATCTGCACGGTGAGCGCGGACATCTCCCAGGTCTTCGCCACGCCGCCGGCCAGCGCGTCGATCGGACCCGCGCGGCGGGTCTCCACCAGGCCCGGCGGCCAGCTCTGCGGTCCCTCCTCGACCGTGATGCCCAACCGGCCGATCGGTTTGCCCTGCTCGAGGACCGACGGCACCGCCGCGACCAGACGCACGCGCTCGCCTGCGCGCTCGACCTCGATGACGATGTCGCGCCCCGGTGCGCCGTTCACCATCGCAATGAATTCCACGCGATTGGCGACCGGCTGCCCGTCCACCGCCAACACCCGATCGCCGGCGCGCAGTCCGGCGCGCGCGCCGGCGCTGTCGCCCGGCACCTCTTGAATGCGCGTATCGGCGTTCCAGGTCGCGAGATCGAAGCCGAGGCCGGGCAGCAACTTCCCGGGTTCGGTCATGGCACGCCGGTCCTGGTCGACCCGCAGCGTGAGCGAGCGCTCGCCGCCGTCGCGGCGCACGCGCAGCGGAATCACGCCGTCGTCGGAGAATTGGCGGATCAGCGCGATCTGCAGCTCTTCCGTGTCGCCGACGCGCCGGCCGCCGACGCTCAGGATTTGATCGCCGCGCAGCAGGCCGGCTATTGCTGCCGGACTGTCGAGGCGCACCTGGCCGACGACCGGCTTGACGATTTCCGTGCCGACCATGCCGAGTACCGCGTACAACACGGCGGCGAACAGCAGATTCATGGCGGGTCCCGCCAGCAGCACCGCGATCCGATGCAGCACGGGCCGGCGCGTGAAGGAGCGATGCAGCTCCTCGGGGCTCACCTCGCCTTCCCGCTCATCGAGCAGTTTGACGTAGCCGCCCAAGGGGATCGCCGCCACACAATACTCGGTGCGGTCGGCATCCTTGCCGACCCGCATCAACAACGGCTTGCCGAAGCCGATGCTGAAGCGCAGCACCTTGAAGCCGAGTCGCTTGGCAACCCAGTAGTGCCCGAATTCATGGACCGCCACCAAGATCCCGATCGCCGCCAGAAAGGCGCCGAGGAAAAACAACATCTTCATACGAAGGCTCCAGAGCCAGGCTCGATCAAGGCAGAAGCCAAGCGTCGGGCCGCGGCGTCGGCGTCCAGAACGTCGCCCAGAGCCCTGACCGGGAACGAATCGAGACGTTGCAACACGTTTTCAATGACCGCGGCAATCGACGTAAAGTTCAAGCGCCGCTCGAGAAAGGCCTGCACCGCGACTTCATTGGCCGCATTCAGCACGGCCGGCGCCGTGCCGCCCGCGCGCGCCGCGGCCCGGCACAAGCCGAGACTCGGAAAACGCGCGTGGTCCGGCGGTTCGAAGCCAAGCTGCCCGATTGCCGCCAGATCGAGCGATTGTACACCGGAACTGAACCTCTCCGGCCATGCCAACGCCTGCGCGATGGGCGTGCGCATGTCCGGGGCGCCGAGCTGGGCCAGCATCGAACCATCGGCATATTCCACCAAGGAGTGCACCACGCTCTGCGGATGGACCAGCACGTCGACCTGAGAATCCGGCAGCCCGAACAGCAGCGTCGCCTCGATGACCTCGAGCCCCTTGTTCATCAGCGTCGCCGAGTCGACCGAGATCTTGCGGCCCATGCTCCACTTCGGGTGAGCGCAGGCTTGGTCCGGCGTCACATGCGCGAGGCTCTCGAGAGCGGCGCTGCGAAACGGCCCGCCGGACGCGGTCAGGATCACCCGCAGCACGCCGCGGGCCGCATCCCCGGGCAGGTAGCCGGCCGGCATGCATTGAAAGATGGCATTGTGTTCGCTGTCGATGGGAATGAGCTCGGCGCCGGCGCGGCGTACTTCGTCCATCAGCAGCGGTCCCGCCATGACCAGCGCTTCCTTGTTGGCGAGCAATACTCGCTTCGCCGCGCGCACCGCCGCCAGCGTCGAGGAGAGCCCCGCCGCACCGACGATGGCCGCCATCACCAGGTCCACATCGCCGCCGGCCGCGGCCGCGGCGAGCGCAGCGGCGCCGCTCTCGACCCGAATCGCGGATCCGCGGCCGCGCAGCGCGGCGCGCGCGGCTTGCGCGGCCTCCGGATCGACCAACACCACGGTGGACACCTGGAATTGCAGCGCCTGCTCGACGATCGTCTGCCAGCTGCGATGGGCGCCCAGCACCGTCACGCGGAACCGATCCGGATGCAGCGCGACCACCTGCAGCGTGCTGCGCCCGATGCTTCCGGTGGAACCTAGGATGGCGAGATTTCGGCTCGCGCTCACGCGATCGCTCCCGAGCCGAACAAGCCGAGCGCGTACAACGGCGCCGCCGCCGTGACGCTGTCGATCCGATCCAGCAATCCGCCGTGTCCCGGCAGCAGCGCGCCGCTGTCTTTGAGGCCCGAGGCACGCTTGAACATGCTCTCGGTGAGGTCGCCGACGATGGAGAAAATTCCGACCGCGCAGCCGAACACCATGACCGCCGGCGGCGCCAGCCCGAAGTGCGGGGCGCCGAGCCCGGCCACCAACAGCACCGCGAGCAGGCCGCCGAGCGCCCCCTCCACGGTCTTGCCCGGGCTCACCCGCGGCGCCAATTTACGCCGGCCCAAACCACGCCCGGCAAAGTAGGCACCGATGTCGGCCGCTATCACCAGCAGCACCAGCCACAGCACCGCTTGCGGCCCGTGCGCCACGCCGTGCGCCGAGACCTGCAGCCGCGCCAGCGCCACGAACGCCGGCACCAGCACCGGCAGTCCGCACACCAGCGCGAGCAGCGGATGATGCCGCGCCGGTGCCAGCGACAGCCATGCGAGGGCGATCAGCCACCACAGGCACGCGGCCACCAGCAACAGCAGCAAATGCGCGGGCTCCCGCGACCAGCGCCAGCCCGCAAACAGCAGCACGGCGACGCCCGCCGTGTACAGCCCGCGCAGCGCGAATGAGCGCAGGGCGCCGAAACCGCCCCATTCCCACGCGCCCTGGGTGAACGCCGCACCGAACGCCAGCACCGTCCAGCGCGGCGGCAGCAGGAACAAGCCCGCCAGCAGGATCACGCTCAGGACCAGCGCCGTCAGCACGCGGGTCTTAAGCATCCGCGAGCTGCCCCGACGTCTTGCCGAATCGGCGCTCGCGCTGCGCGAAGAAATCGAACGCGGCGTGCAGATGCGCCGCGGTGAAGTCGGGCCACAGCTCACCGGAGAAGTACAACTCCGTATAAGCGAGGTTCCACAGCAGGAAATTACTGATCCGTTGCTCGCCGCCGGTGCGTATCAAGAGATCCGGGTCCGGAATGTCGGCCAATGCGAGCCGCTGCCGTACCTGCGCCTCATCGATGTCGCCCGCCGCCAGCGTACCGGCCGCCGCCTCCGCCGCCAGCGAGCGGCAGGCTTGGGCGATGTCCCAGCGGCCGCCATAGGCCATTGCGACGCTGAGCCGCAAGCCGGCGTTGTCGGCCGTGAGCTGCTCGGCACGGCGCATCCGCCGCGAGAGTTCCGCGCCGAGCAATGCCCGATCGCCGATGAACACCAGGCGCACGCGATTGCGATGCAGTTCCGCCACCTCGCGCTGCAACGCGTCCAGAAACAAATTCATGAGCATTCCGACTTCATCCGGGGGCCGGCGCCAGTTCTCGCTGCTGAAAGCAAACAACGTCAGGTAGTGCACCTTGCACTCGGCGCATTCCTCGACGATTCGCCGCACCACCTTCATGCTGGCGCGATGCCCGGCCGCGCGCGGCATGCCGCGTTTCCGAGCCCAGCGGCCGTTGCCGTCCATGATGATTGCGACATGCTGCGGCGAGTCGGCCATGTTCACACCTGCATCAGCTCCTTTTCCTTGTCGGCCATGGCTTGATCGATTTCCGCGACATGCTTGTCGGTGAGCTTCTGAACCTCGTCCTGGGCGCGGCGGTCGTCGTCCTGCGCGATCAATTTCTCCTTGAGCATCTCCTTCAATTCGGTCATGACCTCGCGGCGCACGCCGCGCACCGCCACGCGCGCGTTCTCGGCCTCTGATTTCACCACCTTGATGATGTCGCGGCGGCGCTCCTCGGTGAGCGCCGGCATGTTGATGCGGATCAATTGGCCGGCGGTATTCGGCGTCAACCCCAGATCGGATTTGTAGATCGCCTTCTCGATGATCGGCACCATGGCTTTCTCCCACGGGCTCACCGTCAGGGTGCGAGCATCCTCGGTGGCAATGTTCGCGACCTGGTTCAACGGCATTTCCGAGCCGTAGTAGTCGACCTTGATGTGCTCGATCAAGCTGGTGTGGGCGCGGCCCGTGCGCAGTTTCTTCAGTTGATCCCTGAACGCCGTCACGCATTTCTGCATGCGCTGCGCCGCGTCCTTCTTCAAGTCGTCAAGCATGAGCCCCCCTTGAGTGATTACCGACGATACGACCCGTGCTTCCGGGCATTACGGCCGCCTTCCGGCATCACAGCCGGCTTCCCGGCGTCGCCGCCAGTTTCGCGGCGTGACGGCCGGCTTTCCGAGGACTGGAAGTTTCCCGATGCCGCGGCTCGCTGACCGAGGTTTGGCAGTTTCCCGATGTCACGGCTCGCTGCCCGAGGTCACGACGGTGCCGACTTCCTCGCCCTGCACGATGCGCAGCAAATCGCCGGCATTGAACAGGTTGAACACCCGCAGCGGCAGATTGTTTTCACGGCACATGACGATGGCCGTCGCGTCCATCACGTTGAGGCGATCGTTCAGCACCTGATCGAAGGTCAGCCGGGCATAGCGTTTCGCGTCCGGGTTCTTCACCGGGTCCGAGTCGTATATGCCGTTGACCTTGGTTGCCTTGAGCAAGATCTCGGCGTTGATTTCGATGGCGCGCAAACTCGCCGCCGTGTCGGTGGTGAAGAACGGATTGCCCGTGCCGGCGCCGAATATGACCACGCGGCCCTTCTCCAGATGGCGCACCGCGCGCCGCCGGATGTAATCCTCGCACACCTCGTTGATGCGCAGCGCCGACATCACCCGTGCATACGTGCCCAGGCTTTCGAGCGCATCCTGCAGTGCGAGCGCATTGATGACGGTGGCGAGCATGCCCATGTGATCTGCGGTGACGCGATCCATGCCGGCGCGCGCCAGGCCCGCGCCGCGAAAGATGTTCCCGCCGCCCAGCACGATCGCCACCTGAACCTGCATCTGCGTCAATTCGCGGATCTCACCGGCGATGCGCTTGAGTATGGCCGGGTCGATGCCGTAATCCTCGCCGCCGAGCAGCGCTTCGCCCGATAACTTCACCAGGATTCTACGATAGCGAGCCGTGGCTTTTATGGTGGTCATATCTCTTCGGTTCCGTACCCTACTATAAAAGACCCCGCAGGCGCGGGGTCTTTGGGCGGCAACGGCGTTCAGGCTCAATGTTTGTGCGGACTATCGTCGCCCTTGGCCTCGTCGTTCTTGGCCTCGTGATCCTTGGCCTGGGCTTTGACCTGGGCCATCACCTCGCCGACAAAATCGTCCTGCCTCTTCTCCAGACCCGCGCCCACCTCGTAGCGGGCGAATTGCACCACCGACGCGGCCGCCTTCTTGAGCAGCTTTTCGACGCTGGTATCGGGATCCTTGACGAACGGCTGGCCGACCAGGGTGATCTCCCCCAGATACTTGCGCAGACGTCCCTCGACCATCTTTGCGATGATCTCCGGCGGCTTCTTCTCGCCCTTGGTCTGCTCGGCGAGGATTTCACGCTCCTTGTCCAACACCTCGGCCGGCACACCGCTCGAATCGACGTACGCCGGATTCGCGGCCGCCACGTGCATCGCCAGATCCTTGGCCAGGGCCTCATCGCCGCCCCGCAGCGCGACCAGGCTGCCGATGCGGCCGCCATGGACATAGGTGCCGAGCGGACCCGGCGAGGTGACTCGGACGAAACGCCGCAGCGAAATGTTCTCGCCGATTTTGGCGATCAGCGCGCGGCGCCGGTCATCGAGCGTCCCGCCGCCCAGTGTGGCGGCCAGCAGCGCATCCACGCCGCCCGCGGGCTGCTCCAGGGCGAGGCGCGCGGCATCGCGCGCAAAGGCCAGGAATTCCTCGCCTCGCGCCACGAAATCGGTCTCGCAGTTCAGTTCAAGCATCACGGCGGAATGGCCGGCGCGCTCCACCACGACGGTGCCTTCGGCGCCGCCGCGCGCGGCCTTCTTGTCGGCCTTGGCGAGCCCGGTCTTGCGCAGCAGCTCCGCCGCCGCGTCCAGGTTGCCCTGAGTCTCCACCAGCGCCTTCTTGCACTCCATCATTCCCGAGCCGGTTCGCTCGCGCAGCTGCTTGACCGTGTCGGCGGTGATATTCATCGAGATTCTCCGCGAGAAACGCCGGTTTTAAGGCCGGCGAGGGATGGCGCAAAGCGTATCGCCATGTCCCTTGAGGGCGAGGAGGATGTCAAGGTCAGGCGCCCCGACGCGGTGCACTGCGGCCGACGGGGCGGCGGCGCGGCGCGCTGGCCGGCCGCGTCTCCGCCGGCGGGGTATCCGCCGCATCGGCGTCGTCGACCTCGACTTCATCGAGCGAGGCCGACACCGCGGCCACGCTCGGCACGACGGTGACCGGAACCTTGCGGCGCGGCGGCGGTTTCTTGCCGCGCACCGGCGCAACCGGGCGGCGCACGGAGGTGCGCTTCTTGGGGTTGCCTTCCTCGTCGAGTTCCACGAATTCGTCCTCGCCCACCGGCATCACCGGCAGCGACGCCTTGCCTTCCAATACGGATTCCGCGACGCCGCCGGCGTACAGCAGAATGGCTCGCATCGCGTCGTCGTTGCCGGGAATCACGTAGTCGATGCCATCGGGCGAGCAATTGGTGTCGACCACCGCGACCACGGGAATCCCGAGTTTCTGGGCCTCGTGAATCGCAATTTGCTCATGGCCGACGTCGATGACGAACAAGGCATCGGGAAGCGCGGTCATGTCGCGGATGCCCCCTAAGCTGCGCAGCAGTTTGTCCATCTCCCGACGCAGCATTTGCGCCTCTTTCTTGCCGCGCCGCTCCAAAACGCCGCTCTGTGCCATCTCGTCCAACTCGTTCAGCCGCTTGATGGACTGCCGGATGGTCTTGAAATTCGTCAGCATGCCGCCGAGCCAGCGCTGATTCACGTAGGGCATGCTGCAGCGGATCGCCTCCTTCTGGACGGCGTCGCGGGCCGATCGCTTGGTGCCGACGAACAGCACCTTGCCACCCTCGGCAGCGACGCCCTTGATGAAGGCGGACGCCTGCGCATACAGGGGCTGAGTCTTCTCGAGATTGATGATGTGGATCTTGTTGCGTTCGCCGAAGATGAACGGGGCCATCTTGGGATTCCAGAAGCGGGTTTGATGTCCAAAATGGACGCCCGCTTCCAGCATTTGTCGCATTGACACGCTGGTCATAAACACTCCTGTCGGGTTTTGCCTCCGCGCATCCCAATCGGCAACCCGGGAGGGCTTGAAATCGAGGTTTTGGCTTCAATTTCAAGGTTTCGCCGGGCACCCGGCCGATTGTGTCGACACGCGTGCGGGGTTGTTAAAAATAGCCGCGCTTTATACCATGAACACCCGTGGAACAAAAGTTTGGCCCGTACCATGAACGTGACCATCAAGACGCCTGAGGAACAGGACAAAATGCGCGCCGCCGGCCGCCTGGCCGCCAGCGTGCTCGATATGATCGAACCGTTCGTGCAGCCGGGTGCCACCACCGAGGATTTGGACAAGCGCTGCCACGACTTCATCGTCGATGAGCTGAAATCGATCCCGGCCAACCTCAATTACCGCGGCTTTCCCAAGACCATCTGCACCTCGGTGAATCACGTCGTGTGCCACGGCATCCCCGGGGACAAGCGGCTGAAGAGCGGCGACATCATCAATATCGATGTGACCGTGATTCGAGACGGCTTTCACGGCGATACCAGCCGCATGTACTTTGTCGGCCATGCCCCGGTTCTTGCCCGGCGCCTCACCGAGGCATGCCATGAGGCCATGTGGCGCGGCATCCGGGTGGTCAAGCCGGGCGCCCGGTTGGGCGATATCGGCCATGCCATCCAAACCTACGCCGAAAGCAATAATTTCTCGGTGGTGCGCGAGTACTGCGGGCACGGCATCGGGCGCATTTACCACGAGGATCCCCAGGTGCTGCACTACGGCAAACCCGGTACCGGTCTGGAACTCACCCCGGGGATGACCTTCACCATCGAGCCCATGATCAACGCCGGACGCCGCGACGTGCGCCTGCTGCCGGACGGCTGGACCGTGGTGACCAAGGACCAATCCCTCTCGGCGCAGTGGGAGCATACGATTCTGGTCACCGATCAGGGCTTCGAAGTCCTGACCCTGGGGGCGAGCGTTGGCTTGCCCGCCGCCGCGGCCGCCTCTTGAACGCAGAGGGCAGGTTTTTCGATCAATCCGCCGATTGGCCCTATCTGACGGCTGCGCCGCAGGCGCTGCAGGAAAGCCAGTTCTCGCCGATTGCCTTCCGCCAGGTCCTGGACCGTGGCACCGAGCTGTTGCAGGAACGATTCGCGCTCGACGAGCCCATCGAAGACCTGGTCCGCGATCGGGCGCGGCTGGTCGACATCACCCTGCGCGCCGCCTGGGTGCGCCACGCCGGCAAGTATGCCGCCGATCTGGGATTGGTGGCGGTGGGCGGCTATGGCCGCGGCGAGCTGCACCCCAGTTCGGACATCGACATCATGGTGCTGCTGCCGAAGAGCGATTCGGCCGACTGGCAGTCGGACATCGAGAAATTCCTGACCTTTCTGTGGGACATCGGCCTCGAAGTCGGACACAGCGTGCGCTCGATCGACGACTGCCAGCGCGAAAGCCTCGCCGACATCAGCGTCGCCACCACCCTGTTCGAAGCGCGGCTCCTGGCGGGCCCCGAGTCGCTGTTCGCCGGCATGCGCCGTGCGCTCGCGCCCGACCGCCTCTGGTCGTCGCAGGATTTCTTCGAAGCCAAGGTTCGGGAACAGACCGAACGGCACCATCGCTATTTCGACACGGCCTACAACCTCGAACCCAACGTGAAATCGAGCCCAGGGGGCCTGCGCGACATCCAGACCATCGGTTGGGTGGCCAAGCGGCACTTCGGCACCGACACGCTCGACGAATTGGTCGCCCATGGATTTCTGACCCGCGAGGAATTGCGCAAGCTGAAGGCGGGCCAATCCTTCCTGTGGAAGGTGCGCTTCGGCCTGCACGTGCTCACCGGTCGGCGCGAAGACCGGCTGCTGTTCGATTATCAGATCAAGCTGGCGAAGCTGTTCGGCTACGAAGACGCGAGTTTCACGCTGGCCGTCGAACAGCTGATGCAGAAGTACTACCGCACCGTCATGGACGTGAGCCTGCTGAATGAAATGCTGCTGCAGCTGTTCCGCGAAGCCATCCTCACGCAAAGCGGACCGCCGGTGCCGATCAACGCGCGTTTCCAGATCCGCAACGATTATCTGGAAGTGACGCATCCGGAGGTGTTCGCGCGCCACCCTTCGGCGCTGCTCGAGATGTTCGTGCTGCTGCAGCAGAACCCGCAGCTGCGCGGCGTGCGCGCCGAG
>Ga0209611_10013045_pt1 | contig 11520 bp, 7 predicted proteins | sample S1TSphgellanicum_3_FD_187693 | JGI IMG/M metagenome (GOLD analysis project Ga0209611, IMG submission 187693) | Host-associated microbial communities from peat moss isolated from Minnesota, USA - S1T2_Fc - Sphagnum magellanicum MG (SPAdes) (version 2) | ecosystem: Host-associated > Plants > Peat...
TCCATCCCATATGCAAGGTAGAAAAGGAAAAAGAAGGCAAAGAATAAGAAGGAGAAGATCAAGGAACATGATAATCATGTTCTTGCAAAGAAACTAAATTTTACAAACAAAATGCAATTTGCCATAATGGAGTTTCTTTTGGATGTCCCCCAACAACCAAAAAATGTATAATTGCAAGTTGTACAACTATGGCATTGAGAATCCTCTTAATAGCAAATATTTTAAAAATAAAGGTACTCACTATTACTACTAGTAGTGATCATGTGTTTTTAATTTGTTTCAGTTTTTAAAAAAAATTTATTTTGTTGGTGAAGGAGGATAAATCACAACTTTGTGGAGTTTTGAATCATCATGCATGGAATTGATAAATTTTGTAGTTTTAATAAAAATAACTTGATCTAAAACCCCATAGATTATTCTTATTGGCATTAAGGGTTGTAAGGTTTTACAAATTGACAATCATGTCCAAAACACCCTTGAAGAAAAGAATATGATGTGATTAATGTCTAAGTACATGGTAAACACTTGACACTTATTTGAGAAAGTAGAAAACAAATTAATGCAACCCTCCAAGGTGTAGTAAATTCTTTGTGTTTTGTACATGTTCCTCATCACAAGAAAATTACTTGTCAATGTTCTTGTGACAAGATTGAATTTCTTTTCTTGGCATAAGATTGAAATAATGGGTCCTTCGACAAGTTGAGTGGTGGAGATCTTTCTTTTTCACTGTTATTGTACATGCGTTCAACTCCTTGGTTGCTAATAACTAAGTGGTGAAAAATGCACTAGAAGCATGAAAGGACAAACCTTCAAATTTTTATGTTGACAATCGTCAACCCACAAAGCTTGGAATGTATCCTTCTATAAAGCTCAAAATTTTCCCTTTCTGTTTGTCTTTACACAAGTATTCAAAAGTCATTCGATTTGTTGTTACAAAATATATTCTTATCAAAGAAATTTTACACAATGAACTCTACAAAAACCCATCTCATGACTATTAACATTGAAAGGAAAATTATTATTTCTAAATGTTTTCCTTGATTAAAATGTCTTATTTTTGACAAACTTGAGTGGTATGCTATAGTTATAACACAACTTCATTTGAATGTTTTTCACATTGAAAGGATACATGATCATGATGGAAAATATTTGCTAACAACAATTAAATCAATCACAGGAGGTAGACTTACCATTGTTGGTACAACAATTACATATTGTTTTCCATGTACAACTATGACTATGATCAACCTTCCCATAATTTCTTTTTATAAACTCAAATTTACATTAACACACATATAGACATTAAATATGCTTTTGAGACTACAAAATGTTTAAAATAAATTTGGTTGTTGGTGTTGATAATGAATTCTTGGAAGTAAACACCAATGGGTTAATATTAAATGCAAAATGTTGGTATAAGGTTAGTAGATCAAATTGTAAACATCTTCATCTTGCATTGGATCATGAATTTGGGGTTTAGGCTTAAAGTTCAAATACCAAAATGATTTTTGTTGCAAAATACTTTTGTAGTAGTCAAATTCATTTATAAGATTTTATTAAACACAATGTTAAAGCATGGCTTTGAATAAATGCCAATTTATTAAGAAACATGTTGCACTTTTGCTTGTAGATGAAAAGTTGCACAATTATGTATATTGATGCAAATATGCTATGTAATGCACATCAGTCATTGTTATAACAAGCATATGGATTTTTATGTGAATGTAGTTGTTGCAAAAAAATTGACATTTGGGGGATGAGGACAAATCTTGGATAACAAGTTGAGGTATGTCCTTTATGTGACAATAAAAAATGGGCAAGAGTTATTTTTTTGGTAGACTTATAACTACCCTTTTAATTGGAATGTTCATAACAAATTTTGATATTTAGGGCTTAAGTTAATGTATCTATTTTTTTCAGCTACATCAATAAATCTTGATTTTTTTTCTTTAGGTTTTTATTAAATTCTTAAGTGCTTGAAAAATTTTGAAACCTCAATTTTGCTAATCCTTGGTTCCTCAAATTGTGAGTTGTCCTAATATTGCAATTTTTCTTAATGTAAAAGAATTTGCAACTTCCTAATAGTTCAAGTTCAAAGTTGTACCTTATTAGCATAATTGTCCAAGCATTTACTAATCATGCCAATGTCAAGTCCACATTAAAATTTTGAACTTTTCGATCCCAAATTTATTGTTTTTGACATCCAAACAATGAAAATAGAAACTCAATTGAGTTTCTATAAACTTGAAAATGGTCATTAAATGGAAAAAATTCCCATCTTATAATGTAATAGAATTAAAACATGAATGGCAACAACATAGGGACAATAATTCTACTAAGGGAAAAAAAATTAGTAAATAGTCTTCTAACTAAAGGTAGACCATATTAATACTAGTCAAGTGAAATCACATTATAGCACAAACTTTATGGAAATCATAGTGGTTTAATTTTTATGGGTTAATCAAGTCTTGTTGTATTTAGTTCAAATGCATTGCAAAAACTTAGTAAAATGAAATGGAAAACTAAAACTTATATTTTAATATTCCCACTTTTGCAAACATTACATTAAAAATAATATTTGATGAAAGGCGGACTTCACAAGGTAGGGTACATGTATAGTAATTTAAAAGATTATGTTAATGAATTTTTTTTGTTTTAGTGGAGTTGAAGAACATGTTTATAATTTTGAACCATTGCACATTGAAGTATCATAACATTTAAAATGAAAAATCAAGTATGAAAAGATTTCCTAATGTTTTAAAAAAAATGATGATCACATAAATCATTGAAGTATTGTAAAGTTCATTTAGATATTTAAATTAAATTTTTAGAGATCAATATTTCAAAAATGTATTTTAAAACTTTAAATTAGGGTGGTATCATCTTGAAAATGGAGAAAATAAAATTTTAAATTAGGGTGGGATCATCTTGAAAATGGTGAAAATTTAACTTTGATATCATTTATTTGAAAATGAAAAAATAATTAATTTTGATATCATTTATGATGCACCCCTAGGTTTGTCAAGTGGTATTGGATGTAAAGCAACATGTCAATTCTCAAATTTGTAATGAAATGTAAACCCAAGTCACATTCCATAACAAGCAAGATAGAAAGTGGGAGCTTCAAGTTGGGATTAGAACAAATTCATAAGTGGGAGTTCAAGATGATACTAAGTTGCACAAATCAAGAAAGATTGTGATTAGTTTAAGGTGGAGCCAAAATGCTACATGGATTAGTCACAAATGAATCACAAGTAAGCCAAATTCACAACTTAAAAAAAAAAAGCCTAGTTTCATCAGTGGGATCAAAATACAATGGATATGAACTATCATAATGAACTTTCAACTACCCATTTGGGTTCACCTTAGCACTATGCTTTCACCAAGCCATCGTGAGCTTTATTTATTAAAAAAGAAAATATAAACAATGCAAACTTAATAGATAGTATTGTTATAGGTAGCTAGTTTTACTACTATAATTATAAGAATACAAAGGAAAACATAAAAACAAAATTTATAACAATGGTAAAGAGCATGGTTTACAAATATACCCAATTTAATAATTTAAAATTCCATTGATCGCTAAACCAATCACACACCAATTATATTGCTATTAGAGTCTTATTATTCTTGCCTTTTGCAACTTTAGCAACAACACCACACATCCTCTTTCTCACACACACACATACAAACTCCAAACATTTTCCTTCAAGTCCTTCCCTCCGGTAGGTAGCCAATCACTACTAATCAAAGTGGGTCCGAGCTACCACAAGGCTATAAAACCTCAATTTCTCTTTCATTCTCCTTCTTTTTTTTCTTGTTTCTTAGCTAATACAACAATATTTTTTCCTGGATCAAGGGGGTTAGATGAACAAAATTAGTTTTGAAAAATTAATTGACCATTTGGAAGTTCAAAAATTGAAGAACTTTGGCTTGAGGCCACCATATGATGCAACAATAAATATTGACATTGTTTTGCCTCATGATCCAACAAATATATGCTAATAATGTTCCTCCAATTTAGTAGAACTCTTTATCCCAACCAAAATCCCACATTTATTTGCTTATATTTATAAAAAAATGTTATACAATATATGATGAAGATCTACCTTCACCTTGTCATTTACCTTTTTTCATACCTAGATTCATAAATTTTCAAACCCTATACATATACCTACATTAATTTAATTAATACATGTCAATTGCTATATGCTTGATCAACAATTTTCATCGTTTTCAAATGAGTTAATAATAGTTAATACAAGTTTGTGGTGTTAGGATGTCATACAATTTAATTTCATTGATATAGATGCAATAAATTTATTTATTTGATCTTCTTTTGGGCAATTTAACAAGTTGACAAATATTGTAGTACTAAGTACATATGCTGGTTTGACAATCAAATGTTGAATATTTGATTTTTAAAAAAAATTCAATTTGACACTCATTTTCATATTATTTCTTATACTCAACAAAGGCAATGAGTTTTTAGTTAACACATACATGGAGGTTGAATAGTAATTAGTTAAAGACCAATGCCCATTCCACTTTCATGAAGCTAAGGGGTTAAGTAGCTTACTTTTAGAACAATGAAAAAAATCAATATTATTATCTTATTATGTTGTTGATTTTTCCATGTGCACATATTATTAAAAAATCATTTAATTTCTTTGTGAAAGAAGGAAGCAAGACCCATTGAAAAAAGAATGGGGAAAGAAAAACACATGAAAAAAAAACTAAAAAAAAAAAATTAACAAATTTTTTCACTATTTATGAAAAACTTCAATAAATTCAAAAATAATTGAATTAATGTTGAACTTACCCACATACTATGGTATTCATACATATTGGTAGCCCCACCACACCAACTTTTAATGAAATTGAAGTTGATCTTGAAAATTTAATAAAGTCGATTTGGGCACGTATCCCCTCAAAATTAGTTCTTTAGATTTTATGATTACTTTAATGGTTGTTGCTTCAAATCCAAATTCATATGTAGTTGATTTGATTAATTCAAACTTTATTTATTCAAATCGACCTCATCCATAATTCCTTCTACCAGAAAGGTTTTTGATATTTTTATTATTTCAAAACTGGGTTCCAAATCCCCATTGTAAGACCGAATTTTGCCCACAACAATTATTTACCCAAAACAGATAGGGGGTCAAATAAGGGATCAAACAGGGTATGCCATTAAGGATAACTTCCAAATTTTGCTCCCTACAATTATTTACCCAAAATAGATAGGGGCTCAAATAGGGGATCAAACAGGGCATGACTTTAAGGATAACTTTAGTATGAGTTTGTTTTCACCGGTTAACATCTGTACCTTTCGGATTAAGTTAGTGACCAACGGTTTTTGCCTGGTGCTGAGTGCTTGCCGTAAGGGTTCGGATTTCTATATCGCGGTGGAGACTGTAGAGACTGCGGTTACTTCAGAAACTCAGTGGGTAATAACAGAAACTGACGAATACTAGACTGAAACTGTCGGATTGGAGTTACTTCTCGTAGAAGAATAATAGTGACCGTTGGTCTTTGCGGCACTTGCGCCTTGGAAGAGAGGGTACGCTCGAACGTCTCCTCTCTGCAAGGCTTCGTCGTCTCGCGAGTGGGAGATTTGCGTTCGCTCGAGATCGCGGATGCGAGTTCACGTACAACAGCGTAAGTGCACTGAACTTGTTGCATTGTTTGCATTTTTTGAACAATTCTTTTAGTTATGACCTCTCTATAATTTGTTTTTTCTTCACTAGAAAAGAAAGAATTTTCAAGAAGGACCACGCGTAGAGAACATTAGATCTTCGTCTGGAACTCCATCGCTAAGGAGGCAACAAGTTGAGTAATATATAACTTGTGTGATTACAAAAGCGCATTTTCCATGTTTCTTTTTCGTTTTGTGATTGTGGCTGCATCGCTTTCGAGGCGAAACTCACAGTAGAACGACAAATTGTGGGGAAATACTACGGCCGTGGTTAGCAGGTTCGTGTACCGGAGCGCGTTTGCTTCGTGGATGTACGTGCTTGAAGCCATGTAAACGTCGTTTTAAGGTCACGCTTTTACGCTTCGGAAGGTGCTTGTTGGACACGCTTGGAGCTTGGAGGCCGTGAAGAGTACCAAACAACGTGTTGCAGGTTATGAACTTTATTCTTTCATGCTTCCTAAGCCATATCGGTCTGAGGAATAGGTAGGTGGAGGGGCTCTCTTTGTGCGTTGTGTTTGACGTTCTTCGGTCATGTATTGCTTACTTCCTTCTACAATGCAAGTAACGCCGTTGTTCTTGGCCTCTTGGATCCACGAAAAACAGATCCCCGATCATGAAGTGCAATTCCTGTTGGCGGGATCTGGACGGCCGCGCAGTTGCGACGACCTGTGGCCATATTTTCTGTATCTTCAAGGGGTCAAGAACTCTATGTGAACAATCAGATCATGGATCTCGTCGCGGCCGCTTGTTGTTTCTTCATTTCACCACATGTCCTCCTTGACTTCTTCTTAATCCAGGCACGGAAGACGCAAGCAAAATTGTCGACTCTGATGATTCTACATGTCCAATTTGCGAGGAGATTCTGAACAAAAGGTAACAGTACTGTCATGAGCGCGTGAAGATCAAAATCTAGCAGGCTGCAGCATAACAGGTTCTAATAGACAGGGAGGAGCCAAACGCACGTTTGCAAGTTTGAAGCTCTGTAGGTTGTGACGACAACAAGAGAGACGAGTGCAAGTTTCGTTGTAGTTTCTTGCTTTCATCAGCTTGTGTTGGATGCTGTGGGAACAGTAAAATGAAGCCCGTGGACTTGGTTCCTACTGACGAATGGATCAACGTGAGGTTCTTAGTTCCTCCTGAGCTTGCACTCGTTGTAGTCCTGATGTACATACCTTTGCTATGGACCAGTTCAGTACACTATTCAAATCATCTGCAACACTGAGTCTTCATGATAATAATATGTCTCTTTAGGGATTACAATGCAAGGATTTTTTGCTGTTCAGCAGGTGGTCTTTGGGATATGTACCTACCCTAACAGCTAGTATATGGCATTGGGGCTTGCACAAAAGTATACTGTATCTAATGCAAGTTATCTGAATGTCAATGAACCACTGCATTTTCTCTGACATTTGATTGAAAATGTTGCAGATGGTGATGGTTGGTGCACCTCCACAAGCCAGTATCCTCAAAGGGAACCTCTACCCCCTTGCTTTTTCTTTAACATCTGTTTGGGTTGACATGCCTTTGAGACTCATAAAATTTCCTTCTCTGTCTGACAATGCATGACCAACAACACGTAATATATGAAGTCTCAAAGGCATGTCAACTCAAACAGATGTTTAAGTGTCTTAAACACATGTCAACATTCAAATGACCACAACATATATGAAGATTGGTTTGCTTATTGATCAATCCTTCAGTTATGAAGAGTGCGCTCAAAGGTGTTGGCTTCTGGATAGGGCAAAAGGATGTGGAACTCCAGGTCACAGTTAGAAAGGCCATCCAACTCCAAGAGAAATCTGAAAAAATGCAAGCGAAGTACTTGGAGAAGATGAAACAAGTTGAGGCTGCCTACATGGGGAAGCTACAACAACTGCATAAAGCCAGCATGCAGAAGATCCAGGCATTGGAAGAGGAGAGGCAAAATTTCATCAATGACAAAAATGAACTGCAGGATAAGTACACAGAAAAATCAAGGCACAACGATTATCCTTCTCCCATCAATGTGTACTACTACTTTGGTGTTCACAGGAGGCTGATTTGGTATGCTGATTAAGGTCTTCCTTCAGATGAGATTGGGGTTTTGGGTTTGTCTTTCATAATCAAGAACTGATCAAAACTAACTACTAATTGTACCAAATTGGATTGAATATTCAATTCAGAAATTTCTTTCTCTCATCTATGTTGGTAGCCTGATGGTACCTGCAATGTTAAGCTACTCATTAATTTTCTCTCTTTTGCAGGCAGAAAAGGAAGCTGGAAGAGATGTATGATGCTCTACGGAATCAATATGAGCAGCTAAAGCGATCTGGTGGTAAGGAGAAAGCAATCATAAAGTCGCCAAATCCATACTCCATTAATGTGCCAATACCCAGAGGTTTTGAAGACCCTCACAAGACCCAACTGGCTCTAGGTCTGATAACCAAAAACTATCTAACTTACTGGTTGCATGTGCAAATTGTATTTACTGCTTCTGCAATCTCTTTGTTCCAAATTCTATTCAGTTGTCCTTTGGAGTAACAGATGCCTACATAAATCCTGCTACATCTGTTGACATCTGCTCACCTGCATGTCCAGAGTCTCAAGGAGACCTATTTGATTTGTCAGTTCTACCACTCAGGCAATTGCCAGCTGCAGAAATTTGCCCAAGGTCCCCATCTCCTCCAAATCCTTTCAAGCCATCAACCTCATTTGTGCCAGTCACAGTAGGCTATCCTTCAAGCACATTCTGCAATTTACTGCGGTCTCCACCCAAGCAATGCCCTGAAGCTTGTCCAAAGGGGGTAACATGACAGCTGAACTCTCAGTCAACTCGATTGTCCAAGAACTCATCACTCTTGTTGTGTTTTCCCCCAACACCAGTGGGTATGTGGCTTCAAAAATTTGAGTTGATCTGAAGTAACTGATACATTTTTGCACACTCTCACTTTTATGATGTGTGTTAAGATTTTACAAAGCAGCAACTGTATTGCTGGACTACTAAAATCCTGAATAGTCAAAATAAAGAGCTAATTGATCCGTAAAGGCTGATCCCTGACATAAACCTTTACCTTCAGCGATGCCTATATGCTGACATTGTTTCTACTTCTTTACATCTCAAGTGATCAAGTAGTCTGCTGTACTTTAGGTGCTAGAACAAAGTAATTACCCTGGTAAGTCTTTCATTTCAAGTGCAACGATAGAGAGTTATAAAAGGACGACAAACTGAACAAGTGAGATTATAGGAAAAACAATCCTTGAGAACAAGAAGTGAAGATTCAACTCGGCAATTGTGCTGTGTTTGGAGATTAGGGTTCAAGGTCAAGAGTTTCATTTACATGATTTGATAACATTTAAGTCTACACAGTATATGCTACAGAAAGTTCAGTTGAACTCTTACAGAAGGTATGAGGACCATTCATGAGGCCAAGGAAACTTATGCTGACTTTGCAGCAATTCACTTTCTTCCAAATGGCTGCTGCATTGCATGATTTTATCACGGTAGGAGATCTGACTTTCCAAAATGAAGAAAATTTCTTTCAGTCAACTGATAGCAGATATAATTCAATTCTTGTGACATTTTGAAGGTCACTAGCAGAACATAGAAATACAGCTAGTGTCAAGCCGGCAATCAGAAAGAAGCTTGAATTCGTGACATTCACCAGAACTTGTTTCTGCTTGTTCATGCAGATTTGTTATACGGATCAGAGTTTGATTAGCTTTTTCATGCAGATATGTTCTAAGGATCCAGATCTTGTTTAGCTTGTTCATGCAGATTTTTTTACAGGATCTAGGGTTCTGGTTCTTTGGTGAATTGGCATGCATGTTCATCTCATGAGTGGAGGGGGAGAAATGCATCCAGCTAGTTCCACCTCCCAAAAGGCAAAATCTCTGTGCTTATGGAGCCTGGGATTATCACTGTTGTGAGCATCCATGGAAATGACAGCATCTCTAAGAGGTAAGTGCTCTCTCTTATGACCCAATTGTAAACCATCATGTCACAAGCTTCACATAAAACTGAGATCAAAAACACTATTTCTTAAACCCTGGAGACAATCTGCTTGGTTTACTTGGTATAAAGCATCTGTGATACTCTCAGAGAATGCCCTCTAATCTGTAAGCTGGCACTCACTTTTTCTCCTGTTCACAGACTCAAATTCCTTAGTCATAACTTTTTTGGTTCATGATTTCTTGAAGGTCTGACTGTTTCTGGACATTCCAGACAGATTTAACCAAAAACACAATCAAGACTATGGTGCATGGACCTGCACTGGTGGAAACAGGAAAACATATGACCATCATTGGCAGAGAAGGCAATTGAGTATGTTCTTAAGGCCCTGATGCCAGTGACCTCATGTATAATAGCTATAATGGCGATATTTTTTGCCGATGAGAAAGCAATTCCCTAGAATCTGCAGATGTACAATAAGCCTGCTATGGCGGTAGGAATACTGAAGTCCATGCCATCAAATTATGTCTCTCCCTCTGCTTCAACTCTCAGTCTTGGAAAAACCCACTGGACTTGGGATTTCATCAAGAAACCTATGGCAGTTCTGAGCTTCAATTGTCTGAAGCTCTCAAGAATCAGTGAGCAATCATTCATTGGTGACAAACTCTTTTGTCTGATGAAGACTAAAAGGAGCTTCTAGACAGCACTGAAAACGTGTCTAGACAGTAATCTTCAAACTTCCAAGCTAACAACATGCTCTAGAAACGCCTCCAACAAAATGAAGTGCTCAACTCTGAGCTGAGCATCTCCAATCTGAGAACATTCTCAAAAAGCCCATTTCAGAGGCATCGTTGGTTAAACCCATACACAACACATCCTTTCCACATACCTGCGACTCGTATGAAATCAAAGAAAGATGTGAAATCGAAAGACGTAATGAATGTGTTAATTAGTCATGAAAGAAAGATGCCAAATAGAAAGATGCCATGGATGTGTTTAGTCATGGATGAATCAAACAGTTTGATTCTTGCATTTTGACATTGTATTTGACTTCTAAAGTTTTATTTTTATTTCAAAAATTTGGACATTTTCTTTCATTTTTTAATAAATAAATAAAGATACATACCCATTTTTCACACCAGGAGAGGCACCCAACCTTATCCATCTACTCAAAACATTATTTTTGTACACCTGGACCCTAATCTAATGAATTTTTTTGAATGTTAATATACTTTCCCCTAATGGGTAAATAAATTGAAATGAATTATATAACCTTACCCAAGGATATAGCAAAACTAATATACCTGCACACCATTGGTCGAAACTACCAAGGTATTACCATGTATATGAACTTCGGTTTAGCCCTATTAGCCTACCTTCTTGTCAAATTCAACAAAATTAATCAAAAAACTGGATGAAAAGAAGTCTAAAAAATTTCATGGGAATTTTGATTCATGGTAGAAAAAGTTGTGGTACATATAGGTGAATAATTTAAAAGTTTCAAAGTTGAGCAATGAAAATGTGAAAGTTGGTCCATGTTGCCTAATGTGAGCCATAGCTCAAATTTCATAGGAGGAGGGAATAATCTTTGTAATTACAACGTAGTGAGGACAAAAACCTAGTCTAAAATTTAAGATTACAGCTTTATTCTTGAACAATAATTTGAAAATATCTTATGGAAGATCCATAATGATAGAAAAGAAAGAAAAAACAGACATGCAAAGAAAACTAAAATCAAAATATTTGAAAACCCCATGTGTTAGACCTTTTAAAACTTTAATTTAAGTGCTGAAAATGTCCATGTAACCTAAAATTAATTGATTTCAACACTTGCTTGCCAAAATTGACCATCTTATACATATAAGACACAGAACTAATGACAATTAATTAATGA
>Ga0209611_10013046_pt1 | contig 11520 bp, 11 predicted proteins | sample S1TSphgellanicum_3_FD_187693 | JGI IMG/M metagenome (GOLD analysis project Ga0209611, IMG submission 187693) | Host-associated microbial communities from peat moss isolated from Minnesota, USA - S1T2_Fc - Sphagnum magellanicum MG (SPAdes) (version 2) | ecosystem: Host-associated > Plants > Peat...
GCTGCGCCTTCGACCCATGTGCTTCTGCCATATCCGCTTACAAACCTACAGTACTCCAGATCAGAAATCAGATCCCCCAGAACCAGCAAAACCGAAATCTTCCAGATCAATCGGATCAAACTGGACCCCAAAAATAATCTCGAGGTCAACACCCAAAAACTCTGAAAAATCCTCGGAAACGACACAAAGCAAATCGATTACATGATGAGATTCCGGGGAGGTGCGAGGTGCGAGTAGCTTAGATGACATGTCACTTAAATCTTGGCTTAATTTAGGTGTTTGTTGGCTTATGTTTAAGGCTACATACCTATATGGCACACTTGATATACCATAGGTTTATGAATGGTTAATTAGGTGCCACATGGCATGGCCTAGTGTGGGCTAGCCGTAGGCTTACCGTGGGTGCCTCATGGCTCAGTTTTGAACCTACCTTAGATCCACATAAAACATTTAATTAAATGTAGGTGGTCAACCCTAGTTTAGCCAAGCTTAGGCACCATGTGTGTTACATTGATTAACAAGTTAACTAGTAATTATTGACCTAAGTTAAGATCATATAAATTATTATTAAATGTATTGATTATTATAATTTTAAACATGTGACTAGCCTTTAGCCTAAAATTAACTACAATAATGATAATAATAATGTAATTATTAATGAATATATTAGTTTCAATCTTTACAATTAATCTATTATATATATATATATATATATATATATATATATATATATATATATATATAATAATTTTTTAAATTATTATCATTCTTATTTCCTATATTAGTTATTTTTATTTACAATATTAGTAGGTAGATTATATTAAACATTATAGATAGTAGTTGTCCTAGTAGTTAGTAATTCATGGGTACTAGGTACCTAGCACCACCCAACACTAAACACAAGCCTACCATTAAAAAAATTCAATATTTATTTCATTCTTTAACCAAATTGAACAATTTTTATGTCATTGGAAACATAAGTGGATGATTACAAATATTCTTTGAAAGCCAAAAGCAAAGGAGTAAAAGAGTAAAAGAGAAAACACAAGAAGAAGAAAAAAAAAAAGACAATTGATATTTTGTTTCAAAAGTTTTGAAGAAAAACTTTCATGGTGAATGGCATCAAAAAAGATTTCTCAACAAAACCGGGAAAATTTTGTTGTGAAAAAAATAAAATCTGTGACTCCATGATCCCAAACACCAAAAAAAAATTAAAAAGTTGTATGATGTTGTGACCAAATTGAACAAAAGCAACTACTTCACGATATTGCGACAATTCTAATTTTAAGTTAACACATATTTGTTTCATAGCTTTCAACTAAACCACACGTTCTATTCCTCATCATATTACCTTGGGACCTCATATATCCATCTCATAATTTTTAATTAAAAATTATCTAATGCAACATGTGACTGTTTAAAATAATTTTAAAATATTTCATTAAAAAATCATAATCAACTAATCTATTTTTACCAAAACCATACAAGTTGCATATTAATCAATTTTGTCCCATTGCACCAAAAAATTAATGAATTTGGGTAGTGGAAAAGGACAAGATTTTTTCTTGTGCAAGTATAGAGGTTTTGGAAATTCCTACCTTTCCTGTTCGTCTTATGTTTATGTATTGTGACAACATTACAAAGTTTGTATCTTGTTGAGTCCAGCATGTCATTGCATGTGTTGCTACAATGGTTGTCCAAGTGCATGGTTTTGTGAATGAGAAGTACGAATTGTTGATTGTCAATGATACAAATCAGAACTTTGTGGAAAGAGTTTTTTTTTTCCTACAGGCAAGTAATAGACTTGTTTTCTATAAATGCACATGCTATAGTTTTTTTGAAGAACATCTCTTCAACCATATATGATGAAGTGAAGTTGATTTTGACATCAAGTTCCATCATAATAATTCTTGTTCCAAACAAATAATCTCAAGCACATCTTGAACTTCACAAGGCATTGACCACTAGAACTAGCTTTCGGACTAATTTAGAAGTATACAAACTTTTCTTTTCCTTGGAACAATTTTCAATCATGTGTGTATATAACTCATTCAAATTGTTCATATTTTTTTATATCTATGCTAATGCATTCATTATTGTATGTGTTGTTTTTGTGTAGATGTTTAAATTGTTCACTATCACTTTTCCAAGTGTAGCACCCTTTGAAATAGTTTGTAAAAGTTGCCATTTCGCAAACTTGAGGCTATTGCCATACTCCTTTGATTACTAGTACAACGCTTACAAGGAAGTGTGAAAAGTGTCAAAAGATCTAGTGTACCATCATAGTACCCAAAAGCAATGTTCACAATTGTTTTCTTAAATGTTTGTGAATTGAAGCAATTTCAAGTATATTATAGTTCACATCTTGTGAGTACAAAGTAAATTGTTTAGGATTTTTTTGAAAATTTAAAAATATCAAACACATAGGCCACTTTTCCTTGAATTCCACAGGAGCATCATTAGCTCAAGTGTTGTTTTAGATGACATTGTTGAAGACAACTTGAATGTTGGTAACATTGTTTTGAATAAATTTGTTCATGAATCCAAAATTGAACAAAAAGTTACAAATATGATGAACATTAAGCTTTCTTAGATCTGAATCATTCAAATGTCTGGTACTTCCTTTCACAAGATTAAAAAAACTACAATTATGCTTCTTTTTATTACAAGTATTTTCAGTCTTCATCTTCTGTTGCAAATGTTAATTTGATATTCCTCAATCCAATTTTATTTTAGTTTTATGAGGACACATAATTTGATATTTGAATAAAAGTTTCCAATTCCAAAATCAAAATTCATGAATTTCATTTCTCTTGGCCAATGTTTCAAAATGTGCATACATTGATAAACAATATTTGTTGGTTCAATCCATGACAGATCATTTTGTTGGCTTCACTTTGGAAAATTGGTTTTCAAGTTCAAAATTTGTGAATTTCATCCAAGCTTGTTTATTTTTAGAGGTCTTTTTATTTTACTTGTATGATCTTGAATAGAAAACTAAGTAGGTACAAAAGAAAGATATTTGAACTAGGTTCATGATGAAATTCAAGGATTGATTTGTGTTGATAGTTTCTTTGTCATGATTGTTTTGAAACAAAGACTCCAAGAAATAGGGAGGATAGACGGATTTCATTTTAGAACTTGAATTGTTTTGCTAATATTTTATTGCTAACATCAGTTTGGAAACAACAAGAAGAGAGGAATCTATCCATTTTTGGGTGTCTTTATGTTTTGGAGAAAGAAGCAAAGAAATAATGTGGATAGAAATATTATCATCTAGAAGTTGATTTGTTTTGCTATGATTTCCCTCTTGTCATTATTTTTGGAGAAATAAAGATGAGGAGAGAGAGCAAATATGTCCATTTGTCTTTCTGTCATTGCATTGGAGAGTGGAAGATAGGAAGTAAACATTTTTTCAATTCCAATTTTGCATAAATTTATCATTTCAAATTTGACTTTTCGAAAATTCCCAAAATCTCATTCTTTTGGTTCATTCATTCCTTCCTTCCTTGCTTCCTTCCTTTCATTCTTTTGTCCATCCATTCAATCATTCCTAATTTTCAATCCTTGTGTTCATGCATCCTTTTTTTTTTCATTCATTCATTCCAAACTTGCATTATTTTGATCATTCACTCCTTTCATCAACTTCCATTATTTTTTCCATCCATTCATTCATTGTTTCAATTTCATTCATTTCTTGCCTTTTTTTCTCCTTGAGATTCATTACAATACATTTTTGGTTTTTAAAAAATGTAGCCCAAACACTAATCATTTTTACACTTTAAAGAATTCAAATTTCCAACTAAAACAAAAATTCATTTGATTTGAATCTTTTTGAAGTTTCCACATTCAAAATATTCAAATATTACCAAGAAATATTTCAAGTCATCAAATTTTAGTTTGATTTACAAATTTAATTCACAAAAGTGAAAATAAAAAATTCTTAATCAATTATTGATTTCCCAAACTATTAAACATCTACATTGAATTCAGGATAAATATAGATGATATTTTACATTCAAACTAATTAATGTGTGTCACTAATTGTGTGTATAAGGTGGGTGATTGTTACACTTTTCAGAATCTTTTTTATTTCTTTGCACATTAATACAATGACTTATCTTAAACATTGTTTACAAATGCAAACACCTTTAGTTATGTGGTGTAAACAATTATAATTGAATCTAGAACTTTTACATGATTTACATAATGGACAAGCTTCAACAGAAGAAAAATACTTTAAAAAAATGTCACAAAGTGCAATTCATGGTGGCCTTTGGGAAGATTTTACAAAAATCTTCTAAGATCCCAATATTTACAAAGAACAATACATGTGTGATTTACAACAAGTGCTTGAATAATGATGAAATGTGAGGAAGAATATGATTCAACATTATTATTGCATTTTGCTTTTGGGAATTAACATTGAACCAATTCAAATCATGACTTCATGTAATCTAGAAAATGAAAACTTACAAATGAAAAAGGAAACACAAGAATTGACATCCTTCAAATATTTGATTTTTTTTCAAAAAAATGATTGATTATGACAAGATTCTATTAGACCCATACACATTACAGCAAAAAGACAATTACAACAATTTAATCTTTCAAATCCCCTAAACTAAAAAAACAATGTTACAAAAGAAGCAAATTTGTTTGAACTCAAGATCCAAGCCACACTTTGATCATTATTGAGAATGATAATCCATTGTCTACTATTAAAGAAACCACAATTTCATTTCAAGCAAAACATCCCAATTTGGACTTGAATTTTCAAATATTTACCCTAGAAGAAAAGACACAAAAAAATACTATAACCTCTAAAACCCCAAATATGAAAAGAAAAAAGAATTAAAATATAATAAAAGAAAATCAGATGTTCATAATCATAATTTTCCTTTAAAATATAATTTTAAAAAAAAAATTATTAAAAAAATAACAACCATAAAAAATTGCATCTTTACAATGCATCCATTTTTACCTAGGATGTTTTTTATTTGTTATTTTCAATAAATGAGTTTTAATCTTTGAATTACATTTTTGCAACCTTATAAAATTCATGTCAATAAAAATTTTCATCTTGTAAATTTTGAGTTTTTCCATCATTATTTTTTTCATTTGAATACATTTCATTTGTTAAATTCATTTTTTATGGTAATTTATAGAAGTTGCAAAGGATCGATCAATAACAAAAAATTAAAAAATGTTATTTTACTAAAAAAACACATTTTTAATGGAAACAAAATTCCTTGTATTAAAATATTGAACAAACCAAAAGAACATTTAGTAGCACTTCAAATGGCATTCACACAAATTTTTCAATTAAATGGTTGGGGTCAATATCGCAATCAAGGGAATGTGATTAATTTTCCAACAAATCTTCACAAAATACAAACTATTTTACCTCAACTTATAGAATCATACAAGATGACTATAACTCATAACTCATAATTACAACTTGCAACTTATAGTTACGAGTACAAATGCAAGATGAGTTATTGCGAGTTGTGAATAAAAGATGCACCAAAATATGGGATCAATAGTAATTATGAAATACAATCATTTGTTGACAAATTTATAACTTGTGCCAAACTTTTATAACTTGAAACAATTCATGGAAATCAACATCACTGTTATAAACAAAATTTTCATAACAAAATCCAACCAACATGTAAGTTTTATTTTCCATTGCCACCACTTTGCAACAGAAAAATATAAACTCCATTACTAAATAAAAATACAAATTTACAATTAAAAACACAATTCATTTTTACAAAATGAAATGGACATGGGACAAGAAATGTTATTTGATGATGTTTTAAAGATGTTAGATATGGATGAAAAAACTTACATGTTATGAAGTTTAAATCACAAAATTTTACAATGTTTCTAAAATAGAATCCAATAGACATATGAACAAATTCATACGGAAAATTTATTGATACTTTGGCAAGCAAATACAAATGCATAATTCATATTTGATCCATACATAGCAATAAGTTATTGCACATTATATTTAATTAAAATAGATAAAAATGTTACACAAGAATTACAAACCATACTTCAAAAATGTAAAGAAGAAAAAACAAAAAAATCTCAACATATTGAACAAATGGGAATTTAAAAAAAAATGTTCAACAAATATTTACACAATTGACTATTTAAGTAAAAATTTCATTACCATTAAATCATGCATCAAGGTCATTCCAATTCATCAATACATCCTTAAAAGAAAAAAAAACTTTCATTTAAAAACCATTTCATGTGCTAAAAAAATTTCCATTAACATTTACAAACATTTAATGTCCATCAACTATCAATTGATACATTAACCAACCTACTTCATTATACAACCCTTCAAGTTTTTATGAATTAGTTTAGCCTTGCCATATGACTTGTGCAATATAATTTATTTTTATTGCAATGTAAAATGGACTTTTATTTAACACTAGTATGAACTCCACATATGCCAAAAAATACTCCACTTTAGTGTGCATTCACCCCATTATTGAGTACTACTCTTATTTTCACCATTTACAACAATTAAAATATCCCTTGAAAACAAATTTGTTCAACTTGACATGATGTTTATAAAATAAACAAAGAATCTATTTTAAAAATTCAAAACAGGTTTGTCATTGTATTCAATGCATCTACAATAAGTGGTGCAAAAAAATTGATTGTAATGAATTACATGATATAGCTAATAAATTGGCTATTGAAAACAATAATGACTTATGGATGGAAATATTTTTAAATCAAAAACACAATCAAATAAAAAATAATTCTTTAAAAAAAAAAGTTATTCATTAAACATTATCAACCCAAATTTCCACAAAGTAGAAAAATACAACATATCTTTAGATGTGCATGTGGACCCAAAATCAAATTGCAATAAGTAATTTTTAATTAATCCATTCCTAATGAAAGATGAATTGCATTCATATGCCACTTTTTCAAACATAGTTTGTTTTTTAAATGAACAATAATGCTCAAATTTTTATGACATTATGTATAGAAAACAAAGAAATCTAAATGAACCACTATCTTTATTTTTAACCGGTGGTGCAGGAACATGAGAAATATATACCTTAATGAAGATCTTTTTCATTTTTATTTCAAATTTTTTTTCTTGGATCCATCAAAACAATTTTTAAAAAAAATGGCATTTATGTAAGGAAAACAACATGCAATATTGGTGGATTTACTACACACTTACAGTAAACTCTCTCTAAACTAATACTGTGTAAACTAATATTCTCTTTAAACTAATATGCGGGCACAGGCCCGTGGTGGGCCTCATATTTAATCTAATAATTCTCCATAAAATGATATTCAATATTTTTTTCCGGTCCCATAACATTTTATAAACTAATACATCATACATATGGCACCAAAAAAACGATGAAATCAGAGGAAACACCTTCGAAAGTACAGAGCTAGATGCGCTGGAAGAAACTATCAATATTCCTCTGTACCAACTGCTTTGTCCTGAACATACTCACACTGTCCTTCATCTTCTGTGAGGCAGCAACGAATGGAATACCTGAGTCGTCTTACTGCATCGAAAACCTCTCCAACATCTCAACCATTCTGTAGGCTTCGACAACACTCATTACAAGGAGCTCCTGGCTGTCATCTGCCTCATCGTCGTTGACTTCCACCTACAGGCCTAACCGTTCCTAGAGTTGATCCTCGATGATGTCGTCCACATCGGGTGTGTAAGTAGTGACCTACTCCTCTGGGTAGTTCAGCAGATTCCTGATGTCCATTGGGTTGTGATAGTGGAACTGCCGGATTTGTGACTCGAGGTCTTCGATGACTTCTGGATCCAGTGGGCACTCCTCACTGGCATCAACGACTGGCTCCTCTGTTGAGCGGATCTTGCAGTGGCGGAAGTAGTTGAAAATTGTTTCCGGCTTCACTTCGTATGTCCAGGCTCGAACGACCATCTGAATGGCACAGAGGATGTCGATCTTCTCAGGGTCGGCGACATTGTCCTCCAAGCGTTGTAGAAGAAGCCGGTTGAAGCGACGACGGTAGTATGCCTTGAAGCTACGGATGATCCCAGCATCGCATGGCTGGATCTTCGAGGTTGCGTTTGGGGGTAGGTAGAAAACTATGGTATTTCTCAGTTGGATGTGGTTGGGAAGCTGATCAAGGGGAATGTGGCCACCGAAGTTATTCATGATGAGGAGGACCTTGGGCCCTGAAACATGGAGGTCAAACCCCTTGAGCCACTCCAGAAAAATTTCCCGCGTCATCCAAGCATTGGAGTTGTTCCGGTACTAGCACCCAAGCATGTTCTTGTTTATGTTCTTGAAACAGCGCGGGTTGTTATACTTTCCAATGACCCAAAGCGGGAGCCTCTTGCTACCATCTCCATTGTAGCAGATGGCGAGAGTGATCCGCTCTTTGTTCTGCTTACGACCCTCGAGCTGCTTGTTTGCAAGAGAGTTATCGGCCTGGAAAATAATCACAATCAGTTATATCATGTTTAGACATTTACAATAGACAAATCTGAACTTACAATACCTGCATTCGATAAAAAAGTCCAGTTTCGTCCATATTATAGATGTCCTTCCACGCATACTGATCTAGGACGTCACGTACGGCTGATGTTGGCAAGAGCAGCCATGTCGACAGAGCCACTTTCATCGAAGCAGCGGTAGGACCTAATGCCATGGCGGGACTTGAACGCCTCAAGCCAGCCACTTGAAAATTCGAAGGGTTCATGCCCAGGATAGAGCCGATCCAGAATCTTCGTTGCACTCTCTCTGACAAGCTCACCACTCACATTTGCCTGCTCCTAGTTTGCCTGAAACCACTTGACCAGTGTGGACTCCATTTTCGAGTACCTGACTGTCCGCCGGCGCTTGGCATTGAGGTTGGTCTCATTGTCAGACTTGGCGAGAATCTCAATCGACCGTTTCAGTGTGGTAGAGATGGTAGCTTGGCTAACTTTGATACTGTGGTTGTTTTCGAGCCATTTGATCAGGTCTTTTTGTGAAAGCTGAGGATTGTCTCTTTTGTACTAGCAGAGAGCTACGCGGACCTTGTTCGTCATAGTGGTATGAAAAGTTCCTTTCTGTGACATTGTTCTGTTCCTACTTTTGGGGAAAGGGTTTGGACAAGACTGACCAGTTGATTGCCCACAGCCCCTTTTATAGAGCGAAGGAGGGTATTCTGAGAATACCCAGAGTGTAGCTTTCCACAACCTCATTTTCTACCAAGATTTCTACCACTCATGTCATATGATCTTCTACTTGCTTCTTTGGTCCTCCACCAAGCTCCACAAGGTTCCGTTACCTTCCCCAATGATCCATGACCCTCTATTAACCTCCATGACCTTCCATGCTGTTCTGGCAGGTTCCGAAATGATTTTTGTTACCCCCCATATAATTTGTGTAAACTAATATCCTCCATAAACTAATATCTTCCGGCCGGTCCCAAGGATATTAGTTTAGAGAGAGTTTACTGTAGCATTATCCATTCCATTGAATAAGTCAATCCATGATTTCAAACCACTTGACAATGAAAGACGGGATGTTTTGATAAAAAAATATGCACAAGTAAAATTATCAATATTAAATGAAACATCATTAATAGGTAGTCGAATGTTCTCATTCAATGATAAAAGATTGCAACTAATAAAACATAAAAAAAAATGTTTTTTTTTGAAAATTTCAATGTCTTGATAATTGAAATTTTTGCCAAATGCCACCAATTCATGATTCATGGGTGTTCCATCCAATAAACAATAGAATTAGTTCTTTGGTCAGCAATTTTTGCTCAATTTTTGGCAAGACAAGGTTAAATGTTTTGACTTATGTCAAATTATGTGACAAAAAGATACACAATTCATTCAAATCTTTAATCAATTTAGAAAAGTGCTTCAAACACAACAAGATATTGATACCATAAACAAATTATGCCTAAAACTTGCACCATAAATTCCAAGATTTCCTCTCCTCCTTTAGACAAATATATCAATTCAAGAACATCATAAAAAAAAATCTGAACAAACAATTGGTCCAATTTATTGTTTCTAAACAAAAGATATTAAACATGACATGTGTCCATCTTGTTTCACATTATTTAAAATAGATCCATCCAAAAATAGTGGATTGTTGTATGAATTCCATTTGAAAGCACATATGTTAATTGAATTATGTGCAAGTAATTATTGCACCAATGATGGGCTTGTTAATGGTGTTGAAGGATTTTTTAAAGTTGCAACAAAATCACATTCAACATCTAAAATTTGGATTCATTTTTTGAACCCCAAAATTTGACAACACACAAGAATAACAAATCAAAACCTATATGAAAATTATCCTACCAATCAAAAAGATTGGACTTTCATCATATCAAAAGTGCAAGAAATACAAATTGTTTATAATTCCAATCATTTATTCACACATGTACAATTTCCAATTCAATGAGTAGTGACACAAACAATATCTCATGCTTAAGGTTTATCAATGGACAACTTAACATTCGATCCTCATGATGTATTTAGACATGGTTTAACATGCATACTTTTATCTAGGATACGTACAAAAGAAAACCTTTGTTTACTTAATTCACTCTAACTAAAAAAAATCAATGTTCATGCAATTGTAAAAGAAAACATAAATAGACAAATGCAAAATATAAATTATGTTTACCACTCTTGAAACAATTTCAAAAAATTTATTTAATTATTCAATCCTTAAATGCTAAGTCTCTTAACCACCATTACCAAAATATAATAGTCAATCCTAATTTACAAGCATCACGTATATGATGCATTAATGAAACATAAATAAAAAATATCAAAATCAAATTTGGGCCAATCACATGGCCATGAAAAAATCTCCTTTGCTAATTTATTCAATTCCAAAATTTAACAAATAGCCATAATACACGTTCTGCCCTGCTGAGTGGAGCCAGTCAAGTAACTTCCAAAAATATGAAAAAAAACCCTCTGCTTGTGAATACTGTGCCTCAGCTGCCAAGCTCAAACACACTGCCTGTCGTAGCCTCTAGGTACCAACTCTAGACGCGAGTGAGCTGAGAACCTGAGAACCGTACTACTCCGATGCTGCCTACTCGCGAGAAGCACCCACTCTCGAATCTCAAACTTTGTATCCAAATTATTGAACCTTTTAATACACTTTTAAAATTTGCAATCTCCCTTCAAAAATCTCATCTTCGCTAGCAAAGAACATCGCTCCAGGTATGTACATCGTCGTACTCGCACCTCCCCGGAATCTCATCATGTAATCGATTTGCTTGTGTCGTTTCCGAGGATTTTTCAGAGTTTTTGGGTGTTGACCTCGAGATTATTCCAGTTTGGTCCGACTGACCTGGAAGATTTCGGTTTTGTTGGCTTTGGGGGATCTGATTTCTGATCTGGAGTACTGTAGGTTTGTAAGCGGATATGGCAGAAGCACATGGGTCGAAGGCGCAGCAGCCAGTTGCTGATGAGGAAGAGTTCATGGCAGATCGAGCAGTGTTGTATCCTCTAATCCT
>Ga0209611_10013048_pt1 | contig 11518 bp, 8 predicted proteins | sample S1TSphgellanicum_3_FD_187693 | JGI IMG/M metagenome (GOLD analysis project Ga0209611, IMG submission 187693) | Host-associated microbial communities from peat moss isolated from Minnesota, USA - S1T2_Fc - Sphagnum magellanicum MG (SPAdes) (version 2) | ecosystem: Host-associated > Plants > Peat...
CGTCGGGCATCAAGGACGGCCCGCTGCCGACCTATTATGAGCCGGTCGAGGCCCCGACGCGCAACGCCTTCCACACCCAGCAGTCCAATCCCACGGTTCATATCTGGGATGTGCCGGGCAATGGTTTGCATCCGCCGGAAGACCCGCGCTTCCCTTACGTCTTCACCACCTATCGCCTGACCGAAATGCATTGCGGCGGCGCCTCGACGCGGGTCATGCCCCATACGGCCGAGCTTCAGCCCGAAGCCTTTGTCGAGATTTCGCCCGAGCTGGCCCAGATATTGGGGATCGAAAACCTGGACTGGACGGTGCTTTCCACCTTGCGCAGCGAGATCGAGGTCAAGGCGCTGGTGACCGAGCGAATGCGGCCGTTCAAGATCAACGGCAAGACGGTGCATCAGGTCGGTATGCCCTGGGTGTTCGGCTGGAAGGGCTATACCTCGGGCGCCGTCGCCAACGCCCTTTTGGCCATCACCGGCGACGCCAATACCAGTATCCATACCACCAAGGCCCTGACCTGCAATGTGCGCGCGGGTCGGCTACAGGTGGATCAGCGTCAGGTCGCGTCATGAGCCCTCCAATATGAGTCCAGATGCAAGCGGCGGGGGCAGGGCGCTCACCCTGATCGATCAGGTGCTGGCCAAGCGCCCAGACAAGGACGACGCCGCCCTGGCCACATGCGCGCGCGAGCTTTGCGTCTATCGCGATGCACTGATCTTGAACCAGCGCGCGGCGCCGACCGATTTGGACGCAAATCAGCGCCTGGCTCATGTGAACGCCGTCATCGCGACGGTGCTGGCCGTGCATTTCCCCCTCGACGCCGTGCCGTGGGACGAGCTGGCGAAGGCGAGAGCTTGGCTCGCCGCCGTCTGGTCCGAAGAGGCGCTTAAAGCCGCGTCAGCTCGGGCTCCATCGTCTCGCCCGGCGAGACCAAAACGGGCCGCCACTGCGCCGCCACAGCGATGATCAAGATGGCCGCCAGCCCTAGGGCTGCGGCCGCGATGGCGGGATGACCCAGCACCGCCAACTGTTTGATATCGACGAAGCAGGCGGCGCCCTTAAAGCTGAAATGAGGGTCGACCTTCAGCTTGGCCGCGCAGCCGCTGAACATCGACGCCTCCAGCGTCCAAAGCCCCACGGTGAAGAGCGCGGTGTAGAGCCAGAGCGCCGGCAGTACGATCCCCTTGCGCCACCCAAGGCTGACGGCGAACGCCATAGGCGCGGCCAGGATGTGCAGATAATAGCCGGGCGTGCTGGCGCCGCTGCCGGTCAGGGCCAGATAGGCCACGACGTGATAGCAGAGGCTCAAGAACAGCGGGCCGACCAGAAAGAGCGGCGACCAGGCCAGCGGCGGCAGGGTCCGCAGGCGGCTCAGCCACGTCGCCAGCGGGATCAAGATCAACAGCAAGGGGCCAAGGATCAATATCTCCGGCGGCTTGGCCAGGGACCAGCTGCCGGTCCAGACCAGGGTGGCGGCCATGGCGGCGAAGCCTCGCACCAGCGCGACCGGATCGGCATGGGCGCCCAGGCCCGCCGCCAGGCCGCCGTTACGCTTCAAGGCCACAAAATCGCCGCCGCCGGTCAGGTCGTGGCTGACCGCGTACTGGGCGACGTACCAGCCTCCGCCAATCGCGAGCGCGACCCCCAGAACGGTAAAGCCTAAGACCGCCTTGACCGGCGCGGCGCTCCGCCAGGCCAGGAAGGCCAGATAGGCGGCGACGCCCACGCTGATCGGCAAGAAGAAGGCTTTTGTCAAAAGACCCAAGCCCAAGGTCACGCCCAGCAACAGCGCCTCAGGCAAAAGGCCGCCGATGGGCCGGTCGATGCGCGATGTGAGGCGCAGGACCAGGAGCCAGACCAGGCCGTCCAGCAGCAGGCACAGCGAGTCGTTGCCCAGGCGCGCGAGAGCGAGAAAGAACTGCGGCGCCATGAACGGCCACGCCGCCATCAGGGGCGCCGACGGCTTGGCCCAGTCGGGGGCCAGATAAAGCGTGGCCAGCGCCCCCAGCGCCAATCCCGCGAAGGCCATCAGCCACGAGACAAACCGCAAGCCCTCCAGATGATCGCGAAAGGGCAGGGCGTGCAGCCCCCGGTACACCGGAACCATGAGCTGGTAGTAGAGCGGCGGATGCTGTGCTTCCCAATTCAGGGCGTCGCTCGGCTGATACCGGGTGGGCGCGACGGCGCCCATCGCCACGGGCGCCTCGTGAAAGCTGCGATAGGTCGGAAAACCCGTCTCATCGAAGGGTTCGGTATCGCCGTAGGGATGGGGCCCAGGGTAGTGGGCGATGTCCGCCGACAGCCTATCGACGTCGCGGCGCGGGGCGTGGTGAAGATCGGCCAGTTCCTGGATGTAGGACCAGTGGGCCGTCTCGTCGGCGCCCTCCCAAGGCGGCTGCAGGGTCAGCGCCGCAATGCCGACCAGGAAGACCGCGACCAACAGCGCCCAGGTGGAAATCTGACATTTCGCCGACGCCATGCCGTTCCTCAAAACCATATTCGCTTCCGCGCCCTAAGCTCGCCTGTACGAAGCCAAGTCGGCGAATGCAATGGGCGCGACGCGCGCGGCGTTGAGGCAAAACGGCCGGCGCACAACCGCACGCCGGCCGCTCTACATCTGATCTGCACCTGTTCCGCACGACTGACGTCGCGCGGCCCCCTCGCGGAACGCGGTGGAGGGGCCGCGCGGGAGCGCGGAAACGCTCTAACAACGGTCGCACATGAATAGGGACAGTTACAGACGGTCAGGCCTTAGTGGTGACCGCCCCCATGCCAACCGCCATGCCAACCGCCGTGGAAATCGTGCGGGCCGCGCCAGCCGCCCCACTCGGGATGGCCATGCCAGCCGGCGCCGCCAATCCATACGCCGTGACGCCAACCCGCCCGACCGCGCCAGCCGCGCCAGCCATAGGGACCGCCCCAGCCAAGGCCGCGCCGCCAGGCATAGCCGCACCAGTAGAAGCCAGGCCCGCGCCAGCCGCCATCGTACCAGCAGAAGTCATGGCCGCCGTAAATGTACTGCACGGGCTGGAACGTGGCCGCGTCGCTGGCGGTATCCACGCCCACCACCAGGGGAACTGTCGCTTGCGCCGCCGACGCGCCCAGAAGCGCGGTTGCGGCGGCGACGCCGCAAATCAGGTTTTTCATCGATCTCGTCCTTTCGAGTTATCGCGCTGCGGGGATAAGCCTTGGCCATCCTCCCACGCCATGGTCGCTGCGGGCGGCTGAACACGGCCCAGGCCGCCCATTCACAATGGGTTCAGACCTCGAACGCCTTGCAACCAAACGGCAAACCCATGCAAAGGTTCGCCGCGTGGGGTCTGGCGTTCGCGGCCTCCTAAACGCCGTCGCCGACTGGGCGATGTTCATGGAAGTTTGACGTGCAGGTTCTGACCACAGCCCGCCGCCTTGTCGTCAAGGTGGGCTCCTCCCTCCTGATCGACGCCGAGACCGGGGCGGTGGACCGGACCTGGCTCGCGGCGCTCGCGGCCGATTTGGCGCGCCTCAAGGCGGCCGGGGCGAGCCCGTTGATCGTCTCCTCCGGCGCGGTGGCGCTTGGGCGTCGGCGGCTCGGTCTGTCGGCGCGGCGCAAGCTGTCGCTGGCGGAGAAACAGGCCTCGGCGGCCGCCGGCCAATCCCAACTGATGCGCGCCTGGGAAGAGGCCTTCGAACCCCATGGCCTCAGCGTCGCCCAGATCCTGCTCACCCGCGGCGACACCGAAGAGCGGCGGCGCTGGCTGAACGCCCGCTCGACCGTGGAGACACTGCTGCGGCTCAACGTCGTGCCAGTCGTCAATGAGAACGATACAGTGGCGACCGAAGAGATTCGCTATGGCGATAACGACCGGCTGGCCGCGCGCGTCGCCCAGATGATCGGCGCCGATGCGCTGGTGCTCTTGTCCGATATCGATGGGCTCTACACCGCCGACCCCCGGCGCGATCCGGCGGCCCAGCATCTGGCGGTCGTGCCGGTCATCACCGCCGAGATCGAGGCCATGGCCGGCGGCTCGAATGCGGAGGCCGGGGTCGGGGTCGGCGGCATGGCGTCCAAGCTCGCCGCCGCCCGCATCGCCCAAAGCGCCGGCTGCGCCACCCTGATCGCCCATGGTCGGGCCGGTAGGCCCCGAGGGAGCGCAGGGGGCGGCCCCCTGAGCGCGCTGGAGGCGGGCGGGCGCTGCACCCTCGTCGAGCCCCTGGCCACGCCCATGGCCGCCTATAAGCAGTGGATCGCCGGCAGTCTGGCGCCAAACGGCGTGCTGGCCATCGACGCTGGCGCGGCCAAGGCCTTGCGCGCTGGCAAGAGCCTCCTGCCGTCTGGCGTGGATCATGTGGAGGGCGGGTTCGACAAGGGCGATACGGTTCGCATAGTCGGTCCCGACGGATTGGAGATCGCGCGCGGCGTGGTCGCCTATTCGGCGCGCGAAGCGTCGGCGATTCGGGGTCTGCATACGGGCGATATCGCCGCCGCGGTCGGCTATGGCGGCGCCGCCGTCCTGGTGCATCGCGACGACCTGGTGCTCACCGAGGCCCCGGACGTAGTCACATCGGCGAACATGTGACCGCTGGCAGGAGGGTCGAACAGCTACGCCGTCTTGCTCACAGGGCTAAACCGTGGAAGCGTATGGGCATGCACAGTCTCGTTTCCAAGCGTACCGCCCTGATCGCCCGCCTCCTGGCGGCCGGCGCCTCGGTTGCGGCGCTCGCCGCCTGCGCCACCTCCACTGCGCCACAGCCCGCTGCGGCCCTGCGCGCGCCTGACGCCTCGGTGCTGGACGAGCCCCATGACACAGCGTCTGTCTATGGGCTCTATCTGGCCGGCGAAGCGGCGCTGGATGATGGGGAGAGCCACGACGCGGCCTTCTACCTATCCCGCGCCAGCGCCAAGTCCCCCGACGCCGACTTCATCAAGGAGCGCGCGTTTGCGGCCGCCCTCGTGGCCGGCGAGGTGGACCGCGCGGCGAATCTGGCTGGGTCCCTCCGACCACCCCAACCCAAGGAAGAGGACTCGATCTACACCTTGGGCGTCTTGACCCGGGCCACGGTCGATCTGGCCCAGGCCCACGCCAAGGAGGGCTACGCCCTGCTCTTGGCCGCGCCCAAGGGCGGCCATTCCGATGCGATTTTGCTGCTGAAGCCTTGGGCGGCGGCGATGGCGGGAGACTTGAAGGCGGCCATAGCGCCCTTGCCGGAGACCCGGGATCGCGGCGTTCGGGCGTTCGGCGCCCTGGGCCAGGCCATACTGCTGGAACATGCTGGGCGCGAGGCCCAGGCCGAAACAGCCTATAAGGATCAGGCGGGAAAGGGCGTGCTGTTCGCCCTGGCCTATGGCGGGTTTTTGGAACGCCGCGGTCGCCAGGTCGAGGCCGTCGCGCTCTACGATAAAACTCTGGCTAAAGACCCCGGCGATCCCATCCTGGTCGCCGCCAAAAGCCGCGCCGCGGCCAACCGTCCGGCGCCGCCCCAGCCGAGCTTCAGAACCGGCGCCGCCCAGGCCCTGGTCGGCCCCGCGGCGCTGCTGATCGAGGCCAAGCAGGGCGATGCCGGCCTGGCCTATCTGCGGCTCGCCCTGCGGCTCGATCCCCATATGGATGAGGCCTGGGTCCTGGTCGGCGAGACCATGGATGGCGCAGGCGATCCCGCCGCGGCGCGCGACGCCTATGCGCAAGTTCAGCCCAGTTCGCCGGAATACGCCACGGCCCAGGATCGTTTGGCGGTCAATCTGCAAAATAGCGGCGATAAGGTTCGCGCCCTCGATGTCGCCCGCGCGGCGGCGGCCAAGGCCCCCGACGATCCCCAGACGCTGGTGGTTCTGGCCGATCTGTTGCGCGACGACGACCGCTATGCCGAGGCCGTCGATGTGCTGGACAAGTTGATCGCCAAGACCGGCGGCGACGCGGCGACGTCTTGGCGTCTGTATTATCTCCGGGGCGCCGCCCTGGAGCAGTCGGGCAAGTGGCCCCAGGCGCAAGGCGACTTGCAGCAGGCCCTGAAGCTCAAGCCCGACGATCCTGAGATTTTGAACTATCTGGGCTTCGCCTGGGCGGATCGGGGCGAGAACCTGAACCAGGCGCTGACCTTGCTGCAAAAGGCCACCCTGCTTGATCCGCAAAACGGGGCGGTGATCGATTCGCTCGGCTGGGTTCACTACCGGCTGGGCGACTATCGCCAAGCCGTCCATGAACTGGAGCTGGCCGCGGCTCTGGATGCGGCCGACCCTGAGGTGAACGATCACCTGGGCGACGCCTATTGGCGGGTCGGCCGGCGGCTGGAGGCTAAGTATCAGTGGCGGCGCGTGCTGTCCCTGTCGCCCAACCCGGCGCAGCGGACCTCGGTCGAGGCCAAGCTGGTCGATGGCTTGCAAGCCGCGCCCGCGCCTGTCGCCAACACCCCCGCCCCAGGCGGCCCGGCGGCGCGCACCTCGCAGCCTTGAGGACGACCCGTTGAATTTAACGCCTTGGCTGGCCGGACCTCGGCCAGCGCCTTTGCGACGCTGCACGGCTTTAGCCGGGCGGAACGGCGGCCCCATGCGCCGCACGTCAAAACCTAGAGCAGTTGGTATGTGGAAATGAGCGGCTTCGCCCCGGCCAAGGTCAATCTGTTCCTGCACGTCGGCCCAGTCGACGCAGACGGCTATCATCCCGTCGCCAGCCTGATGAGCTTCGCCGATGTGGGCGACCGCTTACGCCTGACGCCGGCCGACGCCTTTTCCTTTGGCGTCGAGGGCGATTTCGCCGAAGCGCTCGCGGGCGAGGACCCGGCCGGCAACCTGGTATGGCGCGCCGCACAACGGTTGCTGACGCTGGCTGGCGCGCAGGCGCCGGACTTGCGCCTGACATTGGATAAGGCCTTGCCTGTTGCCGCTGGGCTTGGCGGCGGCTCCAGCGACGCGGGCGCCGCGCTGAAGCTGCTCCGCGATACCTTGGGCCTTGGCGTGGACGATGACGGCCTCCTCGCGATCGCCGCCGAACTTGGCGCCGACGGCCCGGCCTGCCTGGTCGCGCACCCGGTGATCGGGGAGGGGCGGGGAGATCAGCTGTCGCCCGCGCCCGCCATGCCGCCGCTGCCCACCGTTCTGGTCAATCCGCGACGGCCCTGTTCCACCGGCCAAGTCTATCGCGCCTTCGATGCTTTGAAGGCCCCCGAGAGCGGGGCCGACCTGCCGCGCTTGGCCCAGAGCTACGACAGCGTGGCGGCTGTGGTGGCGCTGCTGGCTCAGTGCCGCAACGATCTGGAGCCGCCGGCTCTGGGCGTCTGCCCGCAGATCGCCGAGGTTCTGGGAACATTGCGGGGGGCGCCGCAGACCTGCCTGGCGCGTCTGTCCGGCTCGGGCGCCACCTGCTTCGCCCTGTGCGAAACCGTAAGCGAGGCCGAGGCCCTGGCGGCGCGGTTGAGTGAGGCGCATCCCGACTGGTGGGTCCGCGCCTGTCGACTCGGTGGGCCATGGTCGAGATGAGATCGGGGTCGGGTTGATCCCCCTACCGGCGCGCCCTATGGTCCGCCGGCTTCATTTCCGGGCCGCAAAGCTTAAATCCCAGATGACTTCACCCTTGTCCTTCCAGGACTTGATCCTGACGCTGCACCGCTATTGGGGCGCGCAAGGCTGCGTGATCCTGCAGCCCTATGACGTCGAGGTGGGCGCCGGCACCTTGTCGCCCAACACCGTGCTGCGGGCGCTGGGGCCAAAGCCTTGGCGGGCGGCCTATGTCCAGCCCTCGCGCCGCCCCGCGGACGGCCGTTTCGGCGAAAACCCCAATCGCCTGCACCAGCACCACCAATACCAGGTGATCCTGAAGCCGAACCCCGACGATCTGCAGGACCTTTATCTGGGGTCGCTGCGCGCCATCGGACTCGATCCCACCGTCCATGACATCCGCTTCGTCGAGGACGATTGGGAGAACCCGACGGTCGGCGCCTGGGGGCTGGGGTGGGAGGTGTGGTGCGATGGGATGGAAGTGACCCAGTACACCTACTTCCAGCAGGTCGGCGGGTTGGACGTCGATCTGGTGGCGGGCGAGCTCACCTACGGGCTGGAGCGTCTGGCGCTCTATCTCCAGGGCAAGGAGAGCGTCTACGACCTGCGCTTCAATGATCGCTTCGCTTACGGCGAGGTGTTCCTGGAAAATGAGCGCGAGTTTTCAGCCTACGAGCTCGAAGCCGCCGATGTGGACATGCTCAAGCGCCAGTTCGCCGATATGGAGCGCGAAGCGCCCCGCCTGCTGGGTTGCTTGGGTCGCCAAGGCCAACCCCTGGTGCTGCCGGCTTACGACCACGTGCTGAAAGCCTCCCACCTCTTCAACATCATGGACGCCCGAGGCGCCATCGCGGTGGCCGAACGCCAAAGCTACATCGGCCGCATCCGCGACCTCTGTAAATTATGCGCCGAAGCCTGGGTGGCGTTGGAGCGCGCGGCATGAAGACTGAATTGAGAACCCCTTCCCCCTTCCATGGGGGAAGGGCAAAGACATAATCATGGCCCAACTCCTCCTCGAACTGTTCAGCGAAGAAATCCCCGCGCGGATGCAGGCCCAGGCCGGCCGCGATCTGGAGCGGCTGGCGCGCGATCATTTGGCGAAGGCTGAGCTGGCGTTTGGCGAGGTGCGCACCTTTGCGGGGCCGCGCCGGCTGACGCTGGTGATCGACGGCTTGCCGCTGGCCCAGGCGGACCGGACCGAAGAGCGGAAAGGTCCGCGCACCAACGCCCCGGAAAAGGCGCTGGAGGGGTTCTTGCGCTCTACCGGCCTGACACTGGAGCAGCTTGAGGTGCGCGACGGGGTCTATTTCGGTCAGCTGGATAAGCCGGGCCGCACCGTCCCGGTGATCGTGGCCGAGATGGTTGAGGCGATTGTGCGCGCCTTTCCCTGGCCCAAGTCCATGCGCTGGGGCGGCGGTACGCTGCGTTGGGTGCGGCCGCTGAAGCGTATTCTCTGTGTGTTCGATGGCGCAGTCGCGCCCTTCGCCATCGATGGGATCGAAAGCGGCGACCTGACCGAAGGCCATCGCTTCATGGGCGAGGATCACGCCCCCTTCGCCGTCGCCAACTTCGACGACTATGCGGCCAAACTCCGCGCGCGCTACGTCGTGCTAGATGCTGCTGAGCGCAAATCCATCATCCTGGAGCGAAGCCGCGCCGTCTGCGCCGCGCGCGGCCTGGAGTTGGTCGAGGACGAGGGCTTGCTGGACGAGGTGGCGGGCCTGGTGGAATGGCCGGCCCCGGTGCTGGGCGACATGGACGCTGGGTTCCTCGACCTGCCGGCCGAGGTGATCCGCACCTCCATGCGGGTGCATCAGCGCTATTTCGCCGTGCGCGATCTGGCGACGGCCAGATTAGCCCCCCACTTCCTGGTGGTCGCCAATATCGAGGCGACCGATGGCGGCGCAGTGATCGCCCACGGCAACGCCCGCGTCCTGACCGCCCGCCTCAGCGACGCCCGCTTTTTCTGGACGGAGGATCAGAAGCCTGGCGCGATTGAGGCCTGGCTGGAGAAGCTGAACGGCGTCACCTTCCACGCCAAGCTCGGCACGATGGCGCAGCGGGTGGAGCGGATCACCGCGCTCGCCGAAGAGATCGCGCCCCTGGTGGGCGCCGACCCGAAGCTGGCCGGCCTCGCCGCGCGCCTTTGTAAGGCGGACCTCGCCAGCGGCATGGTAGGGGAGTTCCCTGAACTCCAAGGCGTGATGGGCGGCTATTATGTGCGCCAGACGTTGGCCAAATCGTCCATGGGCAGCGGATTGTCGGCTGACAACATTGACGCCATCGCCGACGCCGTGCGCGATCATTACAAGCCGCTCGGTCCCTCTGATAGCGTGCCGACTGCGCCGCTGAGCGTCGCCGTCGCGCTCGCCGACAAGGTTGATACGCTGACCGGCTTCTTCGCCATCGGCGAGAAGCCGACGGGCTCGCGCGATCCATTCGGGCTGCGGCGGGCGACGCTCGGCGTAATCCGATTGGTTCTGACGCTGAAACGTCCGCTGGCGCTTACGCAGGTCCTTTCGGTCGCCCTTCAAGCCTTTGATAGCGTTGCGGCTGCAGGCGGCGGCGACGCGCTGATCGACGACCTCCTCGCCTTCTTTGCCGACCGCCTAAAAGTCCTCCTCCGCGATGAAGGCAAGCGCCACGACCTCGTAGACGCTGTCTTCGCACTGGGCGACGACGACCTCGTTCGCATCGTCGCCCGCGTCGAGGCGCTGGACGGTTTCCTCAAAACCGACGACGGCGCCTCGCTGCTCGCCGGCTACAAGCGGGCCAGCAATATCTTGCGGATCGAGGAGAAGAAGGACGGCGTGAGCTATGCCGGCGCACCCGAGACGCTGCCGGGATCGGCGCCGGAGGAGGCGGCCCTGATGGCCGCGCTTGCGACCGCGGGGCCACAGATCGACGGGGCCGTGGCGCGAGAAGATTATACGGCCGCCATGATTGCGCTGTCAGAGCTTCGGCGCCCCTTGGATGATTTCTTCGACAAGGTATTTGTAAACGACCCGGACTTGGCCGTCCGGCGAAACCGGCTGTTGCTGTTGTCTCAAATCCGAGCTGCGGCGGATCGAGTGGCGGACTTTTCGCGTATAGCCGGTTAAGCTTGGTTTGGAAGACGAAGGACGAGACGCCCATGGCCGACGGTTTCAGCGATACGCCCAAGGGCGCCCCCGCCACCACGCGTTGGGTCTATGCCTTTGGCGGCGGAACCGCGGACGGCGACGCCTCGATGAAGAACCTGCTCGGCGGCAAGGGCGCTAACCTGGCGGAGATGAGCGCGCTGGGCCTGCCGGTGCCCCCCGGCTTCACCATCACGACGCAAGCCTGCACCCACTATTACGCTGAGGGCAGAACCTATCCGGCTGAGCTGGAGGCTCAGGTCGCTGAAGGGTTAGCCAAGGTTGAAGTGCTGACCGGCAAGCGCTTTGGCGATCCGGCCAACCCGCTGCTGGTGTCCGTGCGCTCCGGCGCTCGCGCGTCGATGCCGGGCATGATGGATACGGTGCTGAACCTGGGCTTGAACGACGAGACGGTCGAGGGGCTGGCCAAGCTTTCGGGCGACCGGCGCTTCGCGTTCGACAGCTATCGCCGCTTCATCCAGATGTACTCCAACGTGGTGCTGAACCTGGAGCATTCGCTGTTCGAGGAAATCCTGGACGATCATAAGGACCGGCTGGAGGTCACTGTCGATACCGATCTGACCGCATCGGATTGGGAGCGGGTGGTGGGCGATTATAAGGCCGCCGTGGTTGATGCGCTGGGCCGTGACTTCCCCCAAGAGCCGCAGGCCCAGCTGTGGGGGGCGGTTGGGGCCGTGTTCACGAGCTGGATGAATGATCGCGCCAAGTTCTATCGCAAAATGCACGACATCCCCGAAAGCTGGGGCACGGCGGTCAATGTGCAGTCCATGGTGTTCGGCAATATGGGCGAAACCTCAGCCACCGGCGTCGCCTTCACCCGCAACCCGTCCACCGGTGAAAACCGCCTCTATGGCGAGTTCCTGATCAACGCCCAAGGCGAGGACGTGGTCGCCGGCATCCGCACGCC
>Ga0209611_10013049_pt1 | contig 11518 bp, 12 predicted proteins | sample S1TSphgellanicum_3_FD_187693 | JGI IMG/M metagenome (GOLD analysis project Ga0209611, IMG submission 187693) | Host-associated microbial communities from peat moss isolated from Minnesota, USA - S1T2_Fc - Sphagnum magellanicum MG (SPAdes) (version 2) | ecosystem: Host-associated > Plants > Peat...
AGAGGGAGTGAACCCCAGAAATGCACCATTTTTGGGTAATAAACTGAGTTTCGTCCTGTTTTGAGCCATCGTTCCTTTTTCCTGAGCGCCTCCACTGCTGCAACATATGTTTTCAGTGCTCTTACCTTTACAACTACTATAATTATTCTCGAACCTTGTGCATTAAACCCTGAGTTTCAGCATTTCATACCCAGCTTTAGTAACTTTTCCTCACTTTGCAGACCTCACTCGAAGAAGGGATATACATGTCAAAGGAGGCCCCAAAGACAGGGTGACTTTAAGGAAAACTCTATTGTACAAAATACTGTAGAATTATGTGTGTCAAAGTGCCCTGAACTAAGGCTACTGGGCCCCAGTTTTGCTGAAACTGGGGACAAAATGAGAAGATGGGCTGAAAACAGGAAAAAAGGGGAAAAAGAACAGAGGACCAAACTATTAGTCCTCTCTCCTCCATTAGTCCTGATGGGAGTTGAGTTTCACCCCCAGTTACAGATTTGCATTACCTGCATCTTCAAGCAGCCTCGTCAAAATAAGATCCAACATCTTCTGAATTGATACCCAGGTCTCATGTATCAGTACCCAATTTCGCTCACTTTACAGCTTTTCATAAATTGGGGATGAAACATCGATCAGAGGATCAAAGTAGAGCCCAAAGACTGGGTGACTTTGGGTGAAAAGATTTATACAAAAATCTGCATCCTAAATGAGTATGTAGATCTGTAGAGAATAGAGAAGGTTGGTATGTAAGTAGGGTATAAAGGACTCAAACAGACAATCACCTATATTTTTGTTCTATATTAATAACTTCTCCATTGTAGGTTAAAACATTATGAAACCAACTGGGTGCACCCCTAGTCCTTGAGGGCTTTCCAACAGGACCAAGAGTGCAACAAGAGGTGCTGTGGTTTGAGAGATCTCAACATGATAAACAAAACAAACAAACACACAAACTACCTTCCTTCATAGATAGATATTCAACCTTTCCCCTGTGTAAGCCAAGTAAGCTTAAGGCATATTACAGAGGCATACAAATGGTAGTGGTTAGAGTACCTCTTGCACCCTTAACATATCCTCCACGCACTGGTGACTAATTGGATTTAGTACCATTCTCTCTAGTCCTGGAAAAAACATTGCTGAGACTGAAGAGAAAACTCCACAATGACATTTCAAATGTCACTGTTATGTCACTGAAAGAATTTCCACAAATAGTTCATTACGTGGGCACACTGAAAACAGATTGAGAATTGTGGCACCTTGTGATATAGATTGGCTTGAAAGGTGGAAGCCGTCTATGATGAACCTGGCCCAACAATGCACCAAAAACAACAGTGGTGCTCTCAGGACTTGACATGGCACCATTCCTCTAGACATATGTAGTTGGTTTTCAGTGGCACTGGAATATAGAAAATAGAAAGACAAACATTGCATAAAATTGGAGAAAATTCAAAGCTCAGCAAGGTACAAGTAAGAACCTGCAAAAAATTGAGTCCAGCAGATGCTGCAGGTTGGGCAGAGCATTGAGAGGCAGTTTGTTTCCAAAAATGTGGCCCTTTTCAGGCTGTGGCATTCCCATCTCTGTGATGCAACTCTCCAACCCAAGGTGGGGCACTGCCTTGAAGATTCCGAAACTGATGAGGAGAGAAATAAAAGCAGGTGTGTCTGAATATCACATCACCCATTGGAACTTAGGACTGGCAAAGGCCTGCTTTCTTTTGGCAAGCTATGTTGCATGGCTACTGCAAGAAACAGTGCAAGTTCCAGTTTGGCAGCAAGTGAACGAGCCGATAATGACAGTGCAATGGCTCAAAAGGCAATTGGTATGTAGCCACTACACAAAGGTGTGAGACTCCCTCCTCTGCTTGTGTGCAGTGAAATTCCTAGAACTTTGACCCCATTCCTTATCTTTTTATCTCTTGGGCAACTTCAACTTTTTCAAGCTCCAGAGCATGTCTCTCCACTCCAGGAGGGGAAAGTAGAATTGTCTTCAAGAGTTGGGGTTTGCTGCCTACAAAAGGCAAGCCAGTCCATACACCATATCAAAGGCACATCCTTCTTCAAGCTGCAGACACCTATTCATGATTGGGGGTTATTGTCCTACCACTCATGGGCAGAGTTGCTGAGCTCCATCCTTTTTCCGATTCTAGCTGAATTAGATGAGTACGCAAACTGCACTCCTCTACCTGCTCATTCACACAACGACAACATCTAACATGTCAACATCCATTTTCAAAGTAAGTCTTATATAGCTTTCAAGACTTTGTAAATTTTACTTCACTCTGTTTCAATGCATTTCTGGAAAAACCCAGAAAAAAAACAATCACTGGACAAGTTGACTTTGTCCGAATCCTGAATTTCACCTTTCAATGGACTCTGTATATTGGGTGCATGATTTTTTACCTCTAAAGTAGCAGCCACAGACAGAAGATCCCCACATTCTTCCAAAAGCGCCCTCTCCTTTGCTGCAGTCTGTGCAAGTTGAGACAGCAACACATCCATACTCTCTGCCTGCTAGAGCAAAACCCATGTGTTAATTTCCCAGCAATGCCATGGTCCCAGGTGCAACTTTAGTACTGTAAATAGAAAACCTTTGTCACACTCTTCAACTAGCATATCATCTCATGCACACAGATTCCCAAATGGTCCACAGAAATGACTTACCTTGGGTGACAGAGAGCTTACAGACACTTGCAGAGCATTTAGTACATCAACAGCTGATCCAAGTGCTTCTCCTACTGCAAGCACATCTACCTGCAAACACATCACAGTGACATGGTTCTTTAAGACTCAAAATCTAGTGCAATCCATCAAGATATCATCACATGAATCATCTTGTACTGAAGGCCCACTTTCAGTCTCCAAGCAATCAGAGGTTGCTTCTGCACACAGTTGCAAGGTGAAACTGAATGTCCAAAGTAAGACTGAACACAGGTTTTCCTCAGAATTGGACTACCTCCTTGCAAACACATCTTTTCCAGCATGCTTCTTGTAAAAGATCTGATTAACATTGGCACCTTAACCCATGTGTTCATCATAGTCCTGATAGATTACTTCTGACAGGAAGAGTGATTTTGATTCCAGTCGCTCATCTTGCAAGTAGTGGTACGATGCATGAAGAAATCATCAGAGAAATTTCGATATACCTTAGCTCCCCCAGAGACAGGAACTCTCAAGATTGTAGATTCCAGTGCCTCCATTGCTCCAGTCAATGCACTTGAGTGCTCTTCCTCCAAAGTTTCCCAATCCTCCAGATGTGCCACCTGCAAGACTGGTCACTCCATCAGAACAATCATAACCATCTAGACAAATCTCTGGTAATGTGAGCAGACCACCAAAGCACGGTTTGTAACCTGTGCACTTTCAAATGAAGAATTTCTTCTACAGGATTCCCTGATAACATACTCTGGACGTTATCTGATCTGGACAAATGCTTCTTCACAACTGATAACAGTTTTTTTCATCATGAGTTTAGGAAAAATGTGATCAACAGACAGAACATAAAACAAAAAAAAAATCAATTCACCTGCACAACCCATTCCTGGTCATGGTCGAGGTTTTGTAGGGGACAGAAAAGACCTAAAGACTTACATGCGTGGATAATATGGAGCGCAGCCTGTGAGCTTGCCTGGCTTGCTGAAGTTTAATGCGTTGCTTGGCTACAGATGTCCGCAACTCAGAGGTCTTGACCCACACATTATACAGTGACCTCTGCAAAAATTGTGAAGGATGTCTTGGAAACAGTTAAAGCTGTGATACCTGCTAGAAAATTTCTGAACACAAGGAAATTGAAAAGAAACTAAAGCTCCCAAAACTTTGAATCTTAAGAAAATAAACTTAGTCAAGGAAGAAAGGCCAATGCAGGGTAGCTTTGCTGCACAAACAGGTGACTGGGTGTTATCTTGGGATGTTGATAAATCCAAAAAATGTTGCAAAAGAAGCCATCAAGAGTACAATTGAGCTCACAAAATGACTTAGGGTACATGCCACCACCAAATAGTCTTTGTCTGGATACATCAACTTGCAGAAAACAGGGACATCAGGACCAAGTAAATTGTCAAAAAGCCTTCTTACAAAAGATGAAATCATAAAGATAAGATGGACAAGAATTAAAATCAAACAAGACAATCCAAAGAATCAAACTCATTGGAGAAGAGGTAGGAATTAGCTAAAGGGCTGTATATTAGGACCTATGGGGATGGCAATTGACTGTTTGAAAATTGATTGACCAAACAAGAAGAACACGTTATCTAACAGCTTATCTAGCCAAGAAGATTAAACTACAGGATTTGCTAATCTTGTCCTTTTCTTCAACCAAACATGTATAAAGTTAAGGACTGAGCTCTGAACTGAAAGAAACTGAAATGATGAGAAATTCACATCCTATACCAAAAAAGAATGCAGAACTTTCATTCTCTTGCAAATCTTGGTATAAACAGTTGCCGAAAACAGGGGAGGACATTTCTCAGCTTATGAGTGATTCAAGAGCTAGATGGCTTCAACTTGTCCTTAGGAGTCTTCATAAACCCAACTATTCCCAGGGTTGACATCAGCTTCTTGCATCTTAGCAACCCACAAGTCATTCAATACCAGCAGGATAGCTTTATAGAAGGAGATCAACCACCAATGAACTTGTGTGAGAGACGTAGATAGGTGAAGGACAGGCAAGGAGAAAAAACAGGTGCTGCAAATCGAGGGTGCCAATAGAGAAGCATGAACCTTGTTCAAGGATAGTACAAACCTCAGCAGATGTTTTTTGGGCACTAATGACTGCTTCAGCATGTGCATTCACAAATCGCCATTGGAGCCAGCGGTTGTGGAGAATGCGCAAAAGCTGAGCCTCCTCATACTGAGTCAGTGCCTTTCTCCCTCGACTCCATCCATCAAGTCCAAAATTCACAATTGTACATCCTCCTAAATTGCGACCAGTACCTAACATTGCTGTTGTTCCAGGTACAGGCCGTGGCCTCTGTGGACTTGGCAACCCTCTCAAGGGAGATGAAGACCGCTTTATATATTGGGGACTTGAGGGGAGTTGTGAAATCAACCCAGGGTTGTTGCTCATCACCCGGCCTCCTGGAGACAACAAGCATGTTGATGTCATGATTCCAGTCATACTTGCTGTACTAGGAGATGATGGTTGGGATCCCATTGATGAAACCCTGCTGCGTTGTTGCACTGCCTTTGACTCTCCCAGGGCAGCACCAGCTGCTGCTGCTGCAAGCTCAGACTTGGGTGACCGTATTCGATCACCCTCTGAGAGTCGCCGCAATCTAGTGTTCATGTCTTGCCATACACGAGCTGGGACACTAGTACCCCGAGCAGACCCTCCACTACCCAATCCAGATCCTCCAGAAGACACACTCTCTGTGTCTGACATACTATCAAATGGCACTATACAAGAGTCTAGAGTGCCCATGGATGAAACCCCCCGGGATGATCGCAACAACAAATTGTTGTTGTTGGACATATCATCTCCTGCAGTTGGATAACTCCTCTGTTGTGCACCGTTGCTAGGAGTACACGCTACAACAGCCTCGGACCGAGAATCACTAATATGTGGGCCCACCACCCTGCTGCCTTTGGTGGGTGTGGGATTGCGTTGACGAGGAGTTGTTGCTTGACCCTTTGGCAAGGTCTGGCCTTCATTGACAGATCGATTGAGACTGCGAGAGGCAAAAGAGGGCCTAGAAATCCGAGAAGGAGTTGAAGAAGGCTGCTGCTGACTCTGGATGAGGATTGTGGCAGTCCGGCTCAGGGGTCTTTCCCTATCAATGCTAAGATCCATGCTCCTAGTCAAAGCTCCCCCAAACACTTTCCCATTGCTAATGCCAGGCCATCTCTGTTGGTCTGGTTTCGAGAGAAAATTTGCAGAAGGACGGGCATTCTCAGCCTGATCTATGCTTCGACGCCGAATTGGGGATGATCCTTTCCTTTGAGGAGAGCTTAGAGCTCGATCAGCAGATCGATCCAGATGGGCACCATTTGCTGTAGGTTTCAAGCTGTGATCAGAGCTGGATCGGTTGCTCTCCTTACCTCTTGCCTCAAACGGAGGACCACCATTTGGAGCAGCAGGAGGAGGCGGAGGAGTAGTCGTCCGAGGAGTCCCATTGGGGGCAGAAGAAGACTGCACTTGCTTAGAGGCAGAGTTCATGGATGGCCAGAGTTCAGATCCCCGTCCACCAGCAGGAGAAGCAGCTCCCACAAGATGAGGCTTGACACTGGCCAAACCTCCTTCTGCTGAACCCCTCGCGGATGCAGCAGGCCATGGCCGTCGTCTCTCAGTAGACAAAGATCGTTTCGAAGCATCTGAAGGAGAATTGACGCTGCTAGCACGCCCTGGAGTTGGAGACGGATGGCGAACAGGAGGCGACGACGCCTCCGTAGCAGCAGCACTTCGATTCCTCGCAGGAGAAGATGACTGACGGGACGGCGAAGGTTGTCGGAGAGGAGAAGAATTTCTACGGGGGCCTGATGCAGCAGCAGCAGCTGTTGTTGTCGCTGGGGGAGTGAGGGTTCCTGGAACGGTGGCTGCCTTGTACCTGGACGTAATCTCCCTATTGCGAAGCTTTCGCACTGCGGCAGTATTGCTCTTCTCTGCTGCTGCTGCTGCCAAAGCTCCCCCCACGTGGTGATGATGATGTCCTCCATTGTCTGCCTCGCTGTTCTTCTTCTCATGCGACTGATGAGGCGGCTCCTGCTGCACAGCAGCAGCTGGAGTTGGCGAAGAAGACGGAGCCACAGCAGCGGCAACCATGGTCCAAATCCGCAACCACAGGTCCTTTGTGGAGTCCTCTTCTTCTTCTTCTTACTCCGGCTCCGGCGGATCCTTGCTTCCGTCGACCTGTTCCCCACACCTTCACAATTGTATTCTTCTGCTCCGCTTCCAGCTCTTCCCTTCAATCCATTCCTGTCGCTCGCAATGTAAGCGTATGCAATGCATGTCTATTCACGGAGTCAGTCCATTTGCATTCATGCAGAGCCTTGAAGGCCAAGAACGCTGCCTTCTCTTGATCTTCTTCGCAAAATTGGCCACAGCTTCACTGACATTGTTTTCCTTGTAAGACTCGCATGAAACTGCTGCGCATTTGGTCCTGTGCTTCATGCACAATTCCAATACACCATGTCCAGGCCAGAAACAACTGTATCAACAAACAGTTCCACCATCGCCAAAGAAACACTTGTTCAAGAAAGTCTCAGAACCGCAACCGTCAAAGATATCTGTCTCTCTCACGAACAAGACTGGCTAAAAATCGGATCCAGCCTAACTAAACAAGAAACCAGCAAGAGAAACATCGCCAACTTCTTCTTCTTCTTCTTCTCCTTCTTCTTCTTCTACAACCACGACACCTGACAACAGCATCATCGTTACCAAAAAGTACAGAAGCAATACAATTCAGTACTCCACTTCACCATTTGAGCCGCCACAAAAATGCAACAACAACACTTGTACTACGAGGTCAGTCAGTCAAGTGAAAAGCCAAAGCACAAATCACTCTGGCTCAAAACGCAATCACAAAAACAAAAACAAAGCAGCCAAAAGACCAACGCAAACAAACAGCCAAAACAAAACAAAAAAACCACTTTCTTATCGAAGCACAATGGATATAGAAAACTGGCGAATTTTTATTTTTTCCTTGCAACAAGAAGCAGGTAGCAATGAAGAGGAAGAAGAGTTGGTAAATAAGGAAGCGGAAGAAAGGGAAAAGGAGAAAAGCTTGGTTACCTGGCAGCAGCAGACGAACGCAACAGCAGAAGATGGGAGAAAGAATACAAAGAAGTCTGCAAAGCTCACAACGACAGAATTGTGTACACAGAGACAGACACGAGAAAGAAAGAGGAGGGAGAGAGAGAGAGAGAGAGAGAGAATTCTGCCGCGTTCTTGTCTGCCGTAATCTGCAACTGCAGATTACATATATACCGTTGCAACCGCAGACTAGTTATTACGCCGCTTTTAATGTCATTCTGGAGTCAATGTGCGATTCCTCCATGCAAAATAATTTGCTCCCAACCCTCCCCAAGTTTTTTTTTTTTTTGGGGGGAGGGGTGGGGGAGGGGCCGGGTGGGTGACCGTTCTGCCAGTTTCCTCTCTTCTTATTTGTAAGGATACAAAGGGTCTTGGTTGGGGTATATGTCAAAATTAGCAGCATTTCATGAGAAAAAAAAAAGAGGGTGAGTGAAGTGAGCACATGAAAGATTACACTTTGTAAGGTTAGTTGCAAATTTTACACTAGAAATTTTTTGCACATGTTTTTACATAAGCCTAAACATATGTAGATCACAAGGTGTGTAAATGGGGGGGGGGGCGTGTTACAATTACGTCTTAGACTGATCTTACGGGATTTTACGGCTATATATATAGGTGTAAGATCTCTCTCCCTCAGTGAAATATCTTAGGAGGAGATATTCACATATGTAAGGTGCCCTCCCAAATACATTAGAATTTTTTTTGGAAGTGCTTTACGTGATAGAAAAAACCCACCACAAAAGATTATACCATACATAATGGGCATCACAAAAAAAAATTCCTTTTTTTTCTTTTGTAAATACCTTGCAAGCATTGTTGGGGGAAAAAACCGAAATTTTTTTTTTAGGGTTTAGGTGCTTTGCTCGGAGCAACTAAGATGCAATTGTAACAACCCTCCTCCCCCACTTCGACTCTCTTGTAGAGGGAGAGAGAGATCTCGATCAACTAAGAAGACTCTCACAATTATTATTTTGTCTTGCCCACCAGAGAAGAAGGGCAAAAGAGAGAGAGGTCTAGTAGTTAGTTGTTCCGAAAGCTTCCTTCCTTTGCTTGGATAATGTGCATGGGGGGGGGGTGGGGTTTGAGTAGAAGGAAGAGAGAAAGGCTCATTTCACGTGTGCAATTATTAATGTTATATTATAAGCTATTAGGTAGTAGTACACTCTCTTCTTCTAACCTATGCATATGTTTTGGGTGGGCAAAAAGCCTCTCAATTACCTCGCACCGCCCCCACCCTCCGCCCCCTTTCCAACCCTTCCTTCCCCCAATAATGCAAATTCCTTTGTTATGAAAGAAATGTCAATGTGGGGTATAGCGTATATATAAGGTATATATATGTTGTTGCATGAATCACTTCTTGTCGACAAAAGAATGGGTGCGGAGGTTAGGGTTGTGGTGGTGGTGGTGGTGGTGGTGGTTGTTGTTGTAATAGAGCACAAACTCTTGTAGACAAAAAGAATGGGTGAGGAGGTTAGGGTTGTGATGGTGGTGGTGTGGTTGTTGTTGTAATAGAGCACAAACTCTTGTTGTTGTTGCCGTCGTCTTTTTCCTTGTGCTCACTAGAGCTCGAAGCATTGTGGTTGGTACTAGGTTCTAACCCTAGTCAACTATTTTTATTTTATTTATTTTATTTTTTATGTTACTTTGTTGGTTTTTGTGGGTGGTTGGTAATAGGTCCTAACCCTAGTCAACCATTTTTTTTTTTAATTTTTTTAATGTTACTTTGTTGGTTTTTGTGGGTAGTTGGTAATAGGTCCTAACCCTAGTCAACCATTTTTATTTTTATTTTTATTTTTAAAATGTTACTTTGTTGGTTTTTGTGGGTGGTTAGTACTAGGTCCTAACCCTAGTTAACCATATTTTATTTTATTTTATTTTATTTTATGTTACTTTGTTGGTTTTTGTGGGTGGTTGGTACTAGGTCCTAACTCTAGTCAACCATTTTTATTTTTATTTTTATTTTTTTTATGTTACTTTGTTGGTTTTTGTGGGTGGTTGGTAATAGGTCCTAACCCTAGTCAACCATTTTTATTTTATTTTATTTTTAATGTTACTTTGTTGGTTTTTGTGGGTGGTTGGTACTAGGTCCTAACCCTAGTCAACCATTTTTTTATTTTTTTATTTTTGTTTTTTTATGTTACTTTGTTGGTTTTTGTGGAATGCACTTGTTTGGAGTTCTTCTTTGGAGGCCTTTGTTTGGATTTGGTCGGTCCCATGTCGACCAATGAGATCAACTCCTACCCAAATGTTTTGTTACGCCTTGACCTAATTGCCTAGGTTTTTTTTTTTTGTGTCCATTTGATAATTTGAGGGTATATACGATCATAATGTGACATCATGTGTTGTGATGTTCTTGTCTTTGGGGGAATTTCGGTTGTTCTTTTGAGGTCTATGTGCTATTTTTTGTTGTCTCTTTGTGTGTTGCAAGCTAACTTTTGTTTCTTGTACATGTCAATGTTTCTTCTTTTGTCAATTCCGTTGTGATATAGCCAAAATGACAATCATCCACTAGAAAGATTTAGCCAAATTTGGTTATTAAAAAAGGAGATATAAAAAATTAAAAGAAGGTCAAAGCAAGCATTTATTTGTCTATATATATATCATTTGGGTTAACCTACTAGAATCAAATATTAAATTTTGACGATTTTGATAAAAACAAAACTATTGGAATTCAAACAAGTGAAAAAAATAAAAATTAAAAACAATTTCATTTTTTCATTATTAATTTAGATTTCCCTTGTTGGGTTATTTTCTAATTGTCTAATTTCACGATTTTTCCTCTAAAACAAACCAAAATCCTTCAAGATATTATTATAACTCCATATAACAAATCTCAAGTTTCAACACAACTAAAAATATATCATCTTCCAAAAATGCTCATATAAAAAATAGACTTATTATTACTTCCTAGGGGCCAAAAATCCATTAAGCTACTATACTCTATAATGGCTAAAAAACACTATATATCCTTGGCCAAAAATTCGCTTGTTCACGGAACATGCTTCCGTATATATATTATATACATATGATTGCCCTAAATAGTACCTATTTTTGTCAGACTTGTGGATGCATTTTGTGTACAATAAGCAAAGATCTTACATCATCCTAGGGTTTGCCCAACACTACTAATCAATCAAAGTTGCAATGCTAGAAACAATTTGGTTATATGATTAAAAAGGTTTAAGAGTTATGTGTTTCGACCATTTTTGTTGGTCGATTATTTGGAAAACAATCGGATATATCAATAATAAATTTATTAATAATTTATCTAATAATTATTGTTTTTTTACAAAATTAGGTTTTAAATCTATCAGCGTAGTAGTAGTAGTAGGTAGCATTCAAGGAATTGACAAGTTCATGATAATATTAAATTTTTTTAAAAAATTAATAAAATATGTAGATGATTGAAATTTTTGCAAGGTAGGTTATTAATTTTTAAAATCCTAAACTTATTTATCACACTCATATACTTGATATTTGACAAAGGCTTGTTGATTCGAAGGGTCATAATTAATGCTTGCCAACATTGGGGAGGTGGGGTTAGATGGTGGGTGATCACATACATTTTATTTTAAGTTTGAATTCTAGTCCTTTAATTGACTAGAGTGGTTAGTTCAAGTGTTATGGTTGCTAACCATATTCTTGGATAATTTCAAAGGATTAAAATACCCCTTGATGATTTAGTTAACATCTAAATTCATCATTTAAAATTTTCATAATTAGGTCAACTACTCAATCTAAGGTTAAATTAATCACATTGTATTATTTTCATCTATT
>Ga0209611_10013050_pt1 | contig 11518 bp, 6 predicted proteins | sample S1TSphgellanicum_3_FD_187693 | JGI IMG/M metagenome (GOLD analysis project Ga0209611, IMG submission 187693) | Host-associated microbial communities from peat moss isolated from Minnesota, USA - S1T2_Fc - Sphagnum magellanicum MG (SPAdes) (version 2) | ecosystem: Host-associated > Plants > Peat...
GGTGAAGGTCATCATGAACCTAAACATACATAAATCTGAGAGAGAATTCTTACACCTACTCTTTAAGAGTGGGACAGATTTTACAACTACTTCTAAGCATAAGATCCATCTCATTCTTAGAGAGTAAGTATAATAATATGCCTCCTCTTTTTTAGGAAGGATATTCAAAGATTTATGGTACCCTGCAAAATACATTAGGAAATTTCTTGGAGTGCTTCACAAGCAACTTAAATATATTTTGACTTTCATAAAAATTTTAACAAAATAATTTATTGTGCCTTGTGACATGATTTGATTCATTAATAATAATCAAAATGTGGGCGATCATTGGGCACGAGATTTGAAAAACCTAGATCAAGTGTTCACATGTCACATGTCATCTATTTGGATGACCTAAATATATTTTAAGTTTTACAAGACATTATTTTCCAAATATTCATATTGTGCCACATGGCAAGACTTGGTTTAGTTGCCATGTGGTTTCCAACTGGCCGGTGGATCTGTGAACATCCAAACAAACAATCATGCGCATGTCTAAACATATTGGTCCATGAAATTCAACAACTTAGATATAAACAGAATTATTTGGAAAATAAATATTTTCAAATATTCAAGAAGCTATCACAAGTACCCCTGACATGCCCTTCCACTTAAGAAGTGTCTATATCGCCTTGGTGGGACGTTAAGGTGATATGAGAGTTAGGCTAGAAATGGCTCAGTGAGGTTTGACTCCTCTAGGAGTTGGGAGACATTCAAACTTAAGGGTCCGGATGGGTTAACGCAGGAGCTTGGGCTCTTGGGCTCTCATCGGTCAAAAAGATGATTGAGGGTTGTCCTCAAAATTATAATGTGAGGCACTGTTTTCTTAAAACCTTGAATGGACGATTAAGTGTTGTCATGGGCCAACCCAAAGGGATTGGCTTGTTAAAGCACTTGAGGCAAATAGAAGGTGTCCTTCTAAAGTTTCAAAGCCATCAGAAGAGGGTTGGCCTTGAAACAACTCGGGTTGTTCCAGTTGAAATCTTCATTGGATCAACTTCAAATGTTGGTACTATGAGGCCGCTGAGTCAACCTAGGGTTGGCTCAGCTTTAAGGCCATTTGGGCCGGCTCAAATGTCAAGCCTGTGGCTAGCTCTAGGTTAGATGAGGACTTAGTTTCGAGAGCAAAGTCGAGTGAATCTAAGTAGAGAATTTGAATTCACTCTAAATGGCTTTGGGACTAATCAAGTGTGTTGTGAGATGCACAGGTAGCTAGAAGCTAAAAGAGTCAACCCAAGAGAAGCTTGATGAGGCTCTTGAAAAACAAGGTGACAAGCGAGAAAGGACTTGTCATCCCCCTTGGGTACACCATCAAGGGCTTTACCAAACTTCTTTCTATTCCAAAGGTAAAAATGTAATGATCCAAAATTTTAACCTCAAAATTCTAATCTGTTTTAAGTCATCCATCTTCAAACATTGAATCCCTTAAACACCCCATATCTTCCCCCATTCTTTTATTGAATTTAGGCAATTTTTGTGGCACTAGAAGCACTAAGATAAATATGCCTATCATCTAACATTAGGCTATCACCAAACACTTTCCCAATTGCCTTCTCAAACTTTACAAATCATCTTTGAAATGCAAAGCCAAAGAAGTAGTAAAGAAACTACATTTTTTCAAATTGCAAAATTTTATTTTTTTTCATTTTTCTTCATTTTGACCCCTCCTATTTCATTAATGCATAACTTTCTCATTTTTTTGTTCAAATTGAGTGATTTAAACTGCTCTGAAACTGTCATCCTAAGCTCTACAAATCATCTCATAACTCTAAAGGCAACAGAATAATATTTAAGAATTGTTTGAGGGTTTTGAAAATAAGCTATGAGCTGTTTGATTGAAAATTTCCTGTAAAAACGATCCCCCTTACTTTGAATGATCATAACTTTCTCCACTTTGATGCGTTTTTGTCAATTTTTAGTGCCCCAGATGCCTCAAGAAGAGGCCTCTAGCTACTCTTTGGACAGCATAAACAATGGGGCCCTTCTGCACAATCGGTGAGCAAACCTTGCCTTAAGTGTTGAGACACCAGCCTACCTACCCTATGTGGAGGGCTACACATGTTCTTTCAGCATAAGCAGAGGAACAATGCGTGAGGATTTGACTGGCTTTTACTTCTGAAGTGTTCATCCACTGGCCTAGTCGTAAATGACCACCATGAAGATACTACAAGTATGACCTTTGGACAAAAAATGAGACTATCTGTCTTTGTCATATATTTCATCTAATATTGGATGATGTCAATGTCATTTGTGAATAAGGTCACAAAAAAAATTATTGTATGCAATTATCAAGATTTTCAAGATTTTAGTCACAAATTTTACTTGCAACTACACAATAGGAATGTGAATTATTTATAATTTTCAAAAAAAATTCCAGTGTCTTATGTTGTTCTACAGCTCCTCGCTTTAGTTTCAACCCACCACTTTGTGGAAGCAGGAAGTAGTTCCTACCAATAGCTTACCCCTTAGGAATTATTTTCCAATTTTGTCAAGCAGGTGAACTGGCGATCATCCACAAAAGAAATGGGTGACATTTGGCTAAGGTCAGACAATTTAAATAAATAAATAAAGATTCTTGCCCATTTCTGGCGACCAGTGGGAACTCATTGTCTAAATATGGTGAGCATATGACTTTCTTTTCCTCAAAATATGGCCACTTTTACTAAAAAATCCAAATTGGTTGCCACAGTGGGAAAATTCGCCACAAAAAAATACACTGCTTGCTACCATTTACAACAACAGGATCCTAATTATATTTCTTCAATTTTTGCAAAACATTATTCAAACCATGTGCAAAACCATGCAAGACATTGTGCTAGCGCCCAGACAGTGGTCATTAGGGGTTATGTAGTGTTTTCAGGCCTGATGATTTTGTTCCCCAAGTCAAAAATGGATAGGTAGGAATGGGTGAGCTAGCAACCACACTGATACCATACCACCCGAATGTTTTGGGTTGCTAGTTAACAACAATACGTACCCCCTCCTGTGACAATATCTGGGTCTCTGAGTATAAAATGTTCAACATTTTCCAAGACAAACTTATATTATAGCCACTAAGAGGCAGTTTCTTTTCCAATTTTGTTATGCAGCTAAACTGGTGATTGTCCAGAAGAAGATTTAGCCAAATTTGGGTACATTATGGCCATCTTTTGACAAAAGTCTTTTGTATGTGCTGAAATCATATTTTTCATGTTAAGAATTGCAAAAGTTTGCTCAAAACATCATTACTAAGAGACCCTTGCAAAAAGGTGAAAGTACAATTGTGGGTATTGGTTCACATGTGACCTTCAAACATGATTCCAAAAATTAAAATGTGGTGCACAAAAGAGCACGCTAAAACTATTTCAGTTTTTTCAATTTTGTAATGTAGCTGAGGTAGCAATCTTCCATAAGAAAATTAACCCAAATCTGGCATTAGAAAATGAAATTTAACAAAAAAAAAACAGCTTTCCATATTATTTGCTATCCTATTGGAACTTAGTACAGAAATCTGACAATTTTCCAAAAAGAGGTTATGAAAATGTGGCTACAAGAACACCTGGAAAACACTTTATTGTCACAGTTCAAAAAAATATCCCTGCAATGGCAAACTTTCACCTAAAAAAGACCCTTGACTAAATCCTTTCTGATCAAGATGGGCTGCAAAATATCATAGCACCTTTACCATTTCGGCATAAATTAAATTATTTTTCATTTTGTGAAACTTTTTTTTAATTATTCATTATTTGTGCTACAATCTTAATATATTTCAAAAGTTCAACTGTCAGGATTTGAATTGCACACCTTACAACTAGAGCAGTCTACATAACTAGACTGCTCTATAACATTGACAGAAGTCAGTTTATTTTGTATATTGATTATGTGCCGAAATTTTCAGAATTAAAAAACCAGATGCCGAAATTAAGAGTTCAAATTTAAATAATTATTTGGCAGTTTGTTGCCTAAATGGTAAAGATACTACAGTAACAGTAAGTAGGATTAAGCCCTGGAGCAGGCCATTCCAGGAACACCCTGCTCAAAGGGTCTTTACCTGACGTGAAGGGACAGACAGAATTGTTTTTCCATTTTTTGCTGAATAAATGTAAGGCCCATTCCTGTTGCTGAGGAAAAACTCCAATTAGATCAGATAACGTGCTCCCAGAACACTAGACGTGTTCTGCTGGTGTTCGTTGCACAGGAAAGCCCAACACAAGGAAGCGGGCGAACGTTTAGACTTCTCGCGTAGAGGACATCACATGGAAGAGACAAAGGATTCTATTCCTCTACCTATAAATAGCACCGGACATTCTGCAGTGCCCACTAGGAAAAGAGGTGCGATGTTTAATAAGCTCAAAAGCAGCGAGGATGGGATAGAAATTCCACACCGCGATTCCCGTACAAAGACAATCTGTACCCATTGTACAACCAACTCAATTCTCCTTCAACTAATGGCAACTTTAAACGAAGGTCCAAGGTCCAACTAAGGGCAACTTTAGAGGAAGGTCCAAGGTCCAGCTATCGATAAATTTAAACAATCTTATTGGCCGAAAGCTTTAATTTAGTCCCAAGGCCTTTAAACATCGAGTGTCCAAGACCAAAAAGTGGCAAATTGAGGCTAAACCTACAGGGCACCTGTTTTGGAGGGAAAATCAATTGATTCAGACCAAAAAACAGTGCTAAAAGGAGAGCTCCTTATGTAGAGAACCAAGATTCAGGCTATGGACCACAGTGCACTCCAACTCAAGGATTCAATTTGCTTCAATCAGTGGAAATTGGTTCCTAGGAAATTGGACCCTAGACCCTCATCCAAAATGAACTTAAAGAAAGTTTTTCAATTTGTTCTTTAATTTGTCCAATATGAGGTACATAGTACATACCAATGTTGTGTGTGTAAATGTTAATATTTGTATATATAGAATGTAAATCTCATGTAATTGTAAATTATTTACATTTAGATGTCTGAACTTTTTACATTTACATGGCCTCATGTAAATGTTTTGAGGTGAGTAACTTTACGTGTATATATTATATATCTTTAATAAACATACCTTCTTGCAAATCCATATTAGTTAGTTGTGGGTGTATCCTAAAATTACATTTTATTTTTTGCAATGGGCCATTTGATTGATCCTTCACAAAATATCATGATATTTTGATATTCCCATAATTAGCATTTTCTACCAATATGGGATTATGGTGGTGTTATTCCAAGAAATATCCTGAATGCACATTTTGCCTCATGTCATTGTTTGAGTACAACTTTTCTTATTATTATTGTTATTATCAGTAATATTCAATAATAACTTTTACTATTGAGTACTACTTATTGTCGATTTTACATGAGCTTAAATATTTATTGTACTTATTGTGATTCATATGGATTAATTTTAATTCATTGTCGTGCATTGCAAAGCACAAATGTTTTGATATTATTATTATTACTTTTTTTGGGCAATGGGCCATTTGGTTGGCCCATCACCAAAAACATTATGAAATTTCCGCCAGGTTCCCTAGTAGAAATCACATTTTTTACATTGTGTTACACTTACACTATTTTACATGGTGCATAAAACCATATATGTGTATTTATTTTTACCTTTACACTTATTACACAACATAAAATAGATTTACATGATTTTACACTTACATTTACATGGAATGTAAGTCCTAAACCATTTAGATGCACAACATTAGTACATATCATAATACTTAGCATGTTTAGGCACAAATTAATTATTATTGCCCAAAGTTTTTTAAAAAACTACATGCCATGCCAATAATTTGAATGAAGCTATGAAGCACAATACCTTCATTGTTTTAGTATAATGCCATATTTTTAATTTTTGTCATTTTTACTACCGAACATAACTAACAAAAACTAATTAAATGTTGGCACTTGTGAAATATAAACACACTAAATAATTTGTCACCATAATTCAACCAAGTCCACCATAACCACATGCATTGCAAAATATGAAAATGTATATATGTCATATGATGATTTTGGCATACCACTGCCCAATGGATGTAAATTGTAGGCCTCCCTAGGCATGTACATAAGGTCCCCTTCCCTAAGCATGTAGGTCATTTGTTAGCCAAGTCAATATCCCCTTGTTTTTTATTGATTTCAAATCAATTTTAATATTTGAATAGTTGCTGCAAGTTAATTTTGAAGATTGAAAGGCACCATAGAATTTTGTGGTTGCTCATATGATGTTATACTATTGACCTTGTTTGAAGTGATTTTAACTAATTATTTAAATAAAATGGTAAAAAGACGAGATCTACTTGACTCCATTCGTGTAGAAAAGTAGGATTCATCTTTTTTTTCTCTAAAATGGAACTCTTATTTTAATGATCAAATTCTAGCACAAAAAATGTAATAAACATTGACCTTATTTGGACATGTTCTCAATCCATGAGCTTTGAGCATAAAAAGGCGATTGTTGAGATTGTGGCACATAATTAAATGTGAACACTTGCCACTAGGTCATTTGGCATGCACATTACACAAACGTATATGTGGAAATTAGTGATTTTTGAAACAAAAGTTCATATTGATAGAAGAAATTAAATTTGACTTGGGTGATGTATGGATACACATTAATGTATTATTTTTAATCAAACCCATGAATTGATGTAGGTGCACCATGCAAGTTTGTTGGCATTTTATATGGCACCTCCACAAGTTTAACACATGATGTTCCCATTGTATATTATTTTATATAGGTTCCATTCTAGGTTGCTTGTCTACCTAGCCAATTTATGCCCATATACAAATTGATTCTTTATTTGTAACATTAAACAAATGGTAGTAAATTTTCGTGGGCCAAGGAAATGGATGCTAATCTTGAACAAAATAATCAATGAGTGCTTGATAGTGTTTTGGTGTGATAGTGATCATTTGCATTCATGACTATTAGTATGTAATGCAATGTCTTCTAAGGGCAAAAGGTGAAACCGGATTTTTTTTTTTTGTAATGTAGCTAAACAATGCATTAACATGTGAAATATCTTAGCGGGCAATGTGTCACCCAAACATTGGCACACATTTGTCAAGTTAGTCAAAATTGACATGCCATTTGGCAACCATGTTAACACAAATGTTAGTCAAATCAATCTCTATATAGTTGTTATTTGATAGTCATGTGAGCACACATGTTAGCCAAATCAATCACAATAGACATGTCATTTGGCAATCATGTCAACAAAAATGTTAGTAAAGTCACAACATCCACAATAAAACGAACCAAACCCAACTCTTTTGTCCTTTTCAAAAAGGTAAAGACTTGAAATTGGAAATTGCGATGACATGGAAACATTGTACAAAATTTATGGTTTAATCGCATATTTGATTTGTACAATATATTCTTATAATAAAATTTTATTTTTTTGAATTTTACAACTTATCTTTATATTTATCCAAAAGTTATTGGAAGGAAAATTGCATATTCTAAATTTTACAATTTATTTATATATCAATTCCAACAATGATCCAAAACCATGTCAAGTCTAATAATTATTCAGTCTATATGAATATGAAAATTTTCCAAACAAATCTAAATTAATTTTGATAATTCTTATGTGACTTACTAAGGACCTCAAGAGTGGTTACAAGTGTTTAATTAGTCCTTTTTCACCCTCAAATGTTAATATAATTGACTCATATTTTTATATGTCATATTTGAATGTATATTACATCACATTATGTAAATTACATGAAAAAAATTCAATCCTAAGTGAAGTTAAAAACTAACAAGTGTGTTATTCAGGAGTGGTTACACTTGCAATCGCTCATTATATTGTAGATTTACCCCAATATACTCGTCATTTCGCAACCATGTCAATTCAAACATGTTAGTGAAGTTAATGATGACAAAATACTAAAAAACCATGTATTGTTTGAACAAAAGTCTAATAAAAAAACACCCAAAATGATAAGTGTCAAAAAGTCACCTTGTTAATCTAGACAAGTCAATTTAGACAATTTAATTTTGACTGCCCATTGTGGCTAGGATGTTATTTTTTAATAGCAAAATAAGAGACTATTTAATTAGCTATTTTGACAAACAAACAACGAACCATTTGACTAGTTGAATTTTTGTTTAAATTTAAATCATTTTTTTTGGATTACTATAAAAAATGATGTTTTTAAGTAAATAGATATGAAATAGGTTTAAATAGGTCATAAAAAGGCAAGTAGGTGGTAACCTAGATTAACTTACTTAACCTAACCTACCTAACCTAGCCTACTTGGTTATGTTAATTTAACTTACTTAGCTACCTTACTCCTTTAAGCATGCACATAGGTTCAAGTATAAGGAATTGAACCCTTCCCTTAACAATCATATATACCAAGTTTTTACCAATGGATTCCACCATCAAAAGGTGACAAGTTTTGTCAAGTTTTTTATTTCACATTTTTATTTATGTAGGTAAGTAAAAAGGTTAGGTAAGTAGTAAGTAGGTTAAAGGTTGGTTGGTAGATAGGTAGTAAAGGTAAAAAATAAGTACACAAATATGTAGGAGGTAGCATGTAAGTAGGTAGGTATGGGTACATAATTAACTAAGTTGACCTAGTTATAAGGTACATAGACCTAGGTAGACCTATGCAAGCCCCTAGGTAGGTAAGTGAACTTGGGTATAAAATATGTAGACCTAGGTAAGTAGGTGGGTAAGTAAACATAAGTTGCCTACCTAACCTAGGTAGTATCTAGGTAATTATGTAGGCCTAAGTAGGTAGATTGGCCTAGGCTACTTTCCTACTTATGTATCAAACCTAGGTAGTAACTAGATAGGTAGGTAGGTAGACCTAGGCTACTAACTACTTAACCTAAGTAGTAGGTAGGTAGGTAGGCCTACATAGGTACATATGTCTAAGCTACTTACTTAGCCTTGTGTAGGTAGGTAATTAGGTAGGCTTACATAGGTAAATAGGCCTAGGTTACGTACCTACTTTAAGTTTCCCTATGTAACGTAAATAAGTGGATAGGTAAGTAAACCTAAGCTACTTACTTAGCCAAAATAATATCTAGTTAATTTGGTTTATAGACTAGCATAAGATGTCCAATTTGACTAAAACCTATCGATCATTTTGACTAAAACATGTTATTATGTTTTGTCAAACTTGATTAAATGTTTCACTTAACTAATACCCATTGGCAATTTTGACCAAGGTGGTCAATTTTTGGTTTAACTTGACTAAATTTTCAATTTGATATATAATCAAATAGATCATTTTAATCAAATTAATTTTTTTAAAAACACATGTCATTTAGGCCCTAAAATTCTAATCAAAATGAATACGTTCATTAATCAAGGTGGAAAAGGTAATTGACTTAGATAACTTAAAAACCATGAATTGTAGTAATGACAAACATGGCATTGGTAGCCATGTCAAGACACATGTTAATCAAGTCAGTCGTAATAAACATATTATTTGGCAACCATGTCAACACACATGTCAATCAAGTTAATCATAACAAACATGCCATTTGGTAACCATATTAGCATAGATGTTAATCAAATCAATGACAATATAACTATTATTCGGCAACCATGTCCACATACATGTTAATCAAAGTTAATCACAATAGACATGTCATTTAACAACCATGATAGCTAAACAATTAGTCAAGTTTCTCAACATGGACACCTACATGCATTAATAAACATTTGAGTCAAAATAAACAATTAATAGGTATTTAATTAGAATGTACTCAAATTTTTTTTGTAAAAAATAATTGATTTGTTATAATTAAAGCCATTTTTGTCCATTATCTATTTTGACTAAAAATATAACTAAAATCAATCATGAAAATTATTAAAAAATAATATTGATTTGTAATAATGTACATGTTTGTTTAAACAATTCATCATAAAGGTTTTTTGAAAGTGAAAGTCTGATCTTCATGTGACTACACATTTAAATTCAACCTTTTTATGATCTAACATCATCTATAAGATTTTATCACAAATATCACTACACCAAAATGTGTCTTAGTTCACTTTAAGTTTCGTTAGATTTTGAGTGAATTTGGACATTTTTACCATGGTGAAACTGGTCAAACCCCAATGAATAAGGACTAATTCACTAGAAGAAAAACATGTATTTTCGATTACTATTTGCGACTAAATTTTAGTCGCAAGAAACATTTTGCAACTAAAATCCTTTTAGTCGCCTAAGACAAGTCGCATATGAAAACTAGTCGCAAATGACAAGGAGTATTGTATGAAAAAAAAAGTCAACAAATACATTTCATCCTTTGACTCCATTGTATACATATTGTCACATGCGACTAATATGCAACTATTTTGGTCACAATTGAAGGCAAATCATGTGCTGCCATGTGTTTTAATATATGATTATTTATATTATTATTATTATTATTTTGAAATAATCTAAGGCGTTTAATTCAAAGACTTGGATGAACTTATATTATGGCATGTGGCCCAATGTAAATATGCCACGTGGCATTAAAAAAATTTAATAAAAATATTAATATTAGGTTGGTAGGTACCTAGGTAGGTACATAAATAGGTGCCTACAATCCTTACCTACCTACTTACCTACCTACTTAGGTAAAAAAGTAAATAAATAGGTACTACTTTCCTAGGCTAAATACCTACTCATATAAGTAGGTACTTAAGTAGGTACTTAAGTAGGTACTTAAGTAGGTAGGTACATAGGTTGACCTAGATGGGTAGGTCAAACTAGGTACCTACTTAGCTAGATAGATAAGTAGTTTGGGGAGGTATGAACTTTAGAATTGTGCATTATTTGTTTTTTTGTTTTGGGTTGAACCTTTTGATTAGCTCATCCCATGTGCACAAACTTCTTACTATGAAATTGCATAGGCACACCCCTTTGTTCATATAGTGTTCAAAATAGGAATGAAGAACAAACAATATGGGATAAGTTTTGAAGTTACAACTTCCTTACAAACTAAGTTGTAATTCCAAAACTTTCTTCATCCCTTATTTTCTAAGGTTTTTAGATTTTTAAACAATTCAAGTACTAGATAATTAAATAATCATTTAATTCTTAATGATGAAATATACATATATTTAAATTATAAACTCTACACTACAAATATTCAATATTCATTATCAATTACTTAAATAAGTAATACCTTCTTCATATTTGACAAACTGGCTATCTAGTTATTCACAAGTTGTTAATACATAACTCATAAATAATAAAATATTTAAAAATATTTAATTATTTTTCAGAATCTGATCGAGCTATTTATAATATAATTAATATGAAATTAATTTAATGACTAAATTTTTAAATTAAATATTTTAAATATTTATTTTAAAATTATATATAATGAATCAACAATTGTTATTAGAAAGTAAATTCTTACACAAAATTTTGAAGAATTATTATTCAACTAATTACATTATTTATTGTATAATAACATTTATTTTTGTAAAAATTATTATAGGTCAAATATTTTTTTCTCTTGGTAATTATTAACTATAAATAAAATAATTT
>Ga0209611_10013054_pt1 | contig 11512 bp, 7 predicted proteins | sample S1TSphgellanicum_3_FD_187693 | JGI IMG/M metagenome (GOLD analysis project Ga0209611, IMG submission 187693) | Host-associated microbial communities from peat moss isolated from Minnesota, USA - S1T2_Fc - Sphagnum magellanicum MG (SPAdes) (version 2) | ecosystem: Host-associated > Plants > Peat...
GGTTTTGCAATTTGCTCACTGGGTTCTCAATCACACTCTCTAAGTACAAACATTATTACAATAGGTAGGATGCTTCTTTGCCCTTCCTACTGACCAAACAGACCCCCACAACTCCGCAATTGTTGAAAACAATGTTACGATGACCCAAATGAAGATATTGCAATCTTATATATTAAAGCAATAGTGGTGTCTGTCTGTGTGAGTAACCCTATAAAATTTAATAATTAAATTATTTGTCAATACTTATATAAGGTATTGCAAATGAATTTGATATCTTTATTCAATACCTTCATCAAGCTAATGCATGAGCACATCTAATTCAATAATGCAATATCCCAAGGACACATTAAAATAACATATCCAACTTAATTCCCATATGCATTACCTTCATCAGGGCAACATAAATGCACTGGATCATTGTATTTTTTGCAATACCTTTAGGTCTAATTGTAACTATTTTGACTCATCTATTTCATCCACGCAATATCCTATGGACACATTGACAATGTAATATGCAACCCAATTTACACATGCATTATTTTCATCAAGGTAATGCAAATGCACTAGATTATTTTGTTATTATGTAATACCTTCATGCCTAGGATAATATTTCACCTCATTTGATTCAAAAATGCAATACCCTAAAAATATAATGGAAATAACTTATGCACACATGCATTACCGTCATCAAGGTAATGCAAATTTACTAGATTATTTTAGTCTTATGCAATACCTTCATGCCTAGGTTATATATTTCATCTCATCTAGTTGAACAATGAAATTCCTTAAAAATGTGATGGAAATAACTTATTGTTTTACAATACCCTTAAGCCTAGTTGTAATCATTTTATTTCATTTATTTCATCAGTGCAATACCCTATGGACACATTGATAATATCATATCCAACCCAACCCACACATGCATTACCTTCATTAATCACAAATGCATTAGATTATTTTGTTGATATGCAATACTTTCGTACTTAATGTAATATATTTCATTTCATCTAATATAACAATGCAATACCCCAAGGACATAATACAAATATCATCTCCAACCATATTCACATGCGCATTACCTTCATTTGGGGAATGCAAATCCTTTGGATCATTTTAATGTTTTGGAATACCTTTAAGCCTAGTTGAAATTATTTCATCTTATCTAATTCAACAATGCAATACCTTAAAAACATATTGGAAATAATTTATGTTGATTTTGTATGCAATACCCTAATATGGGTGTTAACTAATATTTTAATTGTGGCCTCACATAAGACTTAGGGTATTACATGGATGAAAAAACAATCAGCTCCAACTTATACAATACCTTCATGTTATGAAAGTATTGCATTACAAAAATGTAAATGTAATACCTTCATCATAGATATATAAACTATTTCAAAATTTTAACTATGAAATAAGGGATTGTTTTTATGATGAAATTATTGCACAAAAGCATGCGTTTACACTTTAATGGACTTGCGGAAACATTTGGACTATAATTGCACTACCTTCATGTATTAGCAATATGTTTAATCAATTTTTTGCCTAATGCAAGATGTTCATACATTACATATGGATCCTAGTAACCTTGTTTTTGTACAAATAAAATTCAATTTTTTTACAAGTAGATATATTTACATACATTATTTTTTAATGCCAATGGGCTATATCCATGGAGGTTAAATTAATCTACAAAAATATGGCATGGAAAATTCATAGATACCATACACGTGGTACAAAATGTGTATTAGTCCAAAAATGGGAGATCAAACTAAAACCCAAAAAATGATCTATGACCATACTCTAACCGTTTTCACCATCACTCTCACTATAACCTTCATATGAACTCTCATTTATAAATCTCGATGATACTCCATTGACACTTCAATAATGTGTTGTTGCATTCTTTATAGATTGAATAGATTTTCGAGTGTATAATTATTAATTTGCCAAGATTGCCCAATAGAATGAACAACTTGGAAAAGATAATTCTTACCCATGTGGGTTTTGGTACTAGTTTTATTCATAATGCATCATTCCACAAATGATCCCACTTGTGTGTGGCATAACTCTTTGCTTAAACAATTTTTTTTATTCGTTGCGTCGAAACCTAGAAAGAAAATTGCTTAAGTGACACGCTCCCAAGTCCCTAGTTAAACTCAAGTTAGGTCTAAGTTACTCTCACAGCGGAATTGTGAAAAACTTAGGGCACGCTCCCAACTCTCAGCACTAGAAGGGGTAGAAGGGCGTGTTGAAACTCCGGGATGGGACTAAGGAGAGCGACAAGTTATTCACTTACTCAAACATGCATCAAACTAACCAACAAGTTGGTTAGTACACATTCTAGAACACCCTTGGTGCTAGGACAAACCATGGGCAACTTTGGACTCACTTGACTCATCACAGCTCGGACTTGGGGGGAGCCACCACCTTCCCCCATATAGTATATTTTGTGCCTCTCCGTGGCACCCATATCCGAATGGCTTTTTGTCCTAGGACTCCCAGGGAGGAGTCCCGAAACTGTCCCAATTTGGACTCTCAGGACTTTGCACGATCATAACTCCTTTCTCAGACCTCTAATTGGGATGAGGTCTCAAGCAAAGTTGTAGCTCTCTTTGAGAGCTTCCCAATAGTGTGTCACACTTCACCTGCACGCACCGAGGTTGGGTCGATTCCCGACTTTTAGTGGTCGGGAGTCAAACTACCAGTTTGACTCCTAACCCTTTTTTTTAGCAATAACTTGTGCTACAGATATCCAAATGGCCCATGCGAGGCCATTTTCGACATCTACACTTCAATAGCTTTCCAATGATATAAAGAAAATCCCAATGCAAGGTGTTTTGACCCCTGCAATTGAGTTCTGAATTTTTGGGAGTCCTCCGGGAGTGTCCCAATTTCGAGAGTGTGAGTTTCATCCTCGCACTTCTCTCAAAATAGGGTTGCGACATTAAAACTTATGCATTCATTGATGCATGGTCTTGATGATGCAGCCCTTCTTGATGAATAAATGGACACTTGAACTTCCTTGGTTTTGTGGAAAGATCGTGTTCTCCACATAAATATATATCAACAAATATTTTGTTAAATAAGATGCATTGCAAGCTTCAATTTTGCAAACAAACCTATGCCCATTTTTCCCCCAAATCACAACATTTCTTGGCAAACCCATGTGACACATTTGCCCTTAAACTAAAAAAACAAAAAAAAACAAAAAAAATGTTTAAATAAATTATAAAAGATGAAGGTATTGCATTTGATGATGAAGGATACTACAAAGGAAATGAAGGTACTACATGCACACCAATGATTCTTAAAGTTATTACATAAATAATAAGGGTATATTGCATATATAATAACAACTATTAATAGTGTTGTCACATTTATTGATGCACCCCCAAACTCCTTGAAAAACTCAAATGCGAATTTCAAAATGAAAACAATGGAAGGAATTAAAATATGTTTTTTTGTTCATCACAATTCAAGGGAAAGAGGGGCATGCTAAAGCTTCGAGATGGGGATTAAATAAAGTGACAAGCTGGTCAATTATTCATATGGATCTACACAAACCAAACAACAACTTGACTAATGCATAATTAGAAAATTTTTGGTGCACTAACGAGTCACGAACATACACGAATTCATAAAATCACCATAGTCTGGACTTGGGGGAAGCCACCACCTTCCCCCTTATAATATTCTTTGTGATTGACCACGGAAATTGCACCTAAATGTCATTTTTCCTTGGACTCCCAAGTCAGGAATCCCAAAATTCTTGAAATTAAAACCCCCGCCACTTTGGAGGTCTATAACTTCTTGTGTAAACCTTTGATTAAAATGAGGTCTTGTGCAAAGTTATAGCCTTTGTTGAGAGCTTTCTAACAATATGTGGCAAGCCACCTACATGTAAGTAATTCAGGGCGATTTTCAACTTTTAATGGTCAAGAATCAAATTGACACTTTGACTCCCGAAATTTTTTTTGGCCATAACTTATGTTATAAATACTCAAATGGATCATGTGAACCTATTTTAGACATCTACATCTTAAAAAAATTTCACTGGTATAAGGAAATTTTCAAGCCAATGAGTTTTGAACCTTCAAATTGTTCTTTGAAAATTCAGGACTTCATAAGGATTCTACTTGAAAATGTGTGGGCTCATTCCCTCGCACTCTCTCGCACTCACAGGAGTATGAATGTGACTCCCAGGTTACACATTCAGCTCGCACGTTTCCATGCCCTCGCTTTGGTTGCGAGCCCAAGGCTAGGATTGTGACATAAATAATGAAGGTATTACATACACAAACATCAACTACTAATATGGTTTTTACATATGCACTAAAGGTATTACATACTAACCAAAGACTACCAATAAGATTCAACATTCGGCTAATTAGGTATCACCAAAAGATTTGGCCAAAAGAAAACCCCACCCACTCTTTCAATGTGAGAAAATGAGTTGGGCAATGACTTAACATAAATAAACCATTAATGTTGACATGTAAGATGATTAAAGATTACAAGTGTTTGTTGTTCTTATTCTTTTATTGTATGAACATTTGCTTGTTGGTGCGCCTCTGTTATGATAACATCTAATTATGCTTGTTTATTTGCACCAACAAGTTCATGTGAACTAGCAATTTGATTTGCCACAAATATTCCAACCAATGTTACATCTTCCACCATAAGTGATGTTAACTCATTGTTTACATTAAAATTGTCTTCAACACATTGTTTGAACTTTTTGTGAATTTGCATCCTATTAAAATAAATAAAAACCAAAGTTTTATTTTTAAAAATGTATAAAGAACACTATCAAATCAAAATGAAAAAAACAATGCAACAACCATTATTAAAACTATGATATGCAACAAAAAAAGGACAACCATCAAAAACACTAGAATTAAGATGACCAACAAAAGTTGAGATGAAAAATGTATAAATCATTCTTTTGTGGATGGGATAGACCCCAACACATAGCTCCCCACACACATAAAACAAAAACAAAAACAATAATTAAAATTAGAAACCCAAAAGAATAATATTGAAAAAACCAAGAAAACTAGTAAAAAAAAGATAAATAAATAAACATTTAAAAAATTATAAATTTAAAAAAAACATTAAAAAAAAACTTCAAACAAAAAGAGAAAATAAAACCAGATAAAAATTGAAACCCCAAAAAAGGGTATTAAAAAACCAACAAAAAAACAAAAAAGCAAAACTAAAAGCAAAAAAAAACCAAGCAAAAAAAAAGAAATAAATAAAAACATAAAATTAAAGAAACCAAAATTAAAAACTTTTGATGAAAGCCACAAACCCTTGTTGCAATTGAAAGCTCCTAACAATGACAACAAACCTCTATTGCCATCATTGCCAAACCTCTATTACCATTGTGGATTTGTAAAGGATAGGCTACAAAATACTTATTTCTTCCAATTGTTCCTTGTGTTGCTCCTCATGTTGATCCTCCCCTTTTTGTTGTTCTTGTCCTCCTCTTCCACGACTCCACACACACAAAACTAAAGACACACATAAAAAGACAAAAGAAAGAAAGAAGAAACACAAATACAAGAACAAAAAAGTCACAAAAACCTCAAACAAAGACACAAAACAAAAAGCAAAGAAAGAGGAAGAGAATGACAAAAAGGCCACAAAGATTTCAAACAAAGCCACACATGGCAAAAAATAGGGTCGTTCAAGCCTATAGTTAATATAAACTAGTGTGGCATGTGCCATTGGCCCAAGTGTGAACCTAGTACAAAATAGAGAAACTCAACATGTGGACATTGTTTTACAATGTATGTATCAATATTTTTCAATGGCCAAATATGAAAGGAAATCATGCTTGAATTGAATGGTAAGCCTTCAATTGTTGCCACGTTCTCAACTGATTTTTCCTTCCAAAACTTGGTTTTTGGAATTTATTTGAATTTTCAGCAACAAAAACCACTTAAAATGAATATCTCCCACATTTTGAATCCAAATCTTACCAAATAAATTCCATTAAATCATGTTCATCAAGATCTTTCCAACAACACCAAAGGCACATTCCAATTCTTCCACAAATTTCAGCTATGATTAAATTTAAATTTTAGTGAAGACATCATTCAATATTCAATAACTTTTGCACCACAAGTCCAAATGTCATGGAACCAAGCACCCCTCCTTGTTGAAAACTTTGCAAAGACATCAAGAACATGATCTAAAACATCCTGGTTTGGTGGATCTCATAAGTACAAAACAAAACAAACTACCTTCATAGATAGATTAACAAATGCAACAACTTTTGTGTTTAATTCATAGTGAATGAGAAAATTTCAACATCTAAAAGATAACAACCAATGAAAATCCATGCTCAAAACTTTGGGATATTTCAAATAATCCAAATTTTTAAAAATATCTATTAAGATAGAATTGTCCATCACCAATCACTACCCTATGACCAAACACTTTTCTAGATCTTTGTCATATGTGCTTCATTTTTAGTAATTTAATATGTTATGAGAGTGCTACCTCAAGCTCTAGAAATCATCTTTGACATGCAAAAAAAAAAGTAGTAATGGAAAAATAACAAGAAGAAAAATAAACTTTTCAACTTACAATTTTTTAAATTTTTTCTTGGGACCCCTCCTACTTTCAAAGCTTCTAACTTTCTCATTTCTAATTCATTTTAAACTATTTAAAGTGTTATAGGAACGCCATCTTCAGTCCTACAAATCATTTTTCAATTATAATAACAATAGAACAACATACAAAGAATTTTTTGGGTGTTTGAAAATCAGCTTTGTTTTTTTTAGTTTTTGACCCCCTCTATTGGGGGGCCGGGGGGGGTGGGGCATAACTTTCTAGTTTATAATCCGTTTTTGAAAAGAATTAGTGTGTTAGATGTGCTAAGAGGAGGCGTTCAAATTTTGTTTAGACACCAAAAACAATGGAGCCTTCCCCTTGGATTTAGCTTGCCCTAAACGCTTGAGTGTTCACTCATCGACCATTTTACCCCATACAATTCTCTTGTAGTCCTTTAGATTTCCATTGACCTTGTACTTTATGTATGCATATGTATACAATTCAAATGACAGACTATGGACATTGGACATTTGTGTTTTATGGGAAACATGTTTCCATATGTTCTCCAAATTCATGACAATGCCATGTGAAGGAATCAAACCCTAGGAAAGTTTCCTTACCCACTATAGCATATGGCTTACCTACATACCCCAATGAGGTTAATGATTTTAAGAAAACCAATGAATTGGCCTACAAATGTCAATTGGCCAAAATTAGTGTACCAAACAAGCCAAGATTATAGAAACAAAGGACACCACAAAATAATTATGTTGATCCAAGCCCTTGTTATCACCAACTCAAACAAATATCAAAAATGAAAAACAAGAAAAACATAAAATTGCAAGAATTAATCACAACAGAGGAATTTTGCTTGAATATGTGAAAATTCCAAAAAAATAAAATTCCAAGAACCATATGTTATCACCATACCATACACACATCTCCTTCCATTCTTGGATGGCAACATCATATGGAAAATTATCACTAAATCCAAATGACTAATGAACCTATTTTTGAGCTTTGATTTCATAAAACTTAAAATGTTGAAAGTGCACTCATCTTCCACTAATCCAATAACTTGGATTGCTACAATCTTTACCAACCTAATAAATTTCAACATGTGATGAATCATAACCCAGTTGGTAGTTAACCATTTCCATAGCAAGTTAGTTTGTTTTCCCTCATCTAAATGTCAAGGAATTTAGAATAAAAATTCATTTGATCCAATTTTAAGTTTTGGTTTTACTTTAAGAAGTTTGAAAATTTACATCTATTGCGTTAGATGGAGTCAATTTGTAAATGACTATCAAAATGACTCATATAATTTTTAAAAATTCATTGAAAAAAATATAGATGATAAGAACATTTTAACCCCATTCAAAAAACACTCATACTTTAAAAAATGTGGAATTCTAAAACTTTAAATTAAAAAATGTTTCAAAATTGCTTCAAAAATTTTAGGTTTCAAAAGTCCTTTACCATGTATAAATGGGTTATAATGTACATGATGTATTAAAAATAATTATAATTTAGAATGTAATAAAACTAAAGAATGTGAAGTTTTAATTTTTGGTGATAATTAAAAAAAAATTCAAGATGAAACTTTGAATATGTAAAGAATCTACACATTTAAAAAAATTCATATTTATTCAATTATGACTAACAAAAAAAATGTGATGCATTGGGGAAATTTTAAATATTTTTAAAAAAAAGTTACAAAAAATTTCATTCAAAATTCATTTGCATGTAAAAAAATAATTCGGGAAAAATGACTTGTAGTCCTTTTCCAAAATAATACTTTTGGCTCCTAGTTATAGGTTTTGACCCAAGTAGTTAGGAAAGTATAAGATTAAGATAATTAAATAATAGTCATGTAAATATTTTTATTTTATTTTATGTTTTGCCTTTAAGATTAAACTTTTTGATGTCATCCCAAAATGGCAAATGTGTTTTAATGTGAGAATAAGGGAGAAGGCACCTTCTTTATATAATTTATGACATTGGATTCAAAAACAAATCATATAGGTTTAGTATTTTAGTTTTTAAAAATACAAATTGAGTTGGAACTACAAAAAGATTTTCCCACATACATTTTTTTTCTTTATAGTCATTTAATTCAATTAATTATTATCTTATACTTATATATGAATTAATTGATTAATAATTAATTATCAAAATAATTTATCTAATTTTATTTGAATTAATTAACCAGTTACTTGGTTATATAAATTAATTAATATAATTCAGATTTTTTATAATAAATTTACATAATTAGTATGAGATAATTAATTATTAATTAATTAATTGAAGTAATCAGTTTAATTCATCTAATTTTTTGTTAGTTATTTCAAATAATTAAGTTTTTGATTTCAGATAATTTATTATCAGATGATTAATTATCTAAATTCATATAATTAGTCATTTATTATCTGAGTTTTGAAATTTCTTATTAGTTATTTTAATTAACTAACAAATTAGTTGTTTAAATAAAACAAAATTTTAATTCATAATAATATTTAATTATTCAGATAAATAAATAAATAAATAATATATGACGTAATTACATATTAACTAATATTTTAAATTAATAAATTATTTGCAAATAATTCATTACTAAAAATTAAATATGACTTTATGTAGAAAACATCAAGGTGTAAAATAGGCATATCCATATGTCCACCCGAAATGGATTTTTAATATTATATATTCATTTATTATAATTCACATTTGAATTAATTAAATGTATCCAAATAATAATTTTTTTAATGAATTTTAATAATTAATGATATGGTGATTAGTGATAAGATAATTTTTATCTTAATTAATTGGTTTAATTCATTATTAAATCTCTTAAATTCAGATATATATAGGTATATTTATGAGTAATTAGTTTAATTAGCATAATTAGTTAGTTAATTTATTTGAAACTAATTATATGAATTACACTTATTTATTTAGATTAATAATCAATTGTTTAGTATTATTAATAAGTTCACGGTAATTAAATGTATTAAACATAATTAATATTTAATAGTCAAACTATTGAAACCATAATTATTTATAAAATATTACGAATGAATTTGTATCCTTATTAAATTATAAGTTGTTGCACAATAATCACTACATAGTTGAACATTAGTGATTCAATAGTGGCACATTAATGGCCTTACTAGTTGAATCAAATTGGAATCATAGTCGAAAATTAGTTACAAATGTATGCCATGATAGGTGGTGGAAATGTGAACACATGACATGATCACATGGATCTACATCATACACTAATTGTAACATAGTTGTTATGTAAGTGGCACATGTATAACATTTTTTAATTAATTGTCACATGCAAATACATTGTAACCTCTTTAAAAAATCAAACATTACTGACTACAAATGTATGTATGGTGCATACAAATTACCATATAAAAGATCTTTTTTTAATTCATTTGCAACTATAATATAACTAACTAATTTTTTGACGTGACAATTTATTTATTAATTCCTCGTATTTCTAGGAGGATAGTTGCACAATAGTTGTATATGAATTATTTTTTGAGCTTTAGTTGTAGGGTAGCGTGGTTTTAATAAACACAATTTCCCATAGTGAATATTTTGTTGAAAAAATCTTCCATTGATCAGCAATGAGTTCATCAAAACACGTGTAAGGTTATCCAAGGTTTTTTTTTTCCAAAAAAAAAAATCTTCAATAAGCCCAAGCAAGGTTTCAAAAAATTGCAAAAGATCAATTGGAGCCATCAACAACCCTTTCCACAGTCAACAAAATGGGGAATTGGCACCAATCATTCACCACATATCCATGCACTAAAACCCAACTTTGGTTGTCAACACTTGTCATTTCGTATGTTGTGAATGCAACATATCCAACAAACCCATAACTTCCTTATTCACCTTCAACACCTGCTAGTGGACAGAATCAACCATTTCCCAATTTCATGAATCACTCCAATGTTTTTGTGGGTTCCTTTTCAACTTCAAAAAAAATCGAAGAGAGATTTGAAGCTCTTATAATCAATCAAGGGTCTACCTTTATTCAATAACAAAAATATGGAAGTGAATTGTAGGAGATGATTATTATTTTCAGACACAAAATCAAATTGTAACTAGTCAATGACAAATACATGTTTCATATCCATAACCTTTTGCCCATATTCATTTCTTTTTTTCTTGACATGTTTCTCCAAAGAATCACACTTTGGAACATTTTTTTTATTATTTCCTAACATTCCATCTTTGAAAGGGTTTAGTGCACACAATGCATCCAATAGCAGAAAGGATGCCATCATTTCTAATGACTACTTCTGCCCAAGGTATTTTTACATACCAAAACTCCTAAACTTTTCAAGGTGGTGACTATTTGTCTTCCTACAAATTCACCTCCGAAGGTCTTTACAAAAAATTATTATTGGAAATACCTCTTGAACTTGAAATTTGGAAGAGCAAGACTTGGTGCCACCATGCGGCCACCCACTGATATTTGTTCTTAAAGGAAGGCAAGGAATTGAGTGGCTGCTTAGTACTAATTCCCGTTAAAAATAAATAAAAATCCCAAAACTTAAACTTTTTAATTAAAAAAAATCACAAGGTGACCACCTGATGTTACTCCCCAAATTTTTAAAAAATAATCATGGATATACAAATAATTTTATTAAAAAAACCAAAACAAATTAGGGGCCATTAAATTGAATTTCATCATTAAGAAAATTTCCTCTTTTACAAAACATTCCCCCAATCTTTAAAAACAAACCACCCCTTCAAGAAGGAAAAATCTAAAGCCCCCTTCCCTTCCCTTCCCATCTTTCTTTCTTTCTTTCTTTCTTTTAATTTAACGTCAATACTCGGACCAGAGAGATCCATTTGACGACAATTACAAAGTTGACTTGATCAAAACACTCCTGTTGTCTAGGCAAGAAACTAAGTACAAAGCTAC
>Ga0209611_10013055_pt1 | contig 11512 bp, 10 predicted proteins | sample S1TSphgellanicum_3_FD_187693 | JGI IMG/M metagenome (GOLD analysis project Ga0209611, IMG submission 187693) | Host-associated microbial communities from peat moss isolated from Minnesota, USA - S1T2_Fc - Sphagnum magellanicum MG (SPAdes) (version 2) | ecosystem: Host-associated > Plants > Peat...
ACCCGCAGCACCCGCAGTAGCCGCAGTAGCCGCAGTAGCCGCGGTAGCGAAAGCACCCACGGCACGCGCAGTGCCCGCAGCATGCGCGGTGCCTGCGGCACCCGCGACAGCACGTGAAGCCGGCGGCGGCGCGGTCTGCCGGCTCGCCGGGGGCCCGCCAGCCGCGCCCCCGGTCTGCAGTGGCTCCCGGCGCCCCGCGGCGGGTCCCGAACGGCGGCCGCCAGCGGGAACGGCATCGGGCATGGCCGCGCTGCGTTTCGCATCCAGCAGCCGGTGCAGGCGCGCGGCCACGTCACGATAGGACACGTCGATCCGGGCCACGTGCCGGAAGACGGCCGTCGCCTGATCCACCCGGCCTGAGGTTTCGAGCTGTTGGGCCAGCGTGAACAAGTCGGACATCACCGAGGAGCTCGGCTTGCGGCGCTTGAGCTCGGCGAAGCGCTGTTCGAAATTGTCGAGCAGGTGCACGTTATCCGTGCGGGAGAGCGCGGTCGGGATGACCCGTACCGCACTGACCGGCGCGCTCCGCACCATGAGCAACAGGGCGGAACCGACAGTCAGCAGCAACACGCCCGGAAACCAGATCCAGGAGTTCAGGCTGGCGAGCAGTCGCAGCGCTATATCGAGCGCCACGATCCCGATGCCGGCGACCGCTGCTATCCACCCGTATTTTCTCATGCAATGGACATAATCACCTTTGTGGCCGTGCATTATAGGTGAACGGGGTGCCGTCGCAGCACTGCCAAGCTCACAAAACGGCATGAGGATCAGGATGGCGAAGTCGAAAGAAGTGTTCGTGTGCAACGATTGTGGAGCCAGCGCGCCGAAATGGCAGGGGCAGTGTCCCGAATGCGGGGCATGGAATACGCTGACCGCCGAGCCCGTGCCCGCAACGCGCGGCGCTGCCGCCATCCGCACCCAGGCGGCCGCTGCGACCTCGAGTCTCGCCGCGGAATCGAGCGCCGCCGAGCCGCGGCTCCGCACCGGCTCGACCGAACTCGACCGCGTGCTCGGGGGCGGCCTCGTGCGCGGTTCGGTGACCCTGCTCGGCGGAGATCCCGGCATCGGCAAATCCACCCTGATGCTGCAGACCGCAGCGGCGCTCGAGGGCGGCGTCGTGCTCTACGCCACCGGCGAGGAGTCCCTGCAGCAGGTGGCGCTGCGCGGCAGGCGCCTCGGGCTCGGCGCCGCCACCGCGCGGCTCATTGCCGAAACCTGCGTGGAAGAGATCGTCGCCGCCGCGCAGCGCGAGGACGCCCGGGTGCTGATCGTCGATTCGATCCAGACGATGTATTCCCAGCGCATCGAAGCTGCGCCGGGGGCGGTGTCGCAACTGCGCGAATGCACGGCCGAGCTCGTGCGCTTCGCCAAGGCGGCCGGCCCCGCGGTGCTGCTGGTCGGACACGTGACCAAGGAAGGGCAGATCGCGGGACCGCGCGTGCTCGAGCACATGGTCGACACGGTGCTCTATTTCGAGAGCGACACGGGCAGCCGCTTCCGCGTGCTGCGCTCGATCAAGAACCGGTTCGGCGCCGCCAACGAGATCGGCGTGTTTGCCATGGTCGAGCAGGGACTGCGCGAAGTGACCAACCCGTCCGCCATTTTCCTCTCGCGCCATGCGCTACCGGTGCCGGGCAGCGTGATCACGGTCATGCGCGAAGGCACGCGCTCGCTGCTGATCGAAGTGCAGGTGCTCGCCGACGCGAACCCCGGCATGAATCCGCGGCGCGTCGCCGTCGGCATCGATGCCAACCGGCTGACCATGCTGCTCGCCGTCGCGCATCGCCATGCGGGCCTCGCGCTCGGCGGGCAGGACGTGTTCGCCAATGTGGTCGGCGGAGTGCGGATGGCAGAAACCGCCGGAGATCTCGCGATCGTGCTCGCCGCGCGCTCGAGCCTGCTCGATGTGCCGGTGCCGAACTCCCTGGTCGCCTTCGGCGAGCTCGGGCTCGCCGGCGAGATCCGGCCCGTGCCCTTCGGCGAGGAGCGGCTGCGCGAGGCGGCGAAGCACGGCTTCACGTCGGCACTCGTGCCCGAGGCGAATCTCCCGAAACGTCCGCCGGACGGCATGGCGGTCTTGGGCGTCAGCCGCTTGAGTCGGGCGCTGGAGCTGGCGGGCGAACCCGCACGGTCTTGATCGCGTTGTCTCCGGTCTGCAGCACCTCGAGCATGTAGTCGGCGAGCTTGAGCGTGGTGCCCGGCTCCGGGATCATCTCGAGATACTCGACGATGAGCCCGTTCAGCGTCTTCGGTCCGTCGGTCGGCAGGTTCCAGCGCATGGAGCGGTTCAACGCCCGCACCGTCGTCGAGCCGTTCGCGACGAAACTGCCGTCGGCTTCGGCATGCACGTCCTTGTGCACGAGCGCCGCCGGATCGGTGGTGAATTCACCGACGATCTCCTCGAGGATGTCCTCGAGCGTGACCAGGCCCTGGATGTCGCCGTATTCGTCGACGACGAACGCCATGCGGCGCTTGTCGCGCTGAAAGTTCAGCAGCTGGGTGTTCAGCGTCGTTCCCGAGGGCACGAAGTAGGCATCGCGGGGGTTGGCGGCATCGATCAGGGCGGCGCGGTCGAGCCGGCCGCGCGCGAGCTCGTGCACGACCCGCTTCATGTGCAGTACGCCGATGATGCGGTCGATGTCGCCCTCGTATACCGGCAGGCGCGTATGCAGGCTCTGCCGCAGATGATCGATGATCTTGTCCCAGTCGTCGTCGATGTCGACGCCGACGATCTCCACGCGCGGCACCATGATGTCCTCGACGGTGGCCTTTTCGAGGTCGAGGATGCTGACGAGCATCTGTTGGTGACGGTGCGGGATCATGGCGCCCGCCTCGGCGACCACGGTGCGCAGCTCGTCGCTCGAGAGCGACGTGGAGGCCTGCTGTTGCGAGACGCCGAACGCGCGCAGCGTGCCGTTCGCGAGCAGGTTGGTCGCCCAGACGAACGGATACAGCACCGTCAGCAGCGGCGTATAGACGTAGGCAGCCGGAATCGCGATGGTCTCCGGATGCAGCGCCGCGAAGGTTTTCGGCGCGACCTCGCAGAAAATCAGCAGCACGACGGTCAGGACGATCACGCCGATCGCGACCAGGAAGTCGCCGCCCAGGCGGAACGCGATCAGGCCGACGAGCGTCGGCGTGACCACGTTGACGACCGTGCTCAACAACAAAATCAAACCGATCAGCCGGTCCGGTTTCGCGAGCAGGGTCTCGGCGAGCCGCGCACCACGCTCGCCCGCGTTCGCGCGATGCCTCAGCCGATAACGGTTCAGGCTCATGAGCGCCGTTTCACTCCCGGCGAAAAACGCCGCGAGCAGCAGCAGGGCGCAGAGCGCAGTGCAGAGAAAACCTAGCGAAAAATGGTTCATTCGTTCCGGCGGTCAACCCCAGTGACGACCCAACAGGTACTCGAGCACGAATTTGGAGCCGAAATACGCGAGCAGCACGATCACGAAACCGATCAGGGTCAAGAACACCGCGAAGCGGCCGCGCCAGCCGTAGCGCAGGCGCCCGATCAGCAGGATCGCGAACACGACCCACGCCGTCAGCGACAGCACGGTCTTGTGGATCAGATGCTGGGCGAAGAGGTTGGTCACGAACACCAAGCCCGTGAACAGCGCGAGCGTGAGCAGCGCGAAGCCGGCGCCGATCGAGCGGAACATGATGTGCTCGAGCGTGTCGAGTGGCGGCAGCACGGTCGGCAGGGCGGAGAGCCGCCGCGCCCGCAGCCGCCGGTCGAGGAACAGGATCAGCAGCGCCGTGACGGCCGCTGCGAACAACAGCGCGGCGGCAGCCATGGACAGCAGAATGTGTGCAGTGAGCTCCCACCCGGGAGCGGTCTCCACCGCGAACGTGTGCCCGGTGCCGGTCGCCGTGGCGCCGAACGCCGCGCTGCCGAGCAGAATGGCCGACAGGACGCGGTTCTGGCGCTCGATCGCAATGAAGCTCGCGAGCACCGCGAGCGTCCAGGCGAGCATCGAGACGGCCTCGAGCAGGCCGATCGAGAACGGCACGATCGAGCGCATCCGGTGCACGATGGCGTCGCTGTGCGCGAAAATGGCGGCCAGCGTGAGACCCCAGACGAGCGGCTCGAGGCGGCGGTGGGTCACGCTGCGCAGCATGGTCCACGCGCTGGCGCTGTACAGGATAAACAAGGCGATGGCGAGGATCACGGCGGTCCGATGTACGGGAGGTGGACGGTTCTTGGAGTGCCGTCAATGATACAAGGACTGCGGGGCCCCGACCCGCCCTTGTAGGCATTATAATATCGGTCATGTTCGACCAACTCAGTGAAAGACTTTCATCGGCGCTGCGCACCCTGTCGGGTCGCGGCCGTTTGACCGAGGACAACGTCGCCGATACCGTTCGGCAAGTGCGATTGGCACTGCTCGAGGCGGATGTCGCGCTCAGCGTCGTCAAGACCTTCACCGAGGCCGTCAAAGCGCGCGCGCTCGGCGTCGAGATCACGAAGAGCCTGACCCCGGGTCAGGCGTTCATCAAGGTCGTGCATGAGGAACTCACCCGGCTCATGGGCGAACCGAGCACGGGTTTGAATCTGCGCGCACAGCGCCCCGTCGTGGTCATGCTGGCTGGCCTGCAGGGTGCGGGCAAGACCACGACGGCCGGCAAGCTCGCGCGCTGGCTCATCGAGAAGGAGCGCAAGAAAGTGCTGCTCGTGAGCACCGACGTGTACCGGCCTGCGGCGATCCTGCAGTTGCAGACGCTCGCGGGCCAGGTGGGGGCCGGTTTTGCGGCCGCCTCGGCGTCCGAGGCGCCGCTCGCGATTGCGAAACGGGCGCTGCTCGAGGCGAGTTTGCAGGCCTACGACGTGCTGCTGCTCGACACGGCCGGCCGCCTGCACGTCGATGCCGAAATGATGGACGAGGTCCGGCTGCTCGAGGCCGAGATCCATCCGCACGAGCGCCTGTTCGTGGTCGACAGCATGGCCGGCCAGGATGCGGTCAATGCGGCCAAGGCGTTCAACGACGCCTTGAGCCTCACCGGCATCGTGCTCACCAAAGCCGATGGCGATGCCCGCGGCGGTGCGGCTCTGTCGGTGCGACAGGTGACCGGCAAGCCCATTCTGTTCATCGGCACCGGTGAGAAATCCGAGGCGCTCGAGCTGTTTCAACCCGAGCGCATCGCCTCGCGCATCCTCGGCATGGGCGATGTGCTCTCCCTGGTCGAACAGGTCGAGTCCCAGGTCGATCGCGAAAAGACCGAAAAGCTTGCCAAGAAAATCAGCGCCGGCAAGACCTTCGATCTGTCGGATCTGCGCGATCAGCTCACGCAGCTGCAGCGCATGGGGGGCGTGTCGGCGTTGCTGGACAAGCTGCCGGCCCAGCTCCAGGCGAACGCCGCGAGGGCCGCCGGCGCCGTCAACCCGCAGGCGATCAAGCGCCAGATCGGTATCATAGACTCGATGACGCCACGCGAGCGGCGCCGTCCCGACGTGATCGACGGCTCCCGCAAGCGCCGCATCGCACTCGGTGCCGGCGTGCCGCTGCCCGAAGTCAATCGCCTGCTCAAGCAGTTCGATCACATGCAGAAGACCATGAAGAAAATGGCCAAGGGCGGGATGCTCAAGAACATGATGCGCGGCATGGCCGGGCGCCTGCCGCCCGGGTTCGGCCCGTAGAGCGCCCGCCGCGTGAGCGCCCCCGCGTGAGCGCCTGCCGCGTGAGCGCCCCGCGCGTGAGCGCCCCCCGCGCGAGCGGCCGCCCCCTCGAGAGACCTTGCAGCGCGCCCGCGCTGCAGCGCACCCCCCTGAAGCGCGCGGGTAGGGGACCCGAGGGCCGCCCGGCCCAGCAAGTGCTTGCCCTGGCACTCGTTTCTTCATTAGAATTGGCGGCTCCGTGCTATGTGGGACTCGAGTTATGGTGACGATCCGTTTGACCCGCCGCGGCGGCAAGAAGACCCCGTTCTACCACGTGGTCGTGACCGATAGCCGCAAGCGTCAGGGCGGCACCAGCCTCGAGAGCGTCGGGCTGTTCAATCCGGTCGCGCGCGGCGGGGACGTCAAGCTGCGTCTCGACGTGGCGAGAATAGAGCATTGGGTCGGCCAGGGTGCGCACTTGTCGGATCGCGTCAAGCAGCTGCTCACGACGTTTCGCAAGCAAGCGGCCTGACAGGTTGGACAGGCGCGGCTGATTTCGCGATGAGCGACGACTCCGCGCCGCTCATGGAATTGGGCGCGGTCGGCGCGCCTTTTGGAATTCGGGGTTGGATCAAGATCCGGTCGTTCACCGACCCTCCCGAACGGCTGTTCGACCATCGCCGCGTGCAGGTGGGACGGCATGCCAGCTGGAACGTGTTTCGCATTGAATCGACGGGGCGCAGCGGCGGGCACCTGACCGCGAAGCTCTTCGGGATCGACGATCGGGATCGGGCGGCGGGGTTGCGGGGGCTGTGCATCGCGGTGCCGCGCTCCGAACTGCCGCCGCGCGCGGACCGGGATTTTTACCGCGCCGATTTGATCGGTTGCGAGGTGCAGACGGTGGCGGGATTGCAGCTCGGCCGGGTCGATCATTTCATCGAGACCCCGGGCCAGGCGCTCATGGTGGTCAAGGGTGTCCGGGAGTTTTGGATTCCTGCGGTGCCAAGACATTTGCGTCGCGTTGATCTCGAGGCTCGGCGCGTGGTGGTGGACTGGGACGACGCGGTGCGGTAGGACGATGCGCATTGCCGTTGTGACGCTGTTCCCGCTCATGATCCGCGAAGCCCTGAGGTTTGGCGTGATGGGCCGGGCGATCGAGCGCGGCGCCGTCGCAGTCGAGTGTTTCGATCCGCGCGATCACGTCAGCGACGTACACCGCACGGTCGATGACCGGCCCTATGGCGGCGGACCCGGCATGGTGCTCAAGTACGAGCCGCTGTGTCGGGCGCTGCGGGCGGCGTCGCTCGCGCTGCCGCCGGCGAGCCGCCGGGTGTACCTGGCCGCCGACGGACGGCCGTTCGATCAGGCGAAGGCGCGCAGCGTCGCGGCCTGGCCCGGCTTGGTCCTCATCGCGGGGCGTTATGAGGGCGTCGATGAGCGTCTGATCGAGGGCGAGGTGGACGAGGCCTGGTCGATCGGGGATTACATTTTGTCGGGCGGCGAGCTGCCGGCCCTCGTGGTCATCGACGCGATCGCGCGGCTGTTGCCGGGAACGCTCGGCTCGGCGGAATCGGCCGAACAGGAATCCTTTAGTGACGGCCTGCTCGATTGGCCTCATTATACCCGGCCGCCGCTCGTCGATGCACGGGCGGTGCCCGCGGTGCTGGCCTCCGGCGACCACGCCGCAATCCGCCGCTGGCGGCTGCGTGAGGCGCTCGGAAGGACTTGGCTGCGGCGTCCGGATTTGCTCGCGCAGCGCGGGATGAGCGCCGCCGAAGCGGTGCTGCTGGAGGAATTCAAGGGCGAGCACGCGCTGCGCGCCCGGTCGGAACGAGCGAAGTCATAGGTGAGGACGAGAGCATGAACAAAGTCATTCAACAATTGAACGGTGAACGCGCCCAGCGCAAATTCCCGGATTTCAATCCCGGCGACACGATCGTCGTTCAAGTCAAGGTCGTGGAGGGTGACCGCGAGCGCGTCCAGGCCTATGAGGGCGTGGTCATTGCGAAGAAGAACCGGGGCCTCAACTCCTCGTTCACGGTGCGCAAGATTTCCCACGGCGAAGGCGTCGAGCGCGTATTCCAGACCCACAGCCCCGCCATCAGCGAGGTGAGCGTCAAGCGGCGCGGGGCGGTTCGGCGGGCGAAGCTCTATTACCTGCGCGATCTGTCCGGCAAGGCGGCGCGCATCGAAGAGAAGATCTGAGCCGCGCGGCGCCTGTGACTCCCCAGGCTCCCGGCGGGCGCGCTCCGTGAGGTTCGGGTCCCTGGTGTCCGGCTTCTTTCTGCTCGTCTGGCGCATTCTCGATGGCGTGCGCAAGGTGCTCACCTTGCTGCTGCTGCTGGTCATTTTCGGCTTCCTGCTCGCGGCGCTGCACACCTCGATCCCGAGCGTGCCGAAATCGGCCGCATTGGTGATTGCGCCCGAGGGGCAGCTGGTCGAACAGTTGTCGAGCGACCCGGTGCGCCGCGCTCTCGGTGGGGCGGCAGGGGGGCCTGCGCCCGAGACGCTGCTGCGCGACGTGACCGACGCGATCGAGGCGGCGAAAACCGATGCGCGCATCAAGCTCATCGTGCTCGACCTTTCGGAATTGAAGCCGTCGGGACTGTCCAAGCTGCAGGAGGTCGGCGCCGCGCTGCGCGAGTTTCGCACCGGCGGCAAGCGCGTGGTCGCGGTCGGCGACTCGCTCGATCAAACCCAGTACTACGTCGCCGCGCAGGCAGGCGAGCTGTATCTCGATCCGCTCGGCCTCGTCTACATCGACGGCTTCAGCTATTACCGCATGTTCCTGAAGGACGCGATCGACAAGCTCGGCATCGATGTCAACGTGTTTCGCGCCGGTACCTTCAAGAGTTATACCGAACAATATTCCCGCAGCGACATGTCGCCGAGCGAGCGCGAGGAAAGCGCCGTATGGCTGGGCAGTCTCTGGAACGCCTATCAACGCGACGTGACGCGCGCGCGGTCCCTGCCGGCCTCCGCCCTCGACGACTACGTGGCGCAGGCGCCCGCGGCGCTCACCTCACTGCAAGGGGATGCGGCGAAGCTCGCCCTGCAGCGCGGGCTCGTCACGGCATTGAAGAGCCGCCGGGAGCTCGCCGACGAATTGAAAAGCCTGGTCGGCGAAGATACCGAGAACCATTCCTTCAACGCGGTGCAAATGGCGCCGTATCTCGCGGTGGCGCGGACCAAGCGGGCCCTCAAAGGGAAGTCCGATGCGAGGGTCGGCGTCGTAATCGCCGCGGGCGAGATCTTGAACGGCCGCCAGCCCCCCGGCACGATTGGCGGCGACAGCACCTCGGATCTGCTGCGCGAGGCGCGTTACGACGACGGCATCAAGGCGGTCGTGCTGCGCGTGGACAGCCCCGGCGGCAGCATGTTCGCGTCCGAAGAAATCCTGCGCGAGGTGCAGTCCCTGCGCAAGTCCGGCAAGCCCGTCGTCGTGTCGATGAGCAGCTATGCCGCCTCGGGCGGCTATTACATCTCAGCGGCGGCCAACGAAATCTTCGCGAGTCCGACCACGCTCACGGGTTCGATCGGCGTGTTCGCGGTCGTCCCCACGTTCGAGCACACCCTGCAGAAACTCGGCGTCGCGGTGGACGGCGTCGGCACGACCCCGCTCGCGGGCGACCTGCGGCTCGACCGCGCCCTGACGCCCGACGCGAAGACGCTGCTGCAAACCTCGGTCGATCATGCCTACGCCGAATTTCTGCGGCGCGTCGCCGACGGCCGCAAGAAGAGCGTCGAGGACATCGACAAGATCGCGCAGGGGCGGGTTTGGGCCGGCGCAGACGCCCAGCGCCTCGGTCTCGTCGACCAGCTCGGCGGCCTCAACGACGCGGTCGCCGCAGCCGCAAAGCTCGCCGACTTGGGTACCGACTACGAGACGTATTACATTGAACCCGACCTGTCGCTGCGCGAACAGCTGCTCCTGCAGTTGAAGTCGCTGGCGCAGAACGTCGGCCGATCGCTCGGCCTGATCCCGCCGCGGACCGAGTTGGACCGCGTGCTCGACCCCTTGCTCGCGCAGGCGAAAGCGCTTGCCCGGCTGAACGACCCGCGCGGCATTTACGCCTATTGCTGGTGCGGTCTTCCCGGAAATCCGGGGTACTGAACCGAAGCTTCAGAGCAGCGACCAGTCGAGGATGATCTTGCCCGATTTGCCCGAGTTCATGATCTCGAAGCCTTCGCGAAAATCGCGAATCCCGAAGCGGTGCGTCACCACGGGGCGCACGTCGAGCCCGCTCTGCAGCATCGCCGACATCTTGTACCAGGTCTCGAACATCTCGCGCCCGTAGATGCCCTTGATCACCAGCCCCTTGAAAATCACCTGATTCCAATCGATCGCGGTATCGCCCGGCGGGATGCCGAGCATCGAGATGCTGCCGCCATGATTCATGGTGCGCAGCATGTCGCGCAGCGCCGACGGCGTGCCCGACATCTCGAATCCCACGTCGAAACCCTCCTCCATGCCGAGCTCGCGCATCGCCGCGTCGAGCGAGTCGCGCGCCACGTTGATCGTCTTCGACGCACCCATCTGCGTCGCGAGTTGCAGGCGATAGTCGTTGACGTCGGTGACCACGACGTGGCGCGCCCCGCAGTACCGGGCGATCGCCACGGCCATGATGCCGATGGGGCCGGCGCCCGTGATGAGCACGTCCTCGCCGACCACGCTGAAGGCGAGCGCCGTGTGCGTCGCGTTGCCAAAGGCATCGAGAAAAGAGGCGATCTCATCGTCGACCGAGGGCGGCAGCTTGAACACGTTGCTGGCCGGGATGCTCAGGTATTGCGCGAACGAGCCCGGCCGGTTCACGCCGACGCCCTGGGTGTTGCGGCACAGGTGGCGCCGCCCGGCGCGGCAATTGCGGCAAAATCCGCAGGTGATGTGGCCTTCGCCGGACACGCGGTCACCGGCCGCGAAGCCGCGCACCTCGCTGCCGACCTCGACGATCTCGCCCGCATACTCGTGGCCTACGGCCATCGGCACGGGGATCGTTTTCTGCGCCCAGGCATCCCAGTTGTAGATGTGCATGTCGGTGCCGCAGATCGCGGAGCGATTCACCTTGATGAGCACGTCATTGTGGCCCACGGCCGGTTCCGGGACGTCCTCGAGCCAGATGCCGGGTTCGGCCCGCGCCTTGACCAATGCTTTCATGGGATTCCTCGTGCTGATCAGTGAATGACGCCGAGCTCTCGGCCGGCGCGCCCGAAGGCGTCGATCACCCGATCGAGTTGCGCGATCGAATGCGCCGCATTCATCTGGGTGCGGATGCGCGCCTTGCCCTGCGGCACCACGGGATAGGCGAACGCAACCACATAGACGCCCTCGGCGAGCATGCGCTCGGCGAGCCGCTGGGCGAGCGGCGCGTCGCCGAGCATGATCGGGACAATGGGATGTTCGCCGGGCAGCAGGTCGAAACCCAAGGCCTGCATTCGGGCGCGAAAGTGGCGGGCATTGGCGTGTACGCGTTCGCGCAGTTCCGGCGACCCCTCGAGCAGGTCGAGCACCCGCAGCGTCGCAGCCGCGACCACGGGCGCGATGCTGTTCGAGAACAGGTAGGGCCGCGAGCGCTGGCGCAGCCAGCCGACGATTTCCCGGCGGGCCGCGACGTAGCCGCCGCTCGCGCCGCCGAGTGCCTTGCCGAGCGTGCCGGTCAGGATGTCCACGCGACCCATGACTCCGCGATATTCGTGCGATCCCCGGCCCGTCGCGCCGATGAACCCCGTGGCATGCGAATCATCCACCATGACCAGCGCGTCATGGCGCTCGGCCAGGTCACAGATCTCGGCGAGCCGCGCGATCGAACCATCCATCGAGAACACCCCGTCGGTCGCGATCAGGCGCACGCGGGCGGTGGCGGCTTCCCGCAGGCGCGCGTCGAGTTCGGCGAGATCGTTGTTCGCGTAGCGCAGGCG
>Ga0209611_10013056_pt1 | contig 11511 bp, 5 predicted proteins | sample S1TSphgellanicum_3_FD_187693 | JGI IMG/M metagenome (GOLD analysis project Ga0209611, IMG submission 187693) | Host-associated microbial communities from peat moss isolated from Minnesota, USA - S1T2_Fc - Sphagnum magellanicum MG (SPAdes) (version 2) | ecosystem: Host-associated > Plants > Peat...
CCACAGGAAGGATCTATCATCTCCACTGGGTTTGATTTATTGGGAGACAATGCACACAGCTTTGGACTCCAAACATGTATATTTTCTTCCCTTCCTTCTTTGTGCTGCTAAGAAGTTTCAAGCAAAGTGTAACCCTTGTCTTCCTTTTCTTCATGCAAGCTTTTGAGGTTCCGTAGAAGACCCCATGAAACCTAGATTCATCAATGCAGCTAGTTCTACTTCTCTCTTAGAGGTTTTGAAGTGATCTGCTGCTTCTAGAAAGCTATCCTGCCAGTAGGGAATGGCCTGTTGGTCGCAAAGTTTACAAGAAGCTGATGCCCCCTTTGAGAATAGTTGGGTTCTTGGGTTCTTTAAAACCTCCATTGGAAGTAGTTAAACTGTCGAATTGCCCAAGATCTAATGCCAACAAACCTTCTTCCATTTTGTTGCAATTCTCTGATTTCTCAACTCAACCAGGCTTTACACAAAGATCAAAAAATCAGATTCAAACTTACCTAGAACAAAATTTCTAGGATTAATTTTTTTGATAAGGATGCTCAAGTCATGTTGTTTTAGTCTTTTTTTTGTGCAGATGGCAGCCATTAACCTCAGACGTGTATGTTTATGGTTGAGGAGTAAGGTTTTAGACAAGGTCAATAGAGTCCCTCTGTAGCTTCAAGGTAGCAAAAGCTTGGCTGCATCTCCTTGTAGATAACTTGTTCCTCATGTTTGTTTGTGTCAAATAGGAGCAGGCATTTCATTTTTTGACACATCCACCCTCTCATTGTCAATTTTTTTCTGTGATACCTGCTGGATATCATGGGATCTTTTCCTTTTTTCTCATAGGTCCTCACACTGGGCAAAGCCCCCCACTCCTTGGGCATTACCTACACTTCTACACCTTCTCATTAGAGTTTGACTTGTCAGATTGTTGAATTATTGAGTCTAATTTTTATTTGGTTTTGCTCTATAAGCTATCTATAGTAAAAAGGTTTGTACCAGTGTGGGTCTAGTATCAACTTTTGAACATACCAGGCTGGTCCTGGTATTGGGTCCAAGACAGATTTTTGGCTGGTATGAGGCAGGTATCTACCTAGTTTTGAAATTGATATAAAACTAGTATGAGACTGGTATTACCTTAAGTCCCTAGTACCAGGCTGGTACTGGTACAAGGCTGATAGGTATTGCCTCAGGTCATATGAGCATGGTTGGGTCCTTCAATACCGATGCATAGACCACACTATATACCATGCAACAGGCCTGTATACCAGAGCAACACTCAGTTGCACACAATCTTAGAGAATTTCCTAGTATCTGTGATTTCTCCAACTTCCATGTATTCAGATGAAAAACTCAATTGGCAATGGCATACTTTACCTGCATTGATTTGTGAACTTGATTGCACTTTCTAACAATTTCTGTTGCAATTTGTTGTCTGCCTGTCAGAGAGAGAAAATATGGAACAAATGCAGACTTCATTTGGTCCCACATTTTGAGGTATGTTCAACAGGTGCTACTCTGAACTGCAAACTCAGTTTTTAGGAACTTCATGGAACATTTCCTATTTAAAACTCTTGCTGGTTTGAACTTTGCTACAACCACAAACCAATTACTTGATTGATCAGCTGCTTGTTGGATTTAACAGTATCCTGAAGATTCTTAAATATTCAGCGAAGAGCTTTTCAAAGCCAAATGGTGTCTTCAAAAGATTTTATTGCATTCGAGTGACATTCGTGGATGGGGAAGCTTGATCATTGGCAATTCAAGGTCAAGTCAGTCATTTCCTACCTCCCAACTCTAGTTTAATACCTAACTATGTCTCTTAATTTGGTATCTCCCTACAAATGTTTGTTTATGACCTACATACTTTACTCTGGGGTTAGTTTTGTCATTAAATAATCTTTAAAATAATGAAACAAATTTTCATGGAAATATGAGGCTGAGGTGTTGAAAACCATTATAATTATTGAAGGCTACAATCTGAATAATTTCAGTCTTCATATAACAGATTATATTAGATAATGAAATAATAATAATTTCAAATTCATTTGAAAAAAATTAATTATTCTTTTTGTCCATGTGAAAACTGACACTAGGCTATGGTATGCTACTTTATGTTTCCTACCTCCCTACCTATTCTACTTTTTTTCCTACCTCTCTACCTCTTACTTTAATGACCTACCTATATAACTTTGTTTACTACCACCCTAGTCTAATTTATAACAAAGATGTGCAACTTTATTTCCAACCTCTATGTTTTTTTTTAATGGCCTACATTTCAATTTTTTTTTATCAATTTTTTGAAGTAGGAGTTGGTAGCAAGCACTCCAAGCTAGAGCTCTCACAGGACTACCCTAGTTTTCTAGACTGTTTAGGTATTCATTTTATTTTTTTTGGAATTGCCAAAACAAAAATAAGTGCATGCCTTGCCAAAAATCTAAATGAAGCTCTCAAGCATAATAGCTTCATTATTTAGTCTAATTCTGAATTTTAGATTATTATTACTTTATTGCTGAACACAATTGACAAAAAAAAAGTTGATTACTAGGCACCTTGCTTCCAAACCAGCCTAGGTACTATGGATCCTAAGTGTTCTCCAAACAGCAGCAAAGTGGAAATAGACATTTGGGGCAAATCAAAAATAAAAAAATTCCCTTTTTTATATAAAAAGAAGTGATTTTGGAAGTTTTCAATTGTTAGAGTAAAAATCACCATATTTGTATATTTGGTTTTCAAAGTGCAACCAAAAATATAGAAGGATTTTTAAAGATTTATGTTTTGTTTTTGGTTTGTAGCTAGATTTGGCTAAATCTCTCTAGGATGATTGACACTTTGTTTACAAATAAAAATTAATATAAAACCCTACTTTGAACATCTAAGGCTACCTATCCAATGGTATGTAGGTGTCAAATAGAAAAACCTAAACTAGTGGAAGGGTAGAAAAGAGAAAAATGCAAGATTTAAATACTCATGTAAATGCTAATGGGATGGAAGACCATTCTTGATATAAATGGTAATTACATTTTACTTATTGTAAATTTGAAAAGATAAATTCACAATAACGTGGAAACCAATGATGTTCATAATTTTTTCTATTATGCAATGTGTTTTTTTGTAGTTTCTTTTGTACATGATATTTTTTTTATTTGATTTTCTAACTATGAATTCATTTGAGATCTCTCACACACATGTAACAAAAAAAATAATTATTAGGAATTGTAATTGCAAATAATAATATTATGACTTGAGGTAATAGTATGAATAAACATGAGAAAAAATTAATGAGCTCCATGGGCCTTATAATGAGAATCTTTTGATTAAATGCATAAAGTTTGAAAATCTTTTAAGCTAAGTTGCACACTTTTCTTTTTGTCACATAGTCCTTTTTTAGCTCCTATTATTGTGTTATTCTTACATATCCATCGTTGTAAAAGGTGAAGAGTTATGTGTGATTTCAATATTGTAAAAATACTAATTGGGCCCTCGTTTGTTTCAATTTCTTCGATGACTTTTATTACAAATTTATTAAAAGCAAGTATTATGAGATGTGAATTTTTTTTTAAATGTGTGCATATTTTCATGAATGTTTACTGAAATTATTCCAAAGGTGTATTTGATGCATCAACAATTTTAATGCCCTCTTCCCATAACATTTTGAACTTATCAACCAATGGTTGCATGTACACATCCATGTGTTTTGATTTGTGATTTCCCAAATATAAGCAAAGCAAGAAATATTAATGTTTCTTATAATCATACATGATGGAATGTTATGTTTAACAAATTATTTTGCACATGGGCCATAATAAATAATTTGTGTTTTGATTAAAAAAGAGATTCACATCATTTATAATTAGCCCTAACTTTAAATGATTGGGTTTTTTTTTAAATTATGTCATTTCTATTGTACATGTTTTCAAACCTTTGAATCACGTGGAACTTTCATTACCCCATTTGAACCACAATTCTTCTCATGCCACTCCATCTAAATAATTGAATTTGAAGTACAGAAAACCTTCCCAAGTGGCAAAATTGTAAAACTTGAAACCAAATCATATGTACAAAAACAAAAAACAAAATTATAATTATAATGTTAAGGTTTTAAAAACAAAACAAACTATCAAGAACTTTTACCAACTTGTATGCATGTTTAAAAAATTTTGATTTTATGGTTTTTGTAAACACAACATTAAAAATGAAAATGAATATGTCTACAATTAGAATGTTGAATTCAAAACATGAAAATTTATAATTTATAATACCTTTCGGGTGATAGAAGAAATTATTAAATTTAGCCAATATTTTAATTTTTCACACATTAGGCAATTGTTCAATAACCCGTATTCCCCAAGATAGAAAAACATAATCATTCCTGAATGCATTAATCAATTGTGATTCTAAACCAACCTTTGAAATGAATTTTTTCATTTCTTGATGAAATTGAATAAAACGTTTTTGGGCGTAACAACTTTTTTTTCAAAAGTTTACACAAAATCTCACATGTTCACTAACAATGTGGGGTTGAATTTATAAAATTAATTAAAAATTTCCTTGATTACAAATTTACAAACGTTAAATCAAAAAACTCTAAACCTTAAATATATATCCATGATTGCAACTTTTTTGTTTTTTATTACACATGATCATCAAATTTTAATATACACCAAAATTTAAATTGATTTCCTAAAAGTATTTAAAATTATGGGTGAAAACACATTAAGGTTTTAAAAACTTTAACATATGTGAAATCCATACTAATGTTAAAATAAATGTTCATTTTACATTATAGCAGAATATATTATATCACACAAATCATATGAAAAGACTATTTTGTTTTCCAAATTTTATCAAGTATGAATAATTGATTCAAAAATTTAGATTTAAAAGATGAGAAATTGAATTATTAAATCAAAGGAATAAAGGACTTTATTAAAAACATTCATATTTCATTATATATTTCAATTTATGATTTTCAAAATCTTTCAAAATTATTTTCCTTTATATCAATGGCATCACATTACTTTTTATGTCAAAAAAAATCATTCAATTAAACATTTTAATAAATATAATGAGTCCATAATTATATGATATGAATTGTCATGCAAGGTTCTTAGCATTTCAAAAGTTCAATATGTTATGGTAATTCAAAATAGTCATGAAATTCATATAATGTGATCATATCACATGTAACATTATGTTTTTGAATCATTTTCATATTTTTTCATTTATATTTTGTTCCATGGTTTATGATTGATAATCTAATAAGTTGAAACAAGATTATGTATTTCTCTTTAATGTGTTTTCACCTTTGTTATAGGGATTATCAAAGTACAATGATAAAATTAATATCAATCCACCCTTAAATTGCTTTCAAGTTTAAAGCAAATTCATAACAAATAATTTGTTGACAACATTTTTTTCATAAAAGTTTTTTTTAAAAGTTCATTTATGGGATCATCTTCAAGATTGTCATCACCAATGTGTTTTGATCATCCAAAATTATAATCATATAATTCTCCTTAAAACATTTTTACATTTTTAACACTTCAATGTTGGTTTCATGTTCATTTTACACATCATCTTCAATCATAAGCACATCAATTAGTACATCATTGAAATCATTCAAGGAATTCACATAAATTTTATGTGTGTTTTTTAGTGTATTTATAGTTCCATGTGTTTGCATCAATATTAAATTGTAAAACTTGCATGTATAAATTTTCAAAAACATAATTTGTTCATCAAAACATTAAAATTAATTTAGATTGAAATCAAATTATGAATGACAGAATAATTATTCATTTCTCATTTTGCATAATCTTCAATCAAAGAAACATTTACATTGTAATAAAAAAACAATGAGTAATTTTGCACAAAAAAAAAACTTTGGTTTTTTATTGTTTCAAATTCTTACCTTATTTTCACATAAAATTTAATCTTAACAAACCATAAAAACAAAAATGTTTGTTTAAAAATGTAAATTTGAAAAAAATTAAATAGATCACTAAAAATTTATTAAAAAATCAACCAAATTTTCATGTTTGAAGGTTATGTTTATCTCCTAAGCCAAATTCCCTCCCAATGCCATATGTTTATGAAATTTTGTATGATTCACTTTTAATTTTTGTTCCTATGGTTGAAAATGTCACACATTTTTTTTAAATGTAAAAAAAAATTTAATTAAACCTTTTGAATTAATTATGCCATATTTTATATAAAATTGTGTGAAATTTCATCATTAAGAATTTTTTCATTTACTTCCAATATGTAAATTTCATAATTTTCTTACGTGAAAAAGGTAACTATGTAAAATATATTTTAAATATGCAGTGAAGGAAAATCATTTTGTATATTATCGATATTCATCAGCTTGAAATTATAATAATAATTTTAATTATTGAAATATCTCATAAATTTTTCAACATAAACAAATTTGAAAATAAAATTAATTTAATTAAAAAAAGAAAAAGACAAGGAAATCAAAGTTATAAGGAATGGAAACTTGCACCCTAAATTTCTGAAAAATTAGAAGCCAATGAAATTTAAAAGTTAAAATATCAAGGAATTATTACCATTTTATCAAACTAGAAGCCAACAAGACCTCTAAAACTATTTTTTGCAACAAATTTTTTTCTCAAACAATTAAAACGATGGTGAATAGTCAATTTGAATTTTTAAAAACCATTTCAAAACCATTCAACATAAACCTAGAATTTTTTTAAACCTTTTATAATTTGACTAGTGCTATTATTTGTAATAAAAATGAAAGGGAATGAGATTTGATGTTTTTTTTAAAGGTTTGATTTTGATTCAAGGTTTTGAAAATTAGAGAAAATTTTTATGAAACAATTTGTGGAAATTTTGACTATGAGATTCTTGCAAAAATTGATTTTGAAGAAAAAACATTTGGTGTGAAATTGATTATTTATGCTAGTTGTGTGAAATTGATTATTATAAACAATGCATGGCATTAATTCACAATGGTAGTCACATAAGATGTGACTTACATGAATTTTTCATCCATCCAAATTAGTTTACAAAGCATTATCATTTTACGATTGATTTTCTGATTAAACAATGTAATATGTAATCATATTATTTATATTTAGCTATTTTTTTTTAAATATCATTTTGATATTAAATTAAATTTATTATATATTATTGGTAATTTCATTCATTTCAATTTATACCATGTTGACATATGTCATTATATAGGTTAAACATTAAAATTTAGTTTATATTAATAATATAAACAACATATTATGCCTACCTAAGCCTACCTAACCTAAGTTGGTTATGTAAGAAGGAATATTTAATCAACATTTCACATTGACCACAACCGATGTCATTACAATATAAGAAATCATGATTTTTCAAAAGATTCAACTTGACTAAAACATTCACATTAACTAAAAGGATATTCACTTTACTTAAAGACATGGGGCATGAAAGACACATGGTTCTTTTGGTTGGTCTTTTTATTGAAATGAACATTTTAACTAAATGATAAATCACACATCTCGTCAAGAATGACAAATTTTTTAAATGGTCCATCAAGATGCCCATAGCTTAGTTAAATTGACCATACTTAATGGCCATGTTTAGTTAAAGTGGCCATATTAATTTGGTGAGTTAACCTACTTATTATGCCTATTAAATTACCTACCTACCTACCTACTTATTTAACACATATTTACATATTTATGTGGAGTATGTATATTGTATATATACTTTGTACATGTGTGCAAATTTATAATACATAAGTGGGTTATGGATAGGTAGGTAAAAGGCCATGGTGGGTAGGTAGGTCATGGGAGGGTGGGTAGGTAAGTATTTACTATTTATTTATTATTTACATTTTTATATTTATAAATTAATTTTTTTGGGATGCCCAAATTTTTGTCCAATTTGATTAATAAAAAAAAACCATCAATCAAGTTGGACATGTTCAAATTGACAAGTATAGTATGACTAAATGGTCAAATTGACCAAATGTCAAAATAATTGGTTTGTGGTTTAGTTTTATAATCAAATAAACTATGAATTCTTGTAATGTTGATTAGAATTGATCTTTGAACCCTTAAAGATGGAGATCAACTCCTTTACCACCAAACACCCCACTTTTTGTAACAAAATGATAATTTATATTTTATTTACCCTACTTCATTTGAAACATTACACAAAACATAATTTATGATATTTGATATCTTATTAATAATTTGTCCAAATCACAATATTAAAGTTTAATTTTAAAATACATTTTTTAAAGAAATAATATTTGAATTTTGTTATTGAATACCATTTCAATAACCATTCTTTGAAAAAACATTAGTTCAAGCACATGAGTTATAAATGGATGATATAATAATAAATAAATGTCTTTCATAACTTAAACGTTCATTTTAACATAAAAGGTATATCGTACAATTTTTCTTTTGATGTACCATTATTTTACAAATAGAATTTAATTTAAATGTGTGATACATACTTTATTCACATATAATATTTAAATGGATCATAAATTGCTTATACTGCCTATTACTTAACTTATTCAATAAATAAATCACATTAACTACATAATTAAGTAATTAATTCAAACAAATCGCATATCAACATGATAAAGTACTTATTATTGAACCCACATACATATGATTTATTAGCTATTTATTACCTACTACCTATTACCTAACCTACCTAATTAATTAACCCATTAAAAAACACTATGACATATCAACATGATAAAATATCTATTATTTTACTAGATGCATATTACCTACTATTTGTTAATTATATTTACTACTTCCTACCTACTACAATTTGTTTACATGACCAATTGTAAAATAATTATGTTTTCGTCCATCAATGGATGCCCTAATAAATGGATGATAAATTTTTATTTTTTTCACCTAATTACAAATTTTAAAGAACCTTATAATGTTAGAAATTTTCAAAATGGTCCAATTCTACCATTAATTACCATGGGTCCTCTAAAATTTTCACAAAACTACCAAATCCTACTACACATTTAACAATTAATTCATTAAAAAAGTTAAACCTTTAATTCCAAAAATTTCATTAGCCAACTTTTTTTTCAAATTTAAGTACATATACATTTGCAACTAAGATTTATAGTAAAAAATCAAATTGATGGTGTCTAATGGCCTATGAACAACTTTCCAAATTGCAAAAAAAATACATTTTCATTTGTTTTGGGATGCCACAAAAAATGGATGATACAAGTGTATTTTTCATCTCATGTTCATGGGTGTATGCATTGTCCAATGGCTCGTTTTAAGGAAATATAGCATTCACAAGAATTATAAGCAAATTTTTATAAATGATCCATATGGATATGGTTTTTAATTCTAAGATTTCATTAGTGTAATCTTTAACTATTAAAACTTTCATCACTTATAAAACCTTTTTAAATAGGTGAAACCCCATATTGAAAAATGTTGTTATTAGTTAATATGGTGAAATCACTTTGAAACTCCTAAAAGAAAAACCCACAAAATCTATAAGAATAAAAACCCATTTAGATATTTCAATTATGTACCCATTGAGCATAAAAATTTTGACAAACAAAAAAATAAAATCATTTCAAAAGGATTTTTGAAAACAAAGTCCAATTCTCAACCTTCCTAAAATTCATAACTACCATTTGGTTTAAGGTTTCACAAAAAAAAGATTTCGCATTTAACTATATGATTTCATTCTTCAACCCATGTTTAGTCACTACAATTTGGAATGGAATTCAATATGAATTTTTGATTTTTTTAACAATATAATCAACTAATCTATTCATAATTCTAACTTTAAAAGTCCACTACTAAATGATGAATGTTTTATTTTCAAAAAATTATTGTGCAAATGTCTTCATAATCAAATTGTTAGTTTAGAATGAATTCATCATTTAATGTATTTAAAATTAAATTATTCACCATTAGCATTTCAACATAAAACACCTCGCAAAAATTGTTGTTTTGACCCTAAAAATGAGCCACCATACCTTACATTCACCTTCATCCAAGTTGACATCAGTTGCAAGTTTTAGTTGCATACATAACTATAAACCACTTTATAATCATTTTTTCCAAGTCCCATAGAAGATAATTACATCTATAGTCACAAAAATGGTTGACTTGGACATAAATCACAAACACGTGTTGGAATGGACATGAGTCCTTGTAGTGTTTCTTGTCTAGAAACCTTCCATCCAAGATCAACAACTTTTTAGTCCTCCAACATCTAAACTTGAATTCCAATGGCAATTTGTTAAGAACTTTACCACCATAGCTTTTTGTCTCCACCACTTTGAATCACTTCGATTTGAGATACAATGTTTTATCTAGTAACATTCATGTAAAGTTTAGCAACTTGGTGAATTTTGTGACTTTCATCTTGACCAACAACCATATGGAAAATAGTGGTCTTTAGCAAATTGGCAATCTCGTGAAACTCCAATATTTCAATTTGCAATTGAATTTTCTTAATATAATTTTCACCTTGCCTTTGAAGCTTAGCCAATTGATGAATATGTGTACCTAGATTTTAAGAAAAAAAATTTTAAAACACCGTTTCATTTTCTACTATTGTAATATTAAACCTTAATTATGGGTAGTTTCCAAATTGTTGTGCAACACATGAAGGACCTCTCAAAAGGTTCTTGTTTCACAAAGGTTTCAAAGTTTTTACAACTTTGAATCCATATCCAATGACCTAATGTCTGATGGGGATGAAAAGTATTTGCCTTTTAGAACACAAGATATTGGAAATGTCGATAAGTGTTTAACATATTCTTTCAGTTGTATTTAAACAATGTTGACATTAAATTTTGTCATATTGTTGATGAATACATGAATCCTTATCACATACCCATCACAATGTAGTATGTATACCTATCATAATTGTTGCACTTCATTCTTCACCGTGTTGATGTTTGAATATCACAAACCATCATTTTTACTAAAATCAATTTGAGTGTGCAATATCGTAAAAACCTTAATTTTGGCAATTCACTTTGTTGCAAATCTTACTACATCATTAAAACTACATGCAAATTTTAAACAGGTAAGCATTTTCATGGAAATGCTATTATTATTTATGTGACTCCTTCATGAAACCTTTCTACAAATTAGGTTTCATAGTTAGTTCATGAAATACTACCATGAGGAGCTAATTACTGAGAATAAAACTAGCATAAATCTTAATAACCTAAGAAAAAAATTTCAATTAGGCCTTGATTTGCTTTCAGTAGGTTAGAGTGATCTCCATCATCTCTAACATGTTCATTAAACTAAGCAGTGGAGGACATATAAGAATGTTTTGGTTTTTTTTTTCTTTAAAACCACATAGAAACCTATCATACACAATCATTAGGATGGACAAAAAATTTATTAAAAAAATGTTTTGATTAAAAGTAGTACACTCAAGTTGTATTTCCAATTCTTCTCAATAAATGATCCACAAAAATGAAAATGCAATCAATTTTCAAATGCTTATGCAAAGTAAAAAAAAATTGATGTTGTTCCA
>Ga0209611_10013057_pt1 | contig 11511 bp, 15 predicted proteins | sample S1TSphgellanicum_3_FD_187693 | JGI IMG/M metagenome (GOLD analysis project Ga0209611, IMG submission 187693) | Host-associated microbial communities from peat moss isolated from Minnesota, USA - S1T2_Fc - Sphagnum magellanicum MG (SPAdes) (version 2) | ecosystem: Host-associated > Plants > Peat...
CAAAAAAAAAAAAAAGAAAAAAAAAAAAGGATAAAGGCCAAATGCATTTGTGCAAAATATGGATTTTAGGTTTGAGATTTTAGATATTGGGCATTCAATGACCTAAATGATATTAAAAATACTCAAAATTCGGTAGGTAGGTAGGTAGGTTATATATACTCAAATTTGGTAGGTAGGTAGGTTATTTTGTGCATGGAATAGATGATTATAGTTAATCCATAAAGTTATCCCAAAACTGGGGGACATTGAGGACAACACTGGGGGACAAAAATGAGAAGTCAGGATGAAAACAGAACACATTAAAGAAACAAGAGACCAAATTAGTTGTCTCATCTAAATTTGGTCATAAGGGAGTTTCACCCCCAGTTTTCCTTAGCCACTCTTTTAATTTAATGTTGTTCATATTCTTCATTGTATCAAAAGCCCTGTCAAAATAAAATCCTGCAAATCTTCTCAACTGATACCAAGTTTCATGAAATGGTACACACCGTTCTGCTCACTTTTACAAGTACTCTCAAAATTGGGGATGAAATAAAAATTGGGGATGAAATAGCAATTAGAGAATCAAGCTAGGGCCAAAAGAAAGGATAACTCTATTTACACAAAGCAATTAACTACCCATTGTCCATGTAATGAGTTTTTGCATGGTCGATTGCATGGTTATCCATGCATTCATTGCCCATGTCCATGCAATGTTTTTTTGGGTGGAATTATTTTTTTTTGGCTATTTTGTGCTTTAGAAAAGAAAAACTTGAAAAAAAACATGTTTTAAAATGTTTTTGTTTTTTTTTTTTCCAGTGTTAAATGTGTTGTTTCAGCAAAAAATTGTCACTTTGGTGAAATTAAAACATTGAGGGGGGGGGGGAAAAAAAAGATTGCATTCCATGTCCACGAAAATACAAGAAAAATATAAATTATTTCATGGCATTTATTAACAATTTGATGGAGATTCTTTCCATTGTGATCACTAAAACAAAGGCAAAAAGCTCAACCATGTACCAACATATTGAAAAACAAGAGGTTGCAAGTGACAAAGATTAAGGACCATAAAACATTCACACAATTCATTAAAGTGGGTGTTTTAGGGTTTAGGGTTTAGGGTTTTACTTATGTGGTTAGGTGATTGTTGACCTAATACCAAAATTATTAGAAGATTTTATCAATGGGACTTTGTACCAAGGTGTTTGTTGTAATTAAAATTTTCTTCCATATCGTAAACATAATCATTTGTCTTGGTAAACATGATTTTATAAAACCAAACCACAAAGGTGAGCAAAATGAGTTCAAAATGATGTTTCTTTTTCTTCATCCTTTAGAAAAAAAGACCTTCCAAGTAGTGTGCACTTCATCATAATACTTGCATCTTGTGTTATGTTTCAAGTTTTTGCTTTAAATAAATAAATAAATAAAATTGGAATTTTTTAATTATCTATTATTTATTAGGTGTTCTCTGAATTTATTAAAAAAATCAATGGCTTCAAGCCATTTCATCACATAATTTATTAACATCATATTTTTGTATTATCTATGGCATCTGCTAAAATATAACTACCTCTTCCAAGTTTAGTTAGTTACCTCACTCCTCTTCCCCTTCTCTCACCATACATGAAAAGGAGTAAAACCTTTATACCTATGTTTCAAATTACCCCTTTTAAAAAAAATCTCCATCTCTTTTACTATTATTTTTTACCCTCTTTCTTGCATGTGCCCTTTGAAATTTTTTCTTTTCAAAATGAAGTTGAAATTAGAATTTTAAAGATTTAGTTTAACTATTAGATGATAAAATTCCCCTAATTATTTTTAATTATTTTTAATTATATGTCTACACAAATTGATATTATTAGCTTTCACCTTTATTACCAATTATTCTTACCGTCTTTCTCATTCAAGTGAAACTAAAAAGATCACATAATTTTTATTTAAAATTTTAAATTTTAAAATACTAGTGTGTACATTCCATAAATTTTTAAATGCTGAAAATTTTGAAATGACTCATATTAATTACTTGTTCAAACCCCAAAGTTCAATATATTTTTCCTTTTGTGATGAGCATCTTTGATTGACCCATCACACAAAAAAAATTCAATCATGCTTTGGACAACAATCCCAAAATTAAAAATATTATTACCATAATAGCCTAGGGTTAGTTTCCACCTTAACAAACACAAATAAATATTTTATTAAAAAAAAAATTCCAAAATATTAGCTTCTTTTGAAAATTTGAAATTATTGAAATTTTCCATGATCTATAATGATATTGTCACATGAGTAAGTGAAATTATTCAGAGTGTAGCCTAAGATTCCAGTCAACATGGCCATAACTTTGTTTGTAGCACAGTTTTGTTAGCAACTGCGCTCGATGACTTCCACCTTCCAATCATATTCAGATCAACTGACTGGCTTAGAGTTTCCTCCGTAGAGAAGAAGTTCTAGTACCCCTAAGGATCCCAAGCAAATTTGGCATCAAAAATAGATGATAATGATGAATGACCCAGCTCTTATTTCAAATTTCACTATCCGCTACTTTCCAAACTTTACAGTCATGAGGTGATTCTGTCTTATACACCAAAAGCTAAGTGATGGGTGTGTTTTTACATGCTTCATACCAAAACTCAAGGACTGCTCACTCTGTAAACAATAGCTTTCTTACAAGCAAAAAGCAAATTGGCATTACAATTTGATACCTCTGCTTTCCTTTAGCCTGTGCTCGTCACCAATTTTAGCTAATCTTCTTCTCTACAGACCACCAGCTGAGTTTCAGCTCGCTGTTTCCACATACAGTTCCCCCAATATGAAACCTCCTGTTCACTTTAATCACCTCCACTGCCACCCAAAGTGAAAGAAAATTACTGCCAAATTGCAGACATCCAAAAGTTAATTGTGAAAATGAAGAATAAGAACTGAACAGAAATTGACGGTTTATCTTTCAACACTGCACTAAGAATCAGGTTCCTACCTAGACACATACCAGAAGCACAAGTTGGCATCAATACTGTATGACATGGTAGAATCATCTAGGCTGATCCTGTCCCTTGTATGTATGGTCATCTGCAACAAACTGTCCAAAGGAATCAGATGTTAGAAAGTGCCAGACTGCATCAAGTGTTGTTGGGCAACAGAACAGATTCACTCACACACACCCCTAACCCTGGACAGTCAAGACAGGAATTTGCAACCCAACAAAATTCTGGACCCCTCTGGAGTTTCCAGATACAACAGTCTGCCTAGACACTTTCATATAAACATTGACCACAACTGCCACAAACAAGGTGAGAAAACAGTACTTGGATGTACTAAGCAAACATTGGATCAGACCAAATGTGATACCTGCTCCCAGACCCTATCCACTCCTAAGTTCAATGGATACAGTAGTACACTAATGGACATTGCTACAAAACTTATTCCACAAAACTCATTCACAATTCCATTACCCAGGAAAACCATATATTGGTCCCAATGGGGAGAAAATAAACATCAATCTCATACCTCCAACTTTCTTGCCAACCTTCCACCTGATCATGTTCTGAATTCAGCCACACGCACAGCTCAGTTGGAGATTTCTCTAGCAATTGTACTTGTAAGTGAGGAGCATTGTTTACCCAGTTGTTCATTTCCAAAAGTTCTTGTGCAGTACATCTTCCTTCTGGTCTCACTTGTTCATGCTCTGCTAGTCCAATCAATGCCCTCTTCACACCTCGGCTGTGCTGCTAAAAGCAGATTCTCATCCCTATCCACAAAAAGGTTGGTACCTGGTCATAGCAGGACAGACATCTATAGAAGGTTCCTGCAAATGCAAATTCCATGGTAAGGATTGCAGGTTGCTCACTGATTCAGTGTACCTCTCAGATAAAATAGCGCCTTTTCATCATTACTCCTAGTAATGAGTGCAGATGACACAGATCAATCCCCACATGTTATGCCCTCAGCATTTTTCTCAAGTTCTTTTGCATTTTGATCTCCTGGTGTCCAAAATGTGTGGGTGACACCAGATTTGCTGCAACAGAAATCCATTTCTCCTGGATACAACGCCTGGGTGCATCAGCCAGACAACATCCCAGTGAACTTTGTGTGCACTCATCCCACTGTCTTCAACTCTTCCTGCCTCATTAATCTCCAATTGTTGTGAAGAATTTGCTTCAAGGTGCCAGAGAAGCTTGGGATCCATGACACTACTACAAATGTTTGAGCAGGGGTCTGTATATTGGTGATGTGCCTGTACTGAAAAGAACTCTTCCCACAGGTTATTATCTTCAAAAGAATTATCTATCTTTTCTGGACTTTGCATCTTGGGCTGCTCCAGCACAGAACATGCACTACTGGGTGAGGAGCCCAATGAAACTGAATGTGGTGACCAAGAATAGCTTCCTGAAGGAAAGACTGGCAAGTGGACTTTCTGCAAAGGCTTTGAGAAAAGCCCATATGGTAGGACCCTTAAACAGCCTTTTCTTCACCACTTGATCACTCCAAGGCTGCTGATTCTCATCCATCACATCCAAAGGCTGATGAGATAGTTGGAAGCTATAGCTAGTTCCAATCTTCCACTTAAGGATTGTTGGAAAACCACCGTGGAATTATGGGGAATTGATATCAGCTTGTTGGAGTTGACCCTGCGTCTAATTCCACTAGCCAAGTGCTCAGAAGGGCTTAAACTTCAGTCTGAGTCGGAACCTGAAGGCATGATTCCATTTTCAGTGGACATTGGTTGTGTATCTCCTGATGATAGTGATAAAGAATCTCCATCAACATAATTCTGTTCATCAAAACCAGAACCAGGGCCCCCATTATGCTGTATCCCATTTCCCAGCCCATGCCAACCATTGGAATCTGCATCATGTGGTAAACTTCTGACCAAGTCCAATGCTTCAGGGGAAGCCCTGAGACTGTACAAAGAGCTCCGTTGACGTTCAAATCGCACTGTACCCTTGCTTGACTCATGGCTTTGCTGTACAGTGAATCCACCATCCTCTGTCGCTGGTGCAGGCCGGACATATGCCCTGCAATAAATAATAGAAAGAAATAATTGTGAGTAGTCAGAAAACAACACAAACAGTGAATGATTGATAGCAATACAGAAATGAATCCCAGCAATCAGACATCCCTTCAAAGCAATGGACTACCAAAACCTGTATCTAAAGAAAACCTTTTCTGCATTCTTTCACAACCTATAGATGGCATACATAAACCCTAAAACCTACCATCCATTACAAGTCTGTGTACAGAGCAAGCAAAAAAGCATATGGGACCTGCTGTAGAAAAGCATATAAGCCCTCTGAGAAGTCACTTCATGCAACTCCACCTCTTTCACCTGCAATGACAACAACTCAATATGCTCATTGCTACCTTGTGTGGACTGAACAATAATAATTCCTTATGCAAAACTGACAAACCCTTTCATAAGACCTAGTATGACAATATCAATATGATAGCAAAATAGTACAAAAAGCAGATTTTACCTTTCTGTCATCAACCTTATACCAAAAGCCAAGAGAGTTCTTTACATAGCATATATAATGCCCAGAGTCGGAGGCAAGTATAGAAACATGGACAACCACTGCAAAGAGATGATAGAGAGGTGGCTTATCCCCCTTTCCACTCATGTATGGCACCAAGTTCAATGCTTCAGGGAAAGCAACTAGCTTGTTCAGTTTCCCAAACTTCCCACCCTGTGTGCCATTTCATCAACAACATTAGCAGACCAGAGACTATCAAAAGTTTCTTTGAGAAACACTCCATAATCCGCAGATTACTGCAAGTTTCAAAGTATGCAACTTTCTGCTGAGCACATTTATCAGTGTGTACAGTACAGAGCCAAACTGCCTATTTCAGTTTTAAGAAACCTTCTGAAAAGAAAAGAAGTCAAAGATCATCCATAATGAAATAAAGTGTCTTAATTACAACTTGAGGATCACCTGAAACCGCTTGAGTGCAACAGTGAGAATGTTAGGTGCTTCATGCACAGTGAGACGCTTTTGTGCTTTCACATATGAATTGCAACTGCATCACATCAGAGCCCCCAATGTTATTACTCAAATTGAGGAAGTAATCGATTGTTAGGACATAATTGAAACAAGTCACAGAACAAAGCCCACATGTTGGCATGACATTCAGATAACTCCCAATACCACCAACAGAGACACAGCATGGTATAGCATGGTATGTAATTACTGTTGGGCTGCATAAGTCTACCAGTAAAGAGAAGGTGGAAACCCTAGCTAAAAGTTTTGAGCAAAATTTCCATGTTATTATAAAAAACATATACACAAATTGTATGAGGAAATCTGCTGGTGAAGGCCAACTTGACATTCTTCATCCAAAACCCAATACACACTGCTCTGAAATATGCTGCAAAGAGTGAGAGGCTCATGAAAATTTCAGGTTGCCAGGAAAACAGGTTCTTGAAGGAGGTGGATCACTGGCACCATATGAAAGGCAAGCAAAAATGCCCAATTGCATTCTAAGGACAGAAATGTCAATGAGAAAACAAGTGATTTTGTGCACCCTTTCTAGCATTTGTTATGTTTAATTTTTCTGGCTTTGGAGATGGACATGACAGCAACCACCAATATTTCCAGAGCACATGAGAAGCACATACCGGTCACACTTGTACTTGTTTGCACCATCCAACAGTTCAGTATCTGTGAATTGAGCAAGAGCATCCTCCAAGGATTTAACATTGCCTTGAATATCCACAAGAAGATCCATCATGGGTTCATATCGATTAGATTCATGCAGGCACTGTATACATTTCACCTGACAGCAAAACATCAGAACAGCACCTACCCATGTTAACCCTACTTCCTCTCCTACATCTCTAAGGTTTAAATACAATTAACTAGTTCTAGAACAATGCAAATGTCTGATCAACAGCACGACCAAGCAGATTCAGACAAAAGAAATCCACGACACACCAGACAGACACATGGTGAGCAGGTCAAACATAGTAGAGCAGTTCCTGCATTGGAAAGATGTCTTCACTCTAGTCTTAGGACTAATACCTGTGACTGCAGACGCCCACCAAAAATGTGGTGAATAAGTGTTGTCTCTTGAATGGAATCATCAAGAGAATTTTCCCCAACAACCTCGTCCACGCAAATCATTTGCATCAAGTCAATAGAAAACCTGAACTCACACATACAATTCATATGCGTTCAATGCATCTCATCTTTCCAGCTCTCAGGGTTAGACATTTAGAGACTCTAGAAATGCTAGACAGTATATACTCCAATAACTGACTCTTTTCCTTTCTTCAAGAAAGGCCTCTTTCTTATGTGAACTGAGCTACTGGACCAGATTTTTCAGTCAGAAGTGACTATAAGACAATAGAGGTGGCCTCAGGACCATTCACAAAACATTTAATTCCAACCAAAACTTTGCAAGGAAACAGATTATCTGTATCACCCTTCGTGGCATCCTAGGGTCTGCAAAGTGGCAGATTTCTACCTCATGAACTCATGAGCATCCTCTTGTCTGCCATATCCAAGGTGACTGCCAATCTTGCGTATCCGTGAAAGTATGTTGATAGGTGAGAAAGGAATCTGATTTCCCCTGGCTTTCTGGACATGCTTCTGGAGCTCACACATGAAACACCAATCACGCTTCATACCTGGAGAACAAAATAACTCAGTGGATGCTCCGTGGGGGAGGGAGGGGGCTCTTTTAGTCTTAAAGATGATATCACACCTCAAGCAACTGATAAGCTGGATGTCTTTTGTGGTTACAAAACCAGACTGAGGAGACTGAGGGAAACCCTATAGAAAACTTACAAGATTTGCCATGATCACCTTCAAGAAAGAAGGCAGTGAGAGGACGTATGTGGTATAGGCTCTGCAGCACCACATTAGCAAAGCAGCTGCAGAAACACATAAGGAATCATCTCAGCACCTACCATTGTACCTTGAGTAAGCTGATCATGCAAGACAACAGCAATATGCAGCAGAGGAACAAAGATACCCTCAAAACAACTGGGTATTCAATCTCCTGTTATTACAAGTCCAGGTTCATGAAATTGCAAGAATGTGGGAAAACACGGTAAATGGAAAACACAGATTGGTACGTCTAGACATACCTATTTCCACAATTTATCAGTCCACATGGGGGATCTTTTAGCGTATCCCAATCAAACAAATCCATGAACTCATCATATGGAAATAAGACCTGAGCAGACAAAACAAGAACCACACCTAGTCAGCTCAGCAATGCAAAAACTCATTCTTTGACCATGGGGTTGTAATTTCTAATATGCTTGAGAGGACAAATCATGGATGATGTTCCCTCCACAGTGTATGTTCTGGTCATTTCACCTACCCAGCTATGCAAAAGCTGCAACAAACCAAAATCTTTCTAGTACTGCAACACAAACCAAGAATGTTTTCATAGCAATCCATGGGGACCTGAAGAGTCCTTGAGTACAGACTCCTATAATCCCAGGTTCCTATCAGTCCAAAAGTGCAACCTAACCTACCAAATGCAGTGGTCAGTTCATAGGCTGAAGTCCACTGGTGTGGGTAACAAGTTCTGAACAGTTTCTTGGGTTAGTGAAGTCCAATAGAGCAGTCTCTGTTCTGTAAGATACTTGTCTACCAAATGAAGAAGGCCAAGACGAGCTACATAAGAAGATTTTTGCAGACTTCACAGAGGTACAAAGAGCTGCAATTCAAGTACAGCATACAAACTTGAAACTCCAGAATTACCTACTATCTTCAGCTCAGATGGAAGTAAAAAGCAGTAATTTAGCAGATCTATATTGGAAACAACCCCACATAACCTTTGCACTTGCATGACACAAGTACATCTATCTGAGAATACCAATAAGTTCCTCCAGCAGAAAGAGATGCAGGCATAGAAGAAATGCAGAGTAATTCCACCAATACCAACCACCAATGGAACAGAGGATCAAGCAAAAGAGGGGGACTATCACAACTACTATGGAACTCCTCTTTACCTTGTTCAAGAGGGTGCATATAATGATCCTGCATTTAACATGCTTCTGGGAGGCTTTTCCATCTGCTTAATTCGCCCACCTCAACTGCAATCCACACTCTCTCTTCTTAAGAACCATAGAGGCTACCCCAATACTGTCTGTAGGTTGGAAAGGGAAAAACCGAAAGTGGAAATGAGCTTGCAGGTCAGTTTCTCCCAACAAACCTTCTTTGGCTTTGCACGTTGTTGCCCATCAGAGATCACAGTCGAAGATGGCAGCTTTTGCTGCATCAGAGTTGGTCCATCAGGATTTGACAACACCTGTGCCGGTGGTCCTACTTCATTCACATTACTGGTGTCTGTGAAGTCAGCAAAGACCTTATGATTCTCACTCCTTGAGCTCCCAGGGCTAGGCACCTCAGAGAATGTCCGACTATCAGTATCCATGCTCCCAGGGCTGCCTGTTTCGAGACCATGGCATTCAAACTTGTGGACAGCAACCCAATGCTGTCTTTGACATTCTGTAGAACTGGACATCCCCCAAAAACACAACCAAATTGTATGTTCATGAACTGCTTACATCATCATCAGCAAACCAAACACTTCAAGGCCATACAGGTATGACCCCACAATATGCTAACTCACATGATGACATTTCAGAGAAGCTCTGAGAACTGGACATCCCCAAAAACACAACCAAGTCATAAGCTCATAAACCGCATATATCATCATCATCAGCAAACAAAACACATCAATCAAGGCCATCAGTATAATGTCACAACATGCCAACCCACATGAGAACATTCCAGACTACCTCTGCCCGCATCAACACAGTGTGATAGAAAAATGCATACCAGTAATGTACCCGCTTGCACTGCTTGCATCGTCTTTTTGTTGATTTCCCACAAACAATACAAAAATATCGACCTGCACCCATCTGCTGCTTCTTCTTAGGCTCTACCGCTCTCGGTACTTCCCGCTGCTGCTGCTGTGCCTTGTCTACACTCTTTGTGTGGTTTGCTAGTTCCTCTGCCTGAATTCTGGGTTCAGCTTCCGCCTCCTGTTTGTTTTGAGGGACAGTTTCTAGCTCAGCCTTTTGCTGCTGCTGAAGATAAGCTGCTTCTTCCTCGGCCATCTTCCGGCTCTTAGCCTCCTCCTCCTCCTCAGCCTGTCTCCTCCTATCTGCAGCTTCATTCTCAGCCTGCTTCCCGTGTTCAATCTCCAATTCAGCTTGCTTCCTAATGTGAGATTCTTCCCCTGCCCATTTCCTGTTTGCAGCTTCAAGCTCCACCTGCTTCCTAATGTGAGCTTCATCCTCTGCGCGTTTCCTGTTTGCAGCTTCAAGCTCCGCCTGCTTCCTCCTGTTGACAGCTTCCAACTCTGCATCCTCTCTGAGTTTAGCTTCAGACTCTGTCTGCTTCCTGTAGTCACTTTCTCCTCCCACTCCTGCTGCTACTGCTGCTCCTCGACGTCTGTGTTCGGCTCTGGAAATGTCTGACTGCTTCAACCTTGTGGATTCCTCTTCCCACTCTGCCTCCGCCCTGGCTTGCTCCTCTATTGCCACGCGTTGCAGCCTATGAAACTCTTCTTCTCTCGCCCTGTTGGACTTCCGTGAGCGCAAGAATCGCATCACACTGACCGCTAGAAGAAGAAGGAAAGCCAACAGCACAGCTGGGATCCCAGAAGAGGAGTCTACCCACTCCTGCATCTAACCCCACTCCCTTTCCTCCACCGCCCTGACGGCATCAAGCGCAAAACTCAATTGATCAATGCAGGCCACTGCTACTGACAGAACTTCTCACAGAGAGAGAGAGAGAGAGAGAGAGAGCTTATGAGCTTCAAGCCCATGCACAACAAAGCGATAGCACAAAATCAAAGATCTACAAAGCTGCCTGTACTAATAATGCTGCAAGAACAACAACACGCCATTGACTGAGTGAGTCATAGATCCAAGTTATGATCGATCTACTGATGAATTTTCCAAAGCTTTCCTTTACTGAATCCTCTGTGCATCAGGAGCAGCAGCAGTAGCAAGCAAAGCAAAGCAAAGCAAAAGGGGGAGGACGAAAACAGAAAAGGTGACGAGAAGCACAAGAAGAAAAAGAATGCGGATACTGATCCCTCAAATCTGTGTTGCTTCCGGACTTCTTGAAATCTTTCAGACGATGCAACTGCGCGGACGGCGCAACGGTCACAAACACCGTGTGGTCGGCAGCAGCCATCGGAAAGGAAAAAGAAAGAAGCTGCTGCAGCAGGCGACACAAGCAGCAGCAGCAGCAGCAGCAACGACGACGACACGCGCGACCTCGGATACGCTGCAACAACGAAAGCCAAAGGCCGAATTAGGGCTAGGGTTTCGCTAACGCCTGCTTCCTTCGTCGTCTTCTTTCGTCCGCAAACTAAATTAGTCCTGTGGGTCCTTTCCGAAGGGTCGCAGGCTAAATCCGACGTGGCCTGTTTTTACACGCCAATACCAACGTGGCGTGTTTCTACAGGCTATGCGGTAGTCGGTCGAGTTGAATTGGTAAACGGATCGCCGGGTCAGAACGGGGTTTTTTTTTTTTTTTTTGGGGGGGTTTTCGAATTTCCAAG